>JAEEGL010798023.1_pt1 | contig 14625 bp, 12 predicted proteins | sample 9134231 | NCBI WGS metagenome assembly JAEEGL01 (sample SAMN16246548, study PRJNA631951) | gut metagenome | biome: gut microbiome; feature: rumen; material: fiber-attached | host: Bos | place: Iran: Karaj | collected 2018-10 | reverse complement strand
TCTCCACCGGAACCAGATAATAATACCGGTAAACGAAAACCGTCATATCGCGCGGACGGCTGGATTTCAGAAAATCGTTTATCACCCGCCGGATCTCGTCGGAATCGCCTTCCGGCGCGGTGAGATCCGCCAGCTCGTCAAGACAAAGCGCAGCACCCGCTCGCTTCTGCGCCGTCCGGTTCCGGTAAACGGATAGGGCGCGGTTTCTTATGATGCCGCACAGATAATATTTGAGCGAAGCGGGGCGTTCCGGCGGGATATGGTTCCACGCGGATAAATACGCGTCGTTCAGACATTCCTCGCCGTCCTGCTCGTTTTGCAGGATATTGACGGCAACCGTCAGAAGATATCTGCCGTATTTTTTGTCCGTCTCCTCTATGGCGCGCCGGTCGCGGTCAAAATACAGCGTTATGATGGATTCGTCGGACGTCATAAGATCCTCCTTCTTTGCCTTCTGCTAAATAAGACGCAAAAAAGCCCGGATTTTCAACCGCGCTGATAAAAAAGTCCGTCTGAAGCCCCGCTCCCCCGACTTCCTCTGTTTCCTGTTCTCTGTTATCTGTTCCCGGTTCCCTGTTCCCGGTTCGCCGCGCCCTGTGCCCCCGGTCCTTTCAGCATCCTTCGGCGTTCCTTCGCGTCGGGGAGAAACTTCTCGACCAGCGCGTGAAACGCCGGGCTGTGATCGGGATGGCGGAGGTGTGCCAGCTCGTGCACCACGACGTAATCCACCGCCTCGGGGGGATACCGCATCAGGTAGCAGCTGAAACACAGACCGCCCCGGCTGCTGCAGCTCCCGAACCGTCTGCGGGCCGACGTGATCCGGACCGAGGCCGGCGTCAGTCCCATCTTCGCCGCGAAAAAAGCCACCCGGCCGGGCAGGATCTCGGCCGCCTTCCGGCGAAGCGCCGCGGTCTCCTCCGGCGTCGGTTCGGGAGCCGGAGGCGGCAGAGCGGCACGGTGCCGGGCGATCCAGTCGGCGTGAGCGGCGACAAAGGCCTCGATCGTCTTTTCGGGCGTCAGGAGCGGCGCCCGCACCGTCAGCGATCCGTCCGGTTTCATTTCCAGCGCCAGCGTCCTGCGGCGGGAACGGATCAGCGTGTAGTTTCCGCTCATCGGTCTCCCTCGCTTTCAGCCGCCGGCGCATGACCGGCCGGCGCTTCGATCGGACCGGACGTTGAGACCGGGCTTCCCTGCCTTTCCGTCTCTTCTCCGTCTTCCGTCGGGTGCCTGGTCCTACCGAGCCGCGAGAAAAACCGGAACGTCAGCGGCCAGACGGCGCCGGCAAAGAAGGTGACGAGAAAATACCGGACCGTGTCGCCCCACGCCTGACCGCCTGCCAGCGACAGCAGCGGCTGTTTCAGCCCCGACTTGATCGCCAGCAGCGGAATCGCGCCGAGGACCAGTTTGAGGATCTGCGCCCACCAGACGGCCCCGGTCGGGAAGCGGATAAAACGGTCGTCGATCTCATAGGCCAGAAACATTCCGAGTACGCAGCCGAGGATCTTGAACGCGTTTGCGGTCCCCTCCGCCAGATTGACGGGATCGGTATCGGCGGGAAACGGAAAGAGCAGCGTGTAGGCGAGATACGCGGCCGACAGCGCCAGCATCGCCGAAAACAGGATTCGCATTCCGCGCCGGCTCGCGGAGGCCCGGCCGACGACCGGATAAAGCATCGCCAGCAGGATCAGACCGCCGATCAGCGCGACGCCGGTATCGAGAGGCGTGTGGACGCCGAGATACATCCGGGAGAACGGTACGAGAAGACAGATCGCGCCGCAGAGGACGATCACGCCTTTTTTCCGGATCAGCCACGCGACGCCCCCGAAGACGCCGACGGCGTTCTGGGTATGGCCGCTCGGGAAGGAATAGCCCGTCGCCTTCGCCCGGGCGCTCTCGACGATCGTGAACGATTCGTCCAGCACCCAGGGTCGGGGGATACGGAAAAAGAGCTTCAGAAACTGGTTGAGCAACGTCCCGGCGAACCCCGCCGTCAGCAGGAAATAGCCCTGCTTTTTCTCTATACACCAGAAAAAAAGCAGCCCCGCCAGGATAAAGGCCGCTTCCTCCCCCAAATGCGTAACAAGGGAAAAGAAGGTATCAAGCAGCGGCGTTCTCAATCCCGCCAGCCAGTGCAGCACTTCCATTTCGGTACCCCGTATCCGTCAGATTCCGGCAGGCGCCGGGCGGATCCGCCTCTATTATACCACAGCCGACTCCCTTTGGCAAGAGGTCATGACCGCCGCCCGGGATACATATAATGAAAGCGGGACGACCGAAGTCAGAAAGGGGAAAACCAATGAAACAGGACGACGAATGGCAGGGCAAAGAAGTGATCGATCTCGGGAGCGGACGGCGGCTCGGCTGCGTCTGCGGCGCGGAGCGGGAGGCGGAGGGAGAGCGGCTGCTGTTCCTGCTGGTCTCCGGGCAGGAGGGGATCACCCGGATACCCTGGACCTGTATCCGCCATGTGGGAGAACGCCTCATCGTCGTCATGATAAAAAACCCCGTTCTTCGCGGATGATCCGCGAAGAACGGGGTTTCGGTGCGCGTTTTATTCGAGCGGATGAGACACGTCGTCGGCCTCTCCCATGTTCCGGGAAGCGGGCCGATGCGGAGAAGCAGCGGAAGAAGCGGAGGAGGACGACGAATCGCGGCGGCTCCCGAAGAAGCGGGCGGAGTCCTTCCGTTTGCTCTTGCCGTAACCGTATCCGTACCCGTATCCGTATCCGTACCGGTAACCGTATCCGTACCCGTAGTGCGTCAGCGAATGCTGCACGCCGTTTAGGATACACCCGAGGATAGTCGAGCCGTTGTCGCTGATGCCGCTGATACCGTCCGAGATCTGGGAGCGGGAAGCGAAATCCTGTCTGACCACGTAGAGAACGCAGTCCGCGTAGCGGCAGAGGATGCCGGTATCGGATACCATACCGCAGGGCGGCGAATCGAGGATGACGTAGTCGAAATGCTGCTTCAGCGTCTCAAAGATCCTTTCGAGCGCCGGTCGATCGGAGGCCGAGAGTCTCGAGATCGTATCGTTCCCCGACAGGATCGCCAGCGAAGAATTCGCCGCGTAGCGGACGCAGGCCATCGGATCGGCGCCGTCCTCCATGCAGTCCGGCAGACCTCTCGCGTCGGGATCTTCGGGAAGACCGAGGATCTCCGAAACCGACTGCTTGCGCAGGTCGCCGTCCACCAGGATGACCGACCGGCCGTCGGCGGCAAAAGAGAGCGCCAGATTGGCGGAGATCGTGGTCTTGCCCTCACCCGGCAGCGTACTGGAGATCATAATGACCTTCGCGTCGGCCGGCAGCGCTTTCCGCAGCTTGATCCGCAGCTCGCGCGTCGCATCCGAGAAAACCGGACTGCGTGTGACCGACGAGATCTGCGACGGCTGGGAACGCCGCCGTTTTTCGGTGATCAGCGGGAAGCTGGCCAGGATCGGCAGATTGACCAATTCCTTGAGCTCTTCCGCCGACATCACCGTTCGGGTGATCAGCGTGACCACCGTCACGACGATCAGTCCGATCACAACGCCCGCCGCGAACCCGATCAGCGCGTGACGGATCCAGGAGAACGGAACCGTCCGGCTTTCGTGGGAATGGGCGATCTCGACCATGGACGGCGTTTCGCCCAGATAGTGGGCCACCTTGCAGAAACTGCTCGGAACGGCGTCGAAGACGCGGGCCGCGCTTTCGGGTGAACGGCTCCGGACCGTCAGGGTGATCCGTCCGCTGACCGCATAGGTGAGCGCCGTGATGCTGACCGGCGCGACGGTCTCTCCACCGAGCTCCTCCGCCAGGGCTTCCTTCATCACGTCGCTTGAGACCAGATTGGAAAAGGCGGCGACGAACTGGCTGGAAAGCGCCATCTGCTTGTTGATATCGTAGTCTGTCAGCGTATTGTCGGAAGCGGCCGACACCTGAAAATCGCCCTTTACCTCATACTGTACGACGTAGTTCCGGCTGGCGCGGTAGCAGTTCAGCGCCGCCAGCAGCGCGGAGCCCAGCAGGATAGGGATGATAAACCGGGGCAGCGTGCGGAAAAACCGGCTGAAAAATAATCCCAGATCAAGTTCTTCCGTTTCCGGATTGGTCTTGTTTTTGTTTTCCATACCGTGCTCCCTCCTTACTCCCGGTTATGGCCGTCGCCATAGTAATAATAGCCGTAACCGTATTTTTTCCGGGAATCGATATGGCCCGAAAGCCCCTCGTTCATGTCATTCAGGATGCAGCCGAGGAATTCGGCTTTGGCGCTCCTCAGATCGTCGACCGCGTCGTTCAGATCGCGGGACGGCGTCGTATCCTGGCGGACCACCAGGATCGAGGAATCGGCGATATCCGCCAGCGCGATGGCGTCGGGGAACGGCCCCATCGGCGGGGAATCAATGATGATGTGATCCATCCGGCCGAGCTTCTGGATCAGCTTGCCCATCGAATCGCCGGTGATCAGTTCGGTCGACCGCTTATCCGGCGTCTCGGGAAACAGCATATACAGCCCGAGCTTGTCGTGACGGCGGATACAACTGAGCAGCGTCTCGTTGGTGATCTCGCCGGCCAGCAGCTGATTGAGCGGCAGCGGCGCCTGATATTTGCGGTCAAAGAAGAGGTTCTGCGCCGGCTTTCGCATATCGGCGTCGATCAGGGCAACCTTGTTGCCGCGCATGGCCATCGCCGCGGCCAGGTTGCCGGCCACGGTGGTTTTGCCCTCGTTCTCGGACACGCCGGTGATCAGCACGACCTTGCGGTGATGCTCGGCGGCGTCAGCCTCCAGACGGGCGCAGATCGAGTTGATCTGCTCGACGTAGGAGAAGCTGGTGGTAGGCGCGAAGACCTGAATGCCCTTCTTCCCCTTGCGGAAGAAGAAATTCATCAGCATGGCGCGGAAGCTCCGGTCGCGGTATTCGTGATACAGCGTGCCGATAACGTGGGCGTCAAGGAAATGTCTGGCGCTGTCGCGCGTCTGGATCGTCTCCCGTTTGATCGAGATAAAGAGCAGCACCGCCGTCATCATCAGGGCGCCGAGCACGGCCGCCGCCAGGGTGTATTTCCCGACGCTGATCCGGTTTTCCGGTTCGGCCGACGGATGGGGACTGCCGATCCTGCGGACGACGAAAAGATTTTCAAAGATCTCCGGAACGGTCTTTTCCAGCGCCTTGATCGCGCGGAACGCGTCCTCGGGAGAACTCGACGAAGCGGTCAGAACGATGAAGTTGGTATACTCGATCTGTTTGGCGGACAGCGTGCCGTGAAAATTATTCAGATAGGAATCGGTCAGCGCCAGATCCTTTTTGGTAAAATTACTGCGGATCAGATCCGACAGATACGCCTGCACGCTCTCGGCGGATTTGATGGCCTGCTGGACCGGCGTCGTCGAGGAACTGGAGGAAGACTGCTTCGGGGTGACGGAATAAGTCATCGAAGCGTTGTATACCGGCTTGCGCAGGTCGTTCGCCCACAGCGAAAAAAGCATCGCCGCGATCAGGGCCGCCGCCAGCACCATCCACAGATGATGCGCAACGAAACGAAGCAGACAGTAAGGAGAATAATCCGAAGGATTGAAGGATCTCTGAGCGGAGGAAGAAGCAGACATACGGTATCCCCCCTTCCTTCACTCAACCACCACGATCAGCGTGGCGGTCCCGGTCTTCCCGGACGAAGCGGTATACGTGTACGTCACCGTATAGGCGCCGGGCACAGCCGTATCGGGCTCCGACTGGACGGTAACGGCGGAGAGCGGGATATTGCGTTCCCCCGACGCGGTGACCGACACCAGATAGGCGCCTGCGTCAAAATCGCTTCCCGCCGGCAGGTAGATCAGATAATCGGTCAGCGTGATGACCGGACGGCCCGAATCGGCGCTCAGAATGGTGATCGTCAGATCCAGCGAAACGGTATCGCCGAGACTGTTCGTCACTTCGACGGTCATCGGGATCTCGGTATTGGTCTCGCTGCCGACCGAGATCCGGATTGAGGAAGAAATATCGCCGTCGATCACATCTTCGGCAAACAGCCGGTCGGAAAGGGTTGCCTTTGATTTGGTCTCAAAGGTGAGCGGCTTTTCCAGACGGAACCGGGGCGGCGTGTAATCGGTGAGCCGGACGGTTCGCTCCAGACTCGACATCTTCCGGTCGCTGTTAAAGACGATATAGGTGACCTTGACGGTCTGATCCCCGATCAATTCGGAGATGTCGGCGATCATAACGCGGTCTGAGAGATCGCCGTCTTTTTTATCGGAGGCGGTCACGCCGCGGAGGAGCTGCTCCTCCATATCCTCCCTGACGCTGATCTCCAGTTCCGGATCGGCCGTAATGACGGGCGTGGAGGTCTTCTTGAAAAGAGACGCTACCCGCACCGTCAGAAAAACCGCGGCCACGACGGCAAATAAAAGAATCACGGCAAGCCGCAATTTATTCATTGAGATAATTCCTTTCCGATTCGATGATGCTGAGAGAAAAACGGCGGCCGACCGGTTGACGGAAACTTTCCGGACGCCGGCGGACAAGCCAAATCGCTATATTATTATACCATATTTGACAAAAAATGCAACCCCTACCCCCCGAAGCGGCGGGATTTCCGTCCGGTTGAACAAGTTTTTTTTTCGATCCCGACGATTTTTGAGCAAAATGGAATTGTTTGAGCCATACTGAATGGAATGAAGATGAAACAAACCCGCCTGACGGGGACCGGACTCCCTCGCCGGGGTCCGGACGGCGGACGGTCCTTGCCCGAATAATCCGGAATCGGGCGCTTCCCTCTTGACAGAACCGCTAAAATCCCGTATACTGTTGTACGGCAAATCCGAACGGAAAAAGGGGCGTTATCATGACGATACGGCTGGCAACCGCGTCCGATCTCTCGGCGGTGTTTCTTCTGTACGAAAAAGCCAGGGGATTCATGAGGGAGAACGGCAACCCGGATCAGTGGAAAAACACCGAACCCACCCGGGATAAAACCGAAGAAGATCTTGCGCTGGGGCGACTCTTTCTCTGCGAGGAGAACGGCGCGCCGATCGGCGTCTTCTGCTTTTTCATCGGCGAGGAACCGGCCTACCGTCCTTTGGACGAGGGTCCCTGGCGCACCGGCCTTCCCTACGGCGTCATCCATCGCATCGCCGTCTCGCCGGAAGCCGTCGGCCGCGGCGTCGCCGGGCAATGCTTTTCCTTTGCGCTGGCCCGATGCGGCGATCTCCGGATCGACACCCACCGGGACAATCGCCCGATGAGGCGCGCGCTGGCCAAAAACGGATTCCGGTACGGCGGACCGATCCGGCTGGCCAACGGCGAGGAACGGCTCGCCTTCCGGAAAACGGCCGGCGACCGTCCCTGAAGCCGACGCCCCCGAAACGGATAAAACAGGACCGGCGCCCAGACGGCGCCGGTTTTTCGGTTGTCAGTCGCCGGCGTCCTCCGGGAAACGCTCGGCCATAAAGCGCTCGATCGCGGCAAACGATTCGTCGCTGATCACATGTTCGATCCGGCAGGCGTCTTCGACCGCCGTCGCTTCTTCGACGCCGAGCCGCGTCAGCAGCCGGCCGATCAGGGTATGGCGGCGATAAATCTTCCGGGCGATCTCCGAGCCAACTTCGGTCAGCGTCAGGTACCCTTCCCGGTTCACGGTCAGATAGCCGCCCTCCTTCAGCAGGCGGACAGCCCGGCTGACCGAGGGCTTGGAGAAGCCGCGGTATTCGCCCACGTCGACCGAACGGACGGGCCTGCCCGTCCGGGAAAGCACATAGATGGTCTCCAGGTACATTTCCCCCGATTCCAAAAGCTTCATAAACCGGCCTCCTTACGGGGCGGCTTCGGCGCCGCGCTCCTTTCTTTCAGTATAACACAGAACGGCTTTTTTGGCAAGGAAAAAACGTCGGAAAGATGTAAGTTTTTTATGAAGAATTAGACCGATCGCGTCGGACCTTGTCGGATAAGCGCGTGTTTTGTTTACACAGACGTAACAAATCCGGCGCTTTTTTCCTTCCCGGACTTATTGACAAAAGGAAAGGTTCATTGTATAATTTATATAGCGTAACACGGTTTTGATCGCCGGCCGCCGATCTCCGGCGCCCGGCCTCCCGGCTTTCCCGGCGTGCGAATTTTCCGAAGGGACTGATTTTGCCTATGAAATCACGAAAAATGGCTGCTTTTCTGATGGCCTTGCTGCTGCTTCTGCCTCAGCTGGCTCTGCCGACGGTCGCGCAAAGTACCGTTACGCTGACCCTGACCGACGACGTTGCGGAGGGCGTGACGCTGTCGCCGGGCGATACCGTCACCTACTTTGTCACCGTGACCGAGAATCAGGGTGGTTTCTGCGCCGGGACGTTCTATTTCCGCGCGTCGGACAGTCTGCAGTATGAGTCGGCCTCGCTGCTCGGCGAGGAGACCGACGCTTTACGGGCGATCACGGGAGAAAACGAAGGGAATTACGGGATCATTTTCCTGGATCCGCAGAATTTTCCCGGCGAGGACGTCATCCTCTGCACCGTGAGTTTCCTGGTGATCGGGCTGGAATCTGTTTCGGTCGAACTGATCCCCTATCAGGTCATCCGCGACGTTACGCCGGAAGGGGCGGCCGAGCCGGTAACGGAATCGGTCGAAGTCCGGGTGATCGGGGCCGATCCCCATCCCGTGGTGGCGCCGGACAAGCCGGTCATCCTGACCGAATCGCTGTCCGTCGGCGTGATCGGAAAATCGTATTCCTCCGTGCTGACAGCCGATACCGACGCCTTCCTCTCCTGGGAACTGACCGGAGGCGAGCTGCCGCGCGGTCTGACGCTGCTGAACGACGGTACCCTTTCGGGTATTCCGGAGGAGGCCGGCGAATTCACCTTCTCCGTCACTGCCTCGATCCTCGAGATCGTGTCGTCGGAAGAAAAAACGCTGACGCTGACGGTCCTCGAAAAACCGAAGACCATCGAACTGACTTCCGAAAGCTTCTATCGGATCGAAGAAGAGGATAACGTCCGTTATCTGCTCGGCGTGACCGCCGAAACGGCGCTGACCGAGCTGTTGACCCATTTTTTGGATCCTGACAGTCTCACGGTCTGCAAAGCGTCGGGGGAAACGGTCACCGGAGAAACGACTTTCATCGGCACCGGCTTCGCCGTCCGCCTCATAGAAGGCGATACGATCCTCGATGAAGTCACCGTCGTCGTGCTTGGCGACACCGACGGCAACGGCCGGATCGGGACGCTTGATTATCTTCGGATCAAGGGGCATTTCCGGGGCTCCTACGACCTGATCGGCGCATATCTGAAAGCCGCCCGTGTTTCGGGGCGCGAAACGGTCGGGACGCTCGATTATCTGCGCGTGAAAGCCCATTTCCGCGGACAATTCAACATTTATGCGTGACGCACGCATGGAAAGGTACCTGTTATGAAAAAATTTGCATGCCTGCTTCTGACGCTTCTGCTGGTCCTGTTCGGAGCCGTTTCCGTCAGCGCTGCCGATTCCTTCCGGGTAGACATTACCGGTGAATCCGTCGTCTCGTCGGGATCTACCGCCGAATTCCAGGTCACGATCAACGATCTGTCGACCGGGATCATCGGCGCGGACATCAAATTCAGTTATGATCCCACTTTTTTTGAACTGGTTTCGGTCACGGGCAAAGAACTCAGCGACAGCGACTGGGACATCGGTTCTAACTTCGGGTCCGCTTCATTTTCCGCCGGCACCGTCTCCCTGACACCCGTTTATGACGGCAGTGATTTTGATCATCTTTCCGACCATGTCGTCTCGGCGGACGGCGCGATCTCCTATACTCTCCGGTTCAACGTCAAGGAACAGACCGAAAAAACCGAATCGACGCTCCGCGTCACTTCTGCCTCTGTCGATGTGTCCTTAGAAGAACAACTGGAGGACGGCACCCTCGGCTCCCTGACCGTATCGCTTCGCCAGAAACTGGCCGCCCCGACGGGACTGACCTGGGACGGAGGCGTCGCGAAATGGGACGCCGTGCCGAACGCGACCGGCTACAGCGTGCAGGCCTACAAGAACGGCGCCGAGGTCGGCGATCCCGTCTCGGTGACCGAACCCTCCTGCGACTTCACCGGCAGACTGACCGAGGGCGGCCAATATACCTTCACCGTCATCGCGATCTCGGATCAGACCGGCTTCGAAGACAGCGTCGAATCGGACCAGTCCTCTTCCTTCTACTCGGTGGTCGGCACCCTCTCCGCGCCGAAGATCAAACTCGAGAGCGACGTGACCAACGGCGGCCTCTCCTATACCATCACCGATAAAAACGCCTCCGGCACCGTTGCCAGATATCTCATCAAATTATTTGAAAAGAAATCCGATACCCCGGCCAAGACCCTGGAAGTCACGGCCCTCGCCGGCCGTATTCCCTGCGACAGCGAGATCAAGGCCGGAACCGAATACGCCGCGACGGTGACCGCCGTTTCGGCCGACACCGAACTCAACAACAACAGCGCCCCCTCCGATAAGACCGGCGCCGTCCTTGCGGCCGAGACCGTAAAGCGCATCCAGATCCAGACCGCCCCGACGCTCTCCTACAAGGAAGGCGACAAGCTCGATCTCTCGGGTCTCTCGGTCACCCTGACCTATGAGAGCGGCAACAGCGAAACGGTCACCTTCAAAAATTTCGAAAGCAAAGGGCTCACCGTCAGCATGGCCAACGGCACCGTGCTCGCGATGTCGGACTCCGGAAAAGCGATCACCATCTACTTCGGCTCCTCCGTCTCGGCCACGACCGCCAATCTGACAGTCAGCTCCAAGACCTGCTCCCATGAAAAAACGCACGTCGACCGTCAGGATCCGACCTGCGGTGAGGATGGCTACGAAAACGTCATCTGTGACATCTGCGGTGCCACGGTCTCTTCGACGACGCTCAGGGCGACCGGAAATCACATCTTCGGCGAATGGACCGTCGTCTATCAGCCGACCGCCAATATGAAGGGGCTCCGCGAGCGCGTGTGCGACGTCTGCGGCGAAAAGGAAGTCGAAGAGATCCCCGCGACCGGCGTCCAGACCTCCCCTCAGCCGGATACCGATCCGATCGTCACCAATCCGCCCGTCACCGACCCGCCCGTCACGAGAGAACCGTCCGAGACGGTGACCGAACCTCATACGATGGACGATCTCAGCCGGATCTTCCTGATCATCGTGATCGTGATCTTCGCCCTGATTCTCATTCTCATCATCGGCGGGATCTGGCTCGAAAACCGCCGCCGCAAGGCCAGAAACGCCCGCGCGGCCAGCCGGAACAGACGGCCGGGCAACGGCAGCAACACAAGACGGTGATCCGGCCCCGGCCGACGCCTCCCCGATAAGATAAAAACAGTTCCCCGCCGGCGTTATGCCGGCGGGGAACTTTTCGTTTTTTCGATTCGATTTACGACCGGTAGTGATTGATAAGGCAGCCCTCGAGCAGGATCTGCCGCTCCTCGTCGGTCATGGCCGGAAGCGTCAGCGCAAGCGGCTTCACCCCGCCGTCAGACCGGATGATGTAGGCGGAAATGACGCCGGCCTTCTCCGACACGGCCCGCCGAACATCCGGGACGAGGACGTAATCGCCGACGGCGAAATCGGGATCCTCCGATATGGTGAACGGCAGCATGCCCCAGTTGATGAGGTTGCTGCGATAGCGCTTGGTTGCATATTCTCTCGCAATATTGGCCGATCCGCCGAGAACGCGCTGGCAGGACGCTGCCTGTTCGCGCGCCGATCCGTCGCCGGGCTTGACGGCGTAGATGACCGAGCCGATCTGCGGATCGCCGCGGCCGGTCAGACCGGCGGCGGCGCGAAGGACCGCCTCTCCGGGGAGATTCTGCGCGGCTTTGGCGCGCGCCACGTAGCCGGGATCTTTCCGGGAGAGGGCGAATTCCGCCAGCTTGCGGGGATTGGAGCGGTAAGAGGACGTTTCGCCGGAGGGAATCAGCTCGTCGGTCGTGGTGACCGGATCGGTGATATAGGAGCAGACCTGCATGAGCAGATCCTCTCCGAGCGCCGGCATCTCGGGCCAATCGGCGATATTCGGTCCGAATCGCAGCGGCACGGAAGGATCGGCCTTACCGAAACCGTCATAGACGCGGCTGCGGTAAGCGGCGTCGTCAAAGCGGTAATCCGGCTGCCGGTAATCGACGTCCAGATCAGTCGCAGGCGTCAGGATCCCGCCGCTTACCGCCGTGGCGGCGATCGAACGGGCGTCCATCAGCGCCACGTAGGCACGCTGCGCCTCACCGGGCTTGGAGCCCTCGCGATTGGGGAAGTTGCGGGTGGAATGCCGGATGCTGAGGCATCCGTTGGCCGGCACGTCGCCGGCGCCGAAGCAGGGGCCGCAGAACGCCGTGCGCAGCGTAACGCCGGCGTCGAGCAGATCGGCCGCGATCCCGGCCCGGATCAGCTGCGTCATGACCGGCTGGCTGGCGGGATAGACCGAGAGCGCGAACGCCCCGCAGCCGATGCTGCCGCCGCGAAGGATATCGGCAGCGGCCGACAAATTGTCGTAAATACCGCCCGCGCAGCCCGCGATCACGCCCTGATCGACCCGAATGCGGCCTGCTTCGTCGACCTTACCGAGCAGATCGGTCAGTCCGAACCGCGTCAGAACGCCGACGGGATCCTCCCGCAGCTCGCGGATCGAAACCGCGTTTCCCGGATGGAACGGCAATGCGATCATACATTCGACCTGCGACAGATCGACGGTGACCATCCCGTCGTAATACGCGTACGGAGCCGGCTTCAGCGTGCGGAAATCCTCCGGACGGCCGTGGATCCGGTAATAGCGCTCCGTTTCGCCGTCGGTAGACCAGATCGAAGTCAGACAGGTCGTTTCGGTCGTCATGACGTCGATCCCGTTCCGGAATTCGATCGGCAGATTTCGGATCCCTTCGCCGACGAACTCCAGGACCTTGTTGCGGACGAATCCGGAGGCGAAAACCGCGCCGATCAGCGCGAGAGCGACGTCGTGCGGGCCGACGCCCGGCCGCGGCTTTCCGACCAGATTGACGGCGATGACCTCCGGCATGGCGATATCGTAGGTCCTTCCGAGCAGCTGCTTGACCAGCTCCGGGCCGCCCTCTCCGATCGCCATCGTTCCGAGCGCCCCGTAGCGGGTGTGACTGTCGGAACCGAGGATCATACGGCCGCAGGCCGTCATGGTTTCACGCATATAGGAATGGATCACCGACTGATGCGCCGGCACGTAGATCCCGCCGTATTTCCGCGCAGCGGAAAGCCCGAAGAGATGATCGTCCTCGTTGATCGTCCCCCCGACGGCGCAGAGGCTGTTGTGGCAGTTGGTCAGCACGTACGGGATCGGAAATTCCTTCAGCCCGCTGGCGCGCGCCGTCTGAATGATCCCGACGTAGGTGATATCGTGAGAAGCCAGCGCGTCAAAACGGAGCCGCAGTTCCCTGTCGTTCCCCGATTGATTGTGCGAAGTCAGAACGGAATAGGCGATCGTGCCCTTCCGCGCCTCCTCCGCCGTGACAGGCGCGCTGTCGGCCGGCGTCACGCCGTTTTTCAGAAAGATCCCGTGCGGGATGACCGTAACCATAGACTACCTCCTGAGGAGAAATCGTCGGCGCGCCGTCCAGCGGACGCCGATATAAGGAAGGCGCCTCCTTTTCGGAAAGAGGCGCCTCGGATGTCGGAAAAAAGCCGGGAATCAAACGCGGCGATTATTCGTTGCCTTCGGTCTCGGCTGCCGCTTCGGCCTCGGTCTCCGCCGCCGTTTCGGTGGCAGCCGCCGTTTCGGTGGCCGCTTCGGTCGCCGTCAGCTGGTCGCGGAGCGTCTTGAGATCGGTGTCGTCCTGGATCACGAAGGAAACCAATACCAGCGACGCGAAAACAATGGCGATGATCATGGTGATCCGGGAGAGCAGCCGGTCGGTGCTCTTGCCCTTGTTTTTGCCGTAGAACGTATCCGAGCCGCCGGCGATCGCGCCGGACAGACTTTTGTCCTTGCCGTCCTGGAGCATCACGGCGATTACCAGAAACAACGCCGATATGATGAGTAAAATCCCGATTACGATATCCATCCCGATAAACCTCCTATAACACGTCTCCCGCGCTCTTCGGCGCCGTAAAGGGAGACAGTACGCATTTTTTGATCGTAAGCGCTACTATTCTATCACATTTTTTCCGGAAATGCAAGGGCTAACGGACATTTTTCTCAAAATATTTTCTCCGATATTGACAAAAAGCCGAAAAAACGGTATAATAGATTCGTCTGCCGGCCTCGGAAAGCGCCGCGACGGCCGTATCGGACGGCGCCCTTCTTCCCTGTCCCGCTATCCTGCGGGTTTGCCCGGCCTGACAACTGAATACCGATACGGAGAGGTATCGAAGCGGTCATAACGAGGCGGTCTTGAAAACCGTTTGGGGGCAACCCCGCAAGGGTTCGAATCCCTTCCTCTCCGCCATCAAAGAAACCTCTTTTGTCTACCCGGGCAAAAGAGGTTTTCTTTCGTTAAAGGATTGAAAAGCTCACATTTTTCGAGTATAATGAAAAAGAAATGAGATCGACAAACCGGGATTTGTCGGGATACCTGTCGGCAAGTAAAATCGGGAAACAGTTTTGAACTGACGACGCATTACAACCTGATTCGGGGGATTGAATGAAAAGAATTTACACCGTTCAGCACACGCAGTCTGAGCACCATACCAAT
>JAEEGL012746855.1_pt1 | contig 14626 bp, 10 predicted proteins | sample 9134231 | NCBI WGS metagenome assembly JAEEGL01 (sample SAMN16246548, study PRJNA631951) | gut metagenome | biome: gut microbiome; feature: rumen; material: fiber-attached | host: Bos | place: Iran: Karaj | collected 2018-10 | reverse complement strand
TGGTCCGAGTGACAGGGATCGAACCTGCGGCCTCATGGTCCCAAACCACGCGCGCTACCAGCTGCGCTACACCCGGATAAGCTGCTGTATTATAGCGCATATTCCGGAAGGATGCAAGCAGTTTTTTTGATCCGGCCTTTCGAAATAATTAATCCCGGAAGGTCGGATCATCTTACTGCGTTATTCTTAAATGATTGCCACTTTTACGCTTCACCAGAAGACGGTCTACACGTCTTCCGTCCATAGAAAGAACCGTGATTGTAAGGTTCATGTACTCGAAGCTCTCTCCTGCCTCCGGGAAACGGCCGCCGAAGGATTCTATGGCCCATCCGCCGATAGTATCGCTGTCAGCACGGAAGACATCTTCCGGTAACTCAAAAAGCTCAAGAAACTCAGTGATGGGCATATCTGCATCAAGTTCCATCTCGTCTTCAGAACGTCGGACGATTTCGTTCTCTACAGGATCAGTTTCATCCCATATGTCACCGACAATCTGCTCAATCACATCCTCCATAGAGAGAACACCAAGAGTTCCGCCATATTCGTCACTGACAATAGCAAGATGCTGTTTGGCACGTCGAAGCTGACTCATGACGTCAGGAAGCTTCATGGTCTTGTATACAAAGCAGGGCTCCATCAGCAGTGATCGGATTTCCCTCTCTCCGTCCGCAACTGCTTTCAGGAAGCGGTTGAGATAGAGGACCCCAATGATATGGTCGATACTTCCTTCAAATACCGGGATCCGGGAATAGGCAGAGCGCTCCACCTGCTCGATGATCTCCTCCCAGTCATCTTCAATATCAATCGCTTCTACATCTACACGTGCCGTCATCACTTCAAACGCTGAGATTTCTGAGAAATCAATTGCTGCCTGAACAAGTTCTGACCGTTCCTCATCAAGCACGTCTTCATCTTCTGCAGTTTCAATCAGGCTTTGCAGCTCTTCCACTGCTTCATCCTCTTCTGCTTCATCTGCCTTCATCCAGAAAGTCAGCAAATGCACAAGCCCAACAATAAGCATAATCAGGGGTTTCAGAAGAAGCATAAGCGTCCGGATTGCATATGCATTTCTCAGAGAAATTCGGTTCGCATTTTTTTTTGCCGTAATTTTGGGAATGGTTTCTCCAAAGACGATGATCAGAAGCGTTAGGATCAAAGTTGCGACCCATGTTTTTTTATCGCTTCCCGTCAACAGAATAACCAAAACCGAACCGATCGAGGAGCAGGCAATATTAACCAGATTGTTGCCAATCAATATTGCACTGAGTGCATCTTCAAATGAATTTGAAATCATGAGAGCTGTCTTAGCTCGTCTGGAACCGTCTTCTGCGGCGTTTTCAAGCCGAAGCTCATTGCAGGAAGAGAAAGCCATTTCCGAAGAAGAAAAGAACGCCGACAGAACAATACAAAGAAGAAGTCCGACGCTAAGAAGTAAAACGGTCATCTTACGCCGCCTCCTTCTTCTGCTCCGGGTACAACAGCAACCCTGAGCTTCAGGATGCGATTGTGTTCCATCTCTTCTACTGTGACAACCAGTTCATGATACCGAAAACTGTCGCCCACTCTAGGGATGGTATCAAACATTCGATATGCCCATTCTCCAAGACGCGTATCAACCAGTTCATCATTATCTTCAGGATCTTCATAGTCTAAATGCTCGAAGATATCCGATACAATCTCATCTGCATCAGCAATGCAGGAATGCTCGGAGATGTCCGTAACAGTCTCTTCTACCACATCATCCTCATCCCAAATCTCACCGACAATCTCTTCTACGATATCTTCTACGGTCACGATGCCAAGCGTTCCGCCGAAATTGTCCGTAACGATTGCCATGTTCATCCTTTTTCGGGAGAGCATCGGCAGAAGTTCATCCAGGCTTGTGCTTTGGTGGACAAAAAAAGCCTCATCCAGAATATCCTTCAATTCAGGCTTTTCCCCGGTTTTTAGATAGTACTTGATGTATTTACGGATTTGCAGGATACCGATGATATGGTCGATGCTACCTTCATAAACAGGGAGCCGACTGTGATTCTGAGCTTTGATTTCAGTAAGTATGCTGTCGCCGTCGGCTTCAACATCAAGCGCCGCAACATCCATACGCGGAGTAAGAACGCTCTCAACCGTCAGATCTCCAAATTGAAGAGCGGAGGAAATAAGTTCTCCCTGCTCCTCGCCGAGGCTGCCTTCCTCGGTCATATCTTCAATTATATCGTATAGTTCATCCTCTGTTACGGACAGTTCTGGTTCTCCTCTGGTCAGGCTCGCAGCAAATTCACCGACGGCTGTCAGCAAATAGGACAACGGGTAAAAGACCATCATGAAAAACCTCATGCTGCTGGAGCAGGCTTTTGCCATTCGTTCGGGGAATTTTTTTGCGACGCTCTTTGGAAGCATTTCTCCTGCAAAAAAAACTGCAAGAGTCGTCACAATTGTACTGACCGTAACGGCAGAGAGACCCCAGCGCCTTGTTACCATGATTGTAACAAGCGCCGACAGAAACAGATGGCACAGGTTGGTCCCAATCAGCATAGTACTGATTGCGGAAGCAAAGTGATCCAGAATATAAAGGGCATTATCCGCACCAGCCTCGCCGCGTTCTGCGGCAGCCCGTACCTTCGCCTTTGAGCAGGACGCAAAAGCAGTCTCCGCAACTGCAAAATAAAAAGCACCCAGCAACAGGAGGACGGAAAGCAGGATTGGCAATCGACTGCCATCATCCATTTCGGATTATCAACTCCTTCGTTGTAAAAGAATAAAAGTTATATTATCACAATCAAAACATTCCGTCAACAATACTTATCCGACAACTTTTTATGCCTGCGCTTCTCTTATTAAATTAGTTGCCGCAGGTCATAATCTATGATAATATAAAAGCCGTTACAGAATTCCAGTATGAAAGGAGCTTTGCCTTGATCCTATACTTCTCCGGAACCGGGAACAGTCGCTTTGCAGCACAGAGAATTGCAGAGCTCTGTCAAGATGAGCTGGTATCCATCAACCGTATCTCCCGACAGCGTATTCTCGATCCGTTTAACGCGCAATATGCATTTTCGTCCAAAAGCCCGTTTGTGGTAGTCTGTCCTACGTATTGCTGGCATATTCCCCGAATTGTGGAGGATTTCCTATATGAGAGTCGATTTCTCGGCAGTGGAGAGATGTATTTTTTGCTGACCTGTGGCTCGGGAACCGGATCAGCTGCCAATCATGCATCAGATATATGCAAAAAGTTGGAGCTTCGTTTTATGGGGCTTTCCTCCATTTTAATGCCTGAAAACTACATCTGTCTCTTCCGTGCACCAGAGGCAGATGATGCAGTGGGCATAATCCGTGCCTCAATGGCGCAAATTGAAAGCACCGCAAGTCTGATTGCTGCAGGAAGAAGCATTTCCGACAGCAATGCGGGACGATCATTTCCGGATTTTCTTTATCGGCTTTTCTACCGTTTTTTCGTGACGGACAGAAAGTTTACCGTGAAGGAGAGCTGTGTAGGATGCGGACTCTGTGCTCGGCTGTGTCCGACAGTCAATATCACCATTCGCAATAACCTTCCGGTATGGCAGGGACACTGCGTGCAATGCCAGTCCTGTATTGCAGTCTGCCCGGTAGATGCAATAGAATTTGGTCGTCGGAGCCGTAAGAAACGACGCTATTATCTCTACTCCGACGGAAGACAGAAATTCCCTTCAGCCCCGGATAGTATACGTTCCCTTCCTGATGTGTAAATCTATGTGAAGCTGTCCTGGCAGCCCATGCAGCAAAACAGTTCATCTCTCTTGTATTCTTCTCTTGTTTATGTTATTTTCTATAAAAACAGTAATTGCTTCGGCGTATGGAAGGCGGCTATCAATTTGAAGAAGCGAGTCATTTCTGCCCTTGTATTGATAATTATTACTCTCTCCTGTGTATTTCTCTCATATATAACGCGTGTCCTGTACTTTGCCGTTGCAGGAGTTCTATGCGCTTATGAGTTCAGCAGAAACCTTGAGAAGCTTGAAATCTACTGTGCAGCCTGGGTGATGTATGTTTATATTTCCGTACAGGCTGTACTGGCGCTGTTTCATGCAGGAGCGGTTCGTTATATTGCCTGTTTCACAGGCGGAATATATCTGGCCCTGTTCTCCGGTATCGTTCATAAGAAGGTTTCCGGCCGAGGCGCAATTTATACTGTTGCCGGCCTTGCATATCCAGGTGTACTTTTCGGAGTACTGATGATGATCAGTGTCAGTGAAATCTGGCTTCAGACTCTTGTAATCGGTGCAATATCCACTTGGGTCTGTGACAGTTTTGCCCTTTTTGGCGGAATCCGCTTTGGAAGACATAAGCTTGCACCGCTGGTGAGCCCGAATAAATCCGTAGAAGGCTGCGTATGCGGCGCACTTGCATCTGTTGCCGCAGGTTTCCTTATATGGCTTTTACCGGTTTTTCCGGAGATATCTCTCCCAGTCTGCGTCATTACATCACTCGTCTCTTCATCTCTCGGGCAGATCGGTGACCTGGCGGAATCTCTGATTAAACGTATGATTGGCACAAAGGACTTCAGCAATCTGATTCCCGGCCACGGCGGTATGTTTGACCGTGCTGACAGCCTGCTGTTTTCTATCCCGACAGCCTATCTTTGCCTGCATATAGCGGGTATCGGAGTTTAAATACTTAAAGATAACGCTAACGCCCCCGGCTCATGAGAGTCGGGGGCTGTGTTTTACGAGATAGTCAGGATATATTTTAAAATTCTTACCATCTGATCCATGTTTTCTGCCGATATGTGCTCATATGGACCATGGAAAGCAGCGCCGCCTGTACCTAGATTAGGGCACGGAAGGCCGCGGAAAGAAAGCTGCGCTCCATCTGTCCCACCTCGGACCGGAGCACGCTTTGGTTCAAATCCAGCCAATCGTATGGCTTTCTCGGCGCGTTCGATAACCTGAGGATATTTCTTCAGAATCTCAGACATATTTCTGTACTGTTCCTTCAATTCAAGCCAAACTGCCCCCTGCCCATATTTTTCGTTCAGGAAATCGGCTAACTGCTGCATCTTCTTTTTTCTCTCTTCAAAGCCGCTTTCACTGTGATCTCGAATGATGTATTTCAGATATGCAGTTTCCACATTTCCCTTCATATCGGTGAGATGATAAAAACCTTCATATCCATCCGTATATTCCGGACGTTCTGCAGAAGGGAGCAAGGTATTATATTCCATCGCCACTTGTGCGGCGTTTCTCATCTTGCCTTTTGCACTTCCCGGATGGACATTGATGCCGTGTACCGTTACAGTTGCTTCAGCCGCATTAAAAGTCTCGTAATTGATAACGTCTACATCATCTCCATCCACTGTATATGCATAATCGGCATCGAGTTTTTCCAGGGAAAGGAGGGAGGCTCCATGACCGATCTCTTCATCCGGCGTAAAGCACACCGCAATTCTTCCGTGATGTGACTGTTCTCCAAGGATTTCCTCACAGGCTGTCAAGATTTCTGCTATTCCGGCTTTGTCATCTGCTCCGAGCAGGGTTCTGCCGTCCGTGGTAATCAGGGTGTGACCAATCAGATTATTCAAATCCGGAAACATCTGTGGGGTTAATACTCTTCCGCTGTCGCCCAGCTGTACTCCTTGTCCGTTATAATTATGCACAATCTGCGGGCTGACATATTCCCCTGAATAATCAGGAGCTGTATCTAGATGCGCAATCAAGGCAATTGTTTCCTTGCTGATATTTACATCAGTTGCAGGTATAAAACCGTAAACATAAGCATGCTCATCAACCGAAACATTTTCCATACCCATTGAACGCATTTCCTCTGCAAGCAAATTGCTCAGCAGGAACTGTCGCCTTGTGGAGGGAGTCCCAGTGCTGTTCTTGCTGCTTGTTGTATAAACCTTTGAATATCGGATCAATCTTTCATATGCCTTCATATTAACCTCCGTTTTAGGGATCCCGTTGGTTTCCGTTATCCTGTTTCCAAACCAATGTATTCAAATTGTTCTTGCGGGGATATAATAGCGCTTTGAAATTATAGATTACAATTAGTAATATACGTCTAACCCTGAATGAAACGGAAAGGACGCATGCCTGCGCCCTAACCGATGTTTTCCAGTTTAGCCAACTTTCTCGACAACATAGCCGATTCGTCCACCGTACATGCCATAGAAGTCAGTCAGTGGATTTTCACGGCTGTCGTTATAAACCCATTGACCATTACGCTCCCAGAGCATGATATAGTCCTCTGCAGCGCCGTCTCCGCTGTCAGTATATGACGGCTCACCATCGTCCCATTTATAAAAACTGACATCTTCTCCGCTCTCCCAGATCAGGGTACCGTTTTCACGGTGAGCACCGATCCAGATTCGATCAAACCCGGCTTCCTGTGCAAGGTTAATTACGGTCTGCAGCTCTTCTTCCGAATTGATTGTAACGAGAAATCCGCCTTTTACCGCTGCTTCACTCTGAGCCTCTCTCCAGCCTACATCTGCCCGCACTGCTTCATAGCTGTGCGGCAGAGTTGCCGGATCAACAGGCGGCGACACAGTTTCCTCATTTTGCTGGTTCTGCTCTGCTTCCTGCTGCGCCTGCTGTTCGGCCAACTGCTGCTGATACTGGATTTGCTCTTCCGAGAGGATCGCTGATACGTCAAGAGTCTCGGAAGGTCCTTCAGTTGGATTGACAATAGTAACATTGGAGGGCGCTCTTCCTCCGTTGTCTGAGAAAGCAGTGATCAGAATTCTTGCAACAACAGCGGCGATCAACAGAACTGCCAACAGCAGAAGCACAACCAGAAAAGGCCGTTTACGCTGCTCTGTCAGTTCCGGCTCATTTTGTTTCTTTCCCGAATTCTTTTTTCTGCTAACGGTAACAGGAGCCAGTTCCGGTTCCGGATCCTCTGTCAATATTGGAATATCCTGCTTTTTACCGGGTTCATACACGCGTATCTCCTCCTCCGCTTCCAGTTCAGCCGTGTCCTTCGGATCCGGTTCATCCAATCCGAAATACTCATCCAGTTTAATGATCTCCCTCTCCTTTTTATGCGGCTCAGGCTTCTGAAGCCCCGCGGCCGAAAAGATTTCTTCCTCAGTCTGCTTCGATGGCGGCAGAATGGTCGAATTCTCAGCAGGAAAGTTTGTTTCTGTGTCTGTCTGATATGGATACTCACTGTCTCTTCTGTTAATAATATCCATCATCAGCAGTTCCATTTCGCTGAGCTCATTTTCTGCCTTATGAAAGATTTTCTGAGGGTCAGATCCGTTCAGGATCCGCCTATCTTCGCAGTAATCCAGCATTACCGCAAGCTCTTCTGGACTGCTGTATCGTTCTCCCGACTTAAACCTGAGACACTTCTCAATAATATTGCCAAGCTGAATTCCTGCTGCAGCCGGTGAGTATACGGTCTTTCCGCTCATCCGCATAAGTTGCGCATTATTGCTTTCCCCTTCAAAAGGAAGCTTACCGGCACTCGCGCCGTAATAAAGCAAGAGCCCAAGGGAATACACGTCAGACTGAGAACAGGGTTTGTTGTTCCAATAGATCTCGGGAGCAATATATCGAAGCTCCTCTTCTGCCCAGTCGCTCTTTCTCGATGGCCCTATCGCTATGCTTCCGTCTTTATTCCTGCTGATATTCTCCGGATAGATGCCTCCGCGGTATCCGCTGCGGCCAACCTCTGCATTGACCTGACGGCAGATTTCCGCAACCAGTGCACACAGTTCCTTTCTGCTGAGTTCGACCAGGTTTTTACTGATGGCATACTCAGGTTCAAAAACATGTTTTTCGATACCTCGACACCTCCCCTACTGAGTCATTGTATCGTACCATACCCAAAAGGTCTTCGTCAAGTTTTTTCGGAGCAATTCAGTTTTTCTTCATTTTTCTGTGCATTTCGCCAGTTGACATTCTCAGGACATGCTTATATAATTTTCACAACTTTAAGGCGATCCAGTGAGATCGGCAAGCGCAATGAAATACGATTGCTTTGAGGCTTCCGTATGTTGTCTTGCTGTTTTTGGCAGGGCTTCTTTTTTTGGAGGACATTAGATGATTCTGTTTGACAAAGTCAAGAAATTTGGTACTGATCAGCCCACATTCTTTCTTGAGACAGTCGTGCCTGATTTTTCCTGCTATAACAGCGAATCCTGTGTCGTGTTACCCGGTTTTTGCGATGTGCATGTGCATTTTCGTGAGCCGGGTTTTTCTTATAAAGAGACCATCAGAACCGGTTCACTCTCTGCTGCACACGGAGGATTTACTGCAGTCTGTACAATGCCGAATCTGAAACCGGTTCCTGACTGTCTTGAGAACCTCAGACCTCAGCTGGAGCTGATCCAGCGTGATTCAGTTATCCCGATCTATCCTTATGGTTCTATTACTGTCGGAGAAGAGGGAAAGCGCATTTCCGATCTGGAAGCTCTTGCGCCGAGAGTCATCGCCTTCTCAGACGACGGTTTTGGGATAAAAGACGCTGCAATTATGCGGGAGGCTATGGTTCGCTCCAAGGCACTTGGAAAACTAATCGCCGGGCATTGCGAAGATATGCGGTACACTTCTCCGCGAGAACGCGAATGGCGGGAGATAGAACGCAATATTGCTCTTTCCTATGAGACAGGCTGCAGTTTTCATGTATGCCACATCTCCACGGCAGAGTCCGTCTCCATTATCAGGGAAGCAAAGAAGTCTCGTATTAACGTCAGCTGCGAGACAGCGCCTCATTACCTGGCACTTGATGACAGCATGATCATGGATGACGGACGATTCAAGATGAACCCGCCTATCCAATCTCTCCAGGACAGAGAGGCTCTGCTGGAAGCGGTATCCGACGGTACGATCGATATGATTGCTACCGACCATGCTCCGCATGATATATCTGAAAAAAGCAGAGGGTTTCAGGGAAGCCTGAATGGGATTGTCGGGTTGGAAACAGCCTTTCCGGTACTCTATACTTGCCTCGTAAAAACAGGGATAATCTCTTTGGAACGGCTTGTTTCTCTGATGTCCGAAAAGCCACGTCAGCGTTTTGGAATACCCGTAGGAAATGACTTTTCCATATGGGATCTGGATACAGCAGACACAGTATCTTCAGAACACTTTATATCAAAAGGAAAATCCACTCCATTTGATGGCTGGCAGTTATTTGCGCGCTGCCTGCTCACCGTCTATCAAGGCAAAGCAATCTGGGAGGGAAGCTATAATGGCAAAAAGAACTGACATTAAAAAAGTCCTGATCATTGGGTCTGGCCCGATCGTCATCGGACAGGCAGCTGAATTCGACTATGCCGGCACGCAGGCCTGTCTTGCGCTGCGGGAGGAAGGCTATGAAGTTGTTCTTGTAAATTCGAACCCCGCAACCATCATGACAGATACAGTGATTGCGGACAAAGTATATATGGAGCCGCTTACGCTTGATTATGTTGCAAAGATACTGCGTTATGAGCGTCCGGATGCCATTGTCCCCGGAATCGGAGGACAGACGGGACTGAACCTGGCAATGCAGCTTGAGCGCAAGGGCATTCTTCGAGAATGCGGCACCAAGCTTTTGGGTACCAGTTCCCGCTCTATTGAACGCGCAGAAGATCGGGAGCTGTTCAAGGAAATGTGTCAATCCATAGGCGAACCTGTAATTCCCTCCGAAATCACTTATAACCTTGAGGAAGCAAAAGCTGCAGCGAGCCGGATCGGCTATCCTGTTGTCCTTCGGCCGGCGTTCACTCTTGGCGGCACCGGTGGCGGTTTTGCGTATAATGAGGAAGAATTACAGGAAATCGGGATCAACGCATTCCGTCTATCCCCTGTTCATCAGGTCCTGATTGAAAAGAGCGTTAAAGGATTTAAGGAAATCGAGTTTGAAGTCATGCGTGACTCCAACGATCACTGTATCACCATTTGCGGAATGGAGAATGTAGATCCAGTCGGTGTGCACACGGGAGATTCCATTGTGGTTGCCCCGATCCTGAGCCTGAATAAGAAAGATCTCAAAATGCTCAACGACAGCGCACTGAAAATAATTCACGAGCTGGAGATTGAAGGCGGCTGTAACGTCCAGTTTGCCCTCCATCCACAAACCTCCGAGTATTACCTGATTGAAGTAAATCCCCGTGTTTCCCGTTCCAGTGCACTTGCTTCCAAAGCAAGCGGGTACCCGATTGCCAGAGTTACTGCGAAAATTGCGATGGGTATGAGTCTGGAGGAGATTCCTGTCGCCGGAGGAACAGCGGCAATTGAACCCTCCTTGGATTACATTGTAGCCAAATTTCCGCGTTTTCCCTTTGACAAGTTCCCTACAGCTCCAAACACGCTGGGCACGCAGATGAAGGCAACCGGCGAAGTTATGGGTATCGGTTCAAACCTCGAGGAATGCATGCTGAAGTCCGTGCGCTCTTTGGAAACAGGAGTTTTCCATCTCAGAAGCACGCGCTTTGATGCAATGGAGACATCTGCGATAAAATCATATCTGCATGAGTTTCGGGACGACGGTATCTTCGCAATTGCCGAACTGATCCGACGAGGAACATCGGTTAAAGAAATCTATGATATAACCATGATCACGCCGATGTTTCTCGAATCTGTCAAAAAAATCGTGGAAATGGAAATCAGACTGAGCAAACACGTAAATGACACCGCAGTCCTTGCAGAAGCAAAAAAGATGGGCTTTTCAGACCGTGAAATCGCACTGCTCTGGAATCTGAGCGAAATGGAAATCTATGAGAAGCGAAAGAAACTTGGGATCGTTCCTGTCTTTCGAATGGTGGATACTCTGCATACCGGCAAGTATATTGCCTACCTTTACTCCAGCTACAGCGGCAAAATGGATTCACGTCTCAGCAGCAAGCGCAAGGTTGCCGTTTTAGGTGCCGGACCGATTCGTATCGGTCAAGGTGTGGAATTTGACTATTCCACAGTACATGCCGTTCAAACTATTCGCAGAGAAGGTTTTGAATCCATCATTATAAATAATAACCCTGAAACCGTTTCTACGGATTACACCACTGCAGACAAGCTTTATTTTGAGCCACTGACTCCGGAAGATGTTATGGCTATTCTCGATTATGAGAAGCCGGAAGGTGTCATTGCCTCTCTGGGGGGGCAAACGGCTATCAACCTTGCCCAACCGCTCATGGAACGCGGGGTAAAAATCATCGGTACTGACTGCTCGGCAATTGAACGCGCTGAGAACCGGGACAGTTTTGAGAAAATCCTGCTTGAGCTTGGAATCCCCCAGCCCAGCGGTACAGCAGTTACAAATATAGAGGACGGTGTTCGCGCGGCTGCTCAGATCGGTTATCCCGTGCTGGTCCGACCAAGCTTTGTATTGGGCGGGCGTGCCATGGAAATTGTGTCAGGAGAAGAGATGCTGCGCCAATACCTGAAAACTGCAGTCGAAATAGATGCCGAAAAACCGGTTCTGGTTGACAAGTATGTTCAGGGCAAGGAAGTGGAAGTCGATGCTATCTGTGACGGTAGAGATGTGTTTGTTCCCGGTATCATGGAGCTTGTAGAACGTACCGGTGTGCATTCCGGCGACTCGATCAGCGTATATCCTGCATTCTCCATCTCTAACCGAGTTAAGGGGATCATCCTTCAGTACGCAAAAAAGCTTGGCCTTGGGATTGGAATTATCGGTTTGTACAATATTCAGTTCATTGTTGACCGGGAAGAGAAAGTTTATGTAATTGAGGTTAATCCCCGCTCTTCCCGCACCGTCCCGTTTTTATCCAAGTCAACCGGTTATTCCCTGGCAGACATTGCAACCGAGGTCATACTGGGTAAAAGCCTCAAGGAACAAGGCATCTTTGATCTTTATCCGCCGGAAAAGAAGCGGCACTATGTTAAAGTCCCGGTTTTCTCCTGGAACAAGCTAAAAGGCTTGGATGCCTATCTATCCCCTGAGATGAAGTCTACAGGAGAAGCAATCGGTTACGATGACAAGCTGAGCCGTGCGATGTACAAGGCGCTGCAGGCTTCCGGAATGAAACTGCAGAATTACGGAACGGTTCTTGTTACACTCGCTGATGAAGACAAGGAAGAAGCTTTCCCCCTGGTGAAGCGCTTTTACGACATGGGCTTTAATATTGAGGCTACCGCAGGTACGGCAAAGTATCTGAAGGAGCACGGAATCCGTACGCGTGTGAAGAAAAAGATCAGCGAAGGTAGTGATGAGATCCTTGACAGTATTCGTGCAGGATACGTGAGCTATATCATTAACACCCGTGCCGTACATCGGGGACGTCACTATGATGATGGCGTTGCCATACGTCGCTGCGCAACAGAAAACAATGTAACCATATTTACATCTCTTGATACAGTGCGGGTGCTGCTCGATGTTTTAGAGGAGACCACCATCACTGTTAGTACTATTGACTCATGAAACAGGGTATCTTTCTTGTTGAAGAAAACCGTCCACTTACAGAAACTGTTCATTATTTCCGATTTGGCGGTGATTCTTCCGCCATACAAAAACCCGGCGAGTTTGTTCAGCTCTCTCTCCCAGGCAGATTCCTGCGTCGACCTTTTTCTGTTTCTGACTGGGGTGACGGATGGTTCAGCCTGATTGTCGATCGTGTCGGAGTTGGTACGGAAATACTGCACAGCTTGCCGGTCGGCACAAAGCTTGATGCTCTGACCGGTTTAGGTACAGGTTTTGATCTCTCCCAGGCGCAGGGAAAATCCGTAGTGCTTTTTGGAGGAGGTACAGGACTCTCTCCTCTTGTCGGATTATCACGTCAACTGCCGGATGCAATCGTGCTTCTCGGATTTCGCGATATGGTACATGCTTTTGGAGCGGAATTCTTTTCCGGACATGAAATTCTGACAACCGCAGATCCCTTTACGGCACTATTGGAGATCCCGCACAATTACTTTTATGCCTGTGGTTCTGAAACCATGATGCGTGAGATTTGCGCTGCCGACTCTTCTGACGGACAGATAGCTTTTGACAAGCGGCTCGGATGCGGCTTCGGTGCATGTATGGGTTGCAGCATCAGAACTACAGCGGGGATGAAACGTTTCTGCAAAGACGGACCTGTTTTCAGGAAGGGGGAACTTGTTTGGGACGGCTGACAGTTGATCTCTGCGGGATAGAACTTGATAACCCTGTGATCCCTGCGTCCGGAACATTTGGTTATGGAATCGAATTCTCAGAATTCTATAATCTGAATACTCTAGGCACTTTCTCTTTTAAGGGTACAACACTTCATCCACGCGACGGTAATCCCCTTCCAAGGATCGCTGAAACTGAAAGCGGCATGCTTAATTCCGTCGGGCTCCAAAACCCGGGTGTTGACGCTGTTATTCGGCATGAGCTTCCAAAATTGAAACAGGTCTTTTTTAAGCCTGTTATCGCCAATGTGAGCGGCTTTTCTGTCGATGAATATGCTGAAGTTTGTGCCAGGCTGGCCTGTGAGCCACAGGTTGGCTGGCTCGAAGTCAACATCAGCTGTCCCAATGTGCACGGTGGCGGAATGAGTTTTGGAACAGATTCAAAAGCAGCAGCGTGCGTCACCAGAGCAGTAAGAAAAGTGACAAAAAAGCCAATTATCATGAAGCTCAGCCCCAATGTCACCGATATTGTCAGTATTGCTAAAGCTTGCGAAGACGAAGGTGCCGATGCAATCGCCCTGATTAATACCCTGATGGCAATGCGTATTGACCTTCGATCAAAGCGTCCGATCCTGGCTAATACTACCGGCGGCCTTTCAGGCGCATCCATTTTTCCGGTTGCCTTACGTATGGTATGGCAGGTTTTTGAAGCTGTACATATCCCGATTATCGGACTCGGCGGTATTTCAAATTCGGAAAACGTTATAGAGATGATGCTGGCAGGTGCAACCGCAGTTGAGGTCGGTGCTGCAAACCTGAAAGACCCTTTTATCTGCCCGAAGATTATTGATACTTTACCGGCAGTCATGGATCAATACGGCATCGATAAAATATCAGATATTATTGGAGGAGCGCATGTCAGATAGCCACAATGTAATCATCGCCTGTGATTTCCCGTCTGCAGAAACCTGTTTAAAGTTTTTAAACAATTTTGATAGCGAGCGTCCCTGGGTCAAAATCGGAATGGAACTCTATTACGCCGAAGGTCCCAATATCGTCCGGCAGCTGAAGGAACGCGGCCATCCGGTATTTCTTGATTTAAAACTGCATGATATTCCGAACACGGTTAAAAAATCTATGCGTGTCCTTGCAGAGCTTGGAGCAGATATGGTCAATCTCCATGCCGCAGGTACCAGGGCAATGATGGAAGCTGCTCGTGAAGGCCTTGGCGGCCGTGCGAAACTCTTGGCAGTTACTATGCTGACAAGTACAGATCAGCAGCGAATGGAGCGCGAAATTATGATTTCCGCCCCATTAGAGGATGTTGTCCTGCACTATGCTAAGAATGCCGCGGAAGCCGGTTTGGACGGTGTGGTATGTTCTCCGTTGGAGGCGGGAAAGGTTCATGAAGTCTGCGGGAAGTCATTTCTCACCGTTACTCCAGGTGTGCGCTTCGCTGACTCTGCCGTCGGTGATCAAATCCGCGTTACAACTCCTTCCGTCGCTAAGAAACTCGGTAGCGACTATATTGTTGTCGGAAGGCCAATCACACAGGCTGCAGATCCATATGAAGCTTGGCTTCGCTGCGTCAATGATTTTTGCTG
>JAEEGL012265372.1_pt1 | contig 14626 bp, 10 predicted proteins | sample 9134231 | NCBI WGS metagenome assembly JAEEGL01 (sample SAMN16246548, study PRJNA631951) | gut metagenome | biome: gut microbiome; feature: rumen; material: fiber-attached | host: Bos | place: Iran: Karaj | collected 2018-10 | reverse complement strand
CCGGCAGTTGCTGAATACTGGATATCTGATGCTACATTGTAGCCAAAGTTAATTCCAGACATAATTATATCAGGTTTTTCAGGCATTATGTTAAGTATCCCGACTCTTACGCAATCTCCAGGAGTTCCTGTGCATGAAAAGGCATGGACACCCTCCATAAGCTGAAATGGGTGCACATCAATCGGGTGTCTTAAGGTTATGCTGTGGGAAGCGGCGCTTCTCTGGCTCTCAGGAGCTACTACCCAGACCTCACCAAACTCTTTTGCAGTCTCAGCAAGTCTCCTTATTCCATCGGATTCTATTCCATCATCATTAGTGATTAGTATTCTCATAATGGTTCTCCTACAGTAAAATGTATATATGACAATGGTAGCAAAAAAAAATCAAAAATACTATATAGCCATAGATTTGAAGTCTTTTTATGCATCTGTTGAATGTCAGGATCTTCACAGAAATCCGCTCACTACAAACCTGGTAGTGGCTGACAGGAGCAGAACTGAAAAGACTATTTGTCTTGCAGTCTCTCCATCTCTTAAAAAGTATGGAATTCCAGGAAGAGCAAGGCTTTTTGAAGTTACTCAAAGGGTAAAAGAGGTTAATATCGAGAGGCTGCGCTATGCTCCCGGACATAAATTCACCGGAGAATCGGATGATGCAGAGCTTCTTTCCAAGGATCCATCTCTAAAGCTTTCCTTTATAGCCGCAGTTCCCAGAATGGCCAGATACATGGAGATCAGTACCAGTATCTATCAGATATATCTTCGCTATATTGCTCCAGAGGATATCCATGTTTATTCAATAGACGAGGTCTTCATGGATGTGACCAAGTATCTTAAGATTTATGGCAAAACGCCCAAAGAGCTTGCCATTACTATGATAAAAGATGTTATGAATGCCACTGGGATCACTGCTACCGCAGGGATTGGTACAAATCTCTATTTGGCCAAGGTTGCCATGGATATAGTAGCCAAACATGTTGATGCAGATGAAAACGGTGTCAGGATTGCAGAACTTGATGAGTACAGCTACAGAGAGCTTTTGTGGGATCATACTCCCATAACAGATTTTTGGAGAGTAGGACGGGGCTACGCCAAGAGGCTAGCTTCCATGGGAATCTACACCATGGGAGATGTTGCCAGATGCAGCATCGGTTCAGACAGAGATTTTTATAACGAGGAAATTCTATACAAGGCTTTTGGCATAAATGCTGAGCTTCTTATAGATCATGCCTGGGGATATGAGCCTTGCACCATGGAGATGGTGAAAGCCTATAAGCCTGATAACAATAGCGTAAGTCAGGGGCAGGTCCTTCATTGTCCCTACACCTTCGATAAGGGGCGTATCATTGTAAAAGAAATGGCAGAGGCTCTGGCAATGGATCTTATGGAGGATGGAAAGGTAACTGATCAAATAGTTCTTTCTATAGGCTATGACATTGATTGCCTAAAAGATCCGGAAATCAGAAAAAAGTACAAAGGTGAAGTAACAAGAGATTACTATGGGCGCGGTCTTGTTCCTGTCCATGCCCATGGGAGCGCCAATCTTGAGGAATTTACCTGCCTTTCACGTGATATTATAGATGCAGCCCTTAGTATCTACGATTCTGAAGTCAACGAGGCCCTACTCATAAGGCGCGTCACTATCGTAGCAAATCACGTCTTATCCGAAGGGGATGCAGCAAAGGCCCGGGAAGATAACTTTGAACAGATGTCTCTTTTTGTTGATTATGAGCAAAAAGAAAAGGCAGCAAAAGAGAAAGAGAAGAAAAACGCAAAAGAAAAGGCCCTGCAAAAGGCTACATTAGAAATCCAAAAGAAGTTTGGAAAAACTGCCATAGCAAGAGGAACCTCCTTTGAAGAGGGTGCTACCGGCCTCGACAGGGCAAGGCAGATTGGCGGTCACAAGGCCTAAACGCAATATAGGATATAATTATGGGAATAGAGAAGTATAAAGATATTTTACATATGGAGAGACCAGTATCCAAGCGGCATACTCCCATGTCTCTAGAAAATAGAGCAGCTCAGTTTGCGCCCTTTGCTGCACTTACAGGCTATGATGAAGCAGTAGAAGAAACGGCAAGGCTTACAACAGAAAAAATCGAGCTCAGCGAAGAAAAGAAGGCTGAACTCGATCTTGCATTATCAAATCTTTTATCAGTTATTTCATCATCTGGATCAGCCAGAGTCCAGGTAACTTTTTTTGTACCAGATAACTTAAAATCTGGTGGTGAGTATGTAACCAAGGGTGTCAATGTCAAAAGAGTCGACAATATCAAAAAGGTCCTTATTCTTGAGGATAAGTCTACAATTGATATTACAGACATTTTGAACTTAGAGATTGATCTTAACTGATCATCTCGTAAGGTCTTTTACCCACTTATATTTTCTAAAGCGGTGCATTACCCAGGGAATCTTTCCCACTTCATCAAGACAGGTACAGGCATAAACTAAAAGAGGAGACCAGTGGAATACAAAAGCTCCAGCCAGAGCCAGTGGAATAGCTATGCACCACATGGTCACAATAAGACTGTACATGTCAAAAAGAGTATCTCCACCGCCATCAAGCACACCATTTATAGTAACTGTGTTCACAGCCCTTCCTATCATGTAAATAGACATTATTATCATCATTCCAACAAGATAGTTTCTGGCAGCATCAGTCAGTATGACTCCCTTTACAACTATTGGCGTTACTAATAAAACCATGGCTGTAGAAGCAAATCCTATAACGTAGGATATATTCTTTAGCTTAATTCCATAAGCTTTACCTACGTCCAGCTTTCCAGCTCCAAGTTCGTTTCCTACAATAATTCCCGCAGCGCTTCCTACTCCGTTACACATGCAGCATATAAGGTCTCTTACAACAGCTGCTATAGAATTGGCTGCCGCAGCATCTACTCCAAGATGTCCCATGATAGCAGTATAAGAAGTAAAGCCTATTCCCCAACAAAGAGACCCTCCAAGGAGTGGGAGATACTGTTTCATAAAGTCCCCTGTCAGATTAAGCGGGATGGCAAAGAGTCTTGAAAGAGCTGGCCTTATATATGATGGCTTGAATGAGATCACTATGCAGAAGACTAGTTCTATAACTCTTGAAATGGTTGTTGCAAGAGCGGCTCCTCTTGCCTCCATTCTAGGCGCTCCAAGAAGCCCAAAAATAAATACCGCATTGAGAATAATATTTAATATTACTACACTGGAGCTGATAAGTGCTCCCTCTTTTATGTTCTCTGTAACCTTCATTATGGACAGGTAGCTCTGAGATATTCCAACAAGAAGGTATGACCAGCCAGCAATCCTAAGATAGCTTGCTCCAATAGCAATAAGCTGCGGGTCAGATGCAAATATATGCATGAGTTTTCCTGGGATAAATTCGCACATTAAAAAGAAAATGATACATATTATTTCACTTGAAACCAGCATCAGATTAAAGATGTTCTGAAGTGTCTTTTTGTCACCCTTTCCCCAGTACTGAGCTCCCAAAATAGCTCCTGCTGTAGTAGAAGAGAAGATGAACATATTTTGCACAAACTGAACCTGAGTAGCAAGTGACACAGCTGTCATCTGTTCCTGGGTGACCCGCCCCAACATAAGTGCATCTGCTGCAGCTACCATAGCAAGCATCAGACTCTGAAGTGCTATAGGAAGTGCTATTCTAAGCAGATTTTTATAAAACATTCTGTTGTCTATCTTTATATCCACAGATAATTCTCCTATCTTATTTCACAAAATCAGCAATTTTTCAAGTTTCCAATTTGATATATTATTAGTATATGGTAAAATTAACAAGACATTTTTATAGTTTCTAGAGAAGAGGAGATGTAGATATGATTTGTCCAAATTGTGGAAAAGAAGTAACGGATGGCGCAAAGTTCTGTCCTGAGTGTGGTGCTGCTATTTCTGATAACAATACTGCTACTAACAGCTTTAGTCAGGAACAGCCAAAGGGCTTTGAGTACAATAACAACCAGCAGGCTGGAACAGGCTTCCAGAATAATGGATTCCAGAACAACGGATTTCAGGGTAATTACCAGAACAATTCTTACCTGTTGAATGTAAGTGGTATCCAGAGAAGAGATCTTATAGTTGCAATTCTTCTTAGTATCGTAACCTGCGGAATTTACGGTATTTACTGGTTTATTGTTCTTACAGATGAAACAAACCAGATTACAAACCAGCCAGAAGCTACTTCCGGTGGTCTTGCATTTGTATTTTCACTTATTACTTGTGGAATCTATTATTTCTACTGGTCTTACAAGATGGGAGAGAAGGTTGATATCATTAAGGGCAACCCTAATGGAAGCACTTCAATTCTTTTCCTCGTTCTTAGTATCGTTGGCTTTGGTATTGTAAATTACTTCATTGCTCAGGATGCTATCAATAACCTTGTAAGCGCAAACTGATCAGATTTTAAAGAATTTAAGAAAGGTATGATTTGTCTGTAAAAGACATCTCATACCTTTTTTATTTCTTTAATTACTTTCTGAGCATAAATTTCCTAACGACATTAATACCGATTTTGTAAGGGAGTGGACGAACTACTTTGTCTGCTTCCTTTATCATTTTACGGATTGGTATATTCTGCGGGCAGTGCTGTTCGCACTTTCCACATTCAATACACTGAGTGGCAAATGCTGGATCCTTTTTTAGTCCGACAGTCTGGGCGTATCCAAATCTTGCTTCAAATTTACCTTCAAGAGCCGTTAGATTATAGCTTCTAAAAAGAGCTGGAATATCAACACCTTTAGGACATGGCATGCAATATCTGCATCCAGTACAGCCAACAAGCTCTGTCTCCCTAATGATTTCCTTTACCTTTTCAATTACTTCAAAATCCTCTTTTGTAAATGAACCTGCCTCTGCATTTGAAGCAATTCGGCAGTTTTCTTCTACCATTTCAATGGAATTCATTCCAGAAAGTACACAGGTTACGTCAGGCTGATTCCAGAGCCATCTAAGACCATACTCTGCTGGAGTATAGCCAGTTGGAGCCGCAGCAATCAGGTCTTTGGCCTTCTGGGGAAGGAGATTAACTAGTTTACCTCCGCGAAGTGGCTCCATGATCACAACTGGAATTCCTTTTTCTGCGGCATGATCAAGTCCTCTTTTGCCTGCCTGTGTGTGCTCATCAACATAGTTATACTGTATCTGACAAAAATCCCAGTCATAGGCATCTAAAATACCTATAAAGTCCTCTGTATTTCCATGGTAGGAAAAGCCTATATTCCTGATCTGTCCGGACTTTTTCTTTTCCTCTATCCATTCTCTTATTCCGACGGCTTCAAGTTTATCCCACTGATTCATAGCGGTCATGTGATGCATAAGATAATAGTCTACATAGGTGGTGCGAAGCCTTCTAAGTTCCTCTTCAAAGTACTTATCAAGGGCAGCTCTGCTTCCTACAAGATACTGAGGAAGCTTGGTTGCTATGTTGACCTTTTCTCGTATCCCGTTTCTTTCAAGGATTTCTCCGAGAGCAGCCTCACTTCCAGAATATACATATGCTGTGTCAAAATAATTAACGCCCATTTCATAGGCTTTCATTATCTCTTTTTCAGCTTTATCGATGTCTATTCCTCGAACATTAGTTGAAAAACGCATGCATCCATATCCGAGAATTGAAATTGGTTCACCTTTTCGATTTTTTCTGTACTCCATAGATTCCTCACCCGAAACAAACAGTATTTTGATAAAAATATTTCGCAGAAATATCTGCACTTTTACGAGATAATTATAAGTCGTTTTATTCGTTTTGTAAAATTTAATTATATAAAATTTTTATTATCAAAAAAGAAGTGGCCCTCTTTATCCTTAAGAAAGCCACTCATTTCAATAATCTATTTATTTAGAGAGACGGATAACATTCCAGCTGCGTGCAGGAAGTGTGCTTGTAAGGATTCCCTTTGTAGTCTTGGAATTCTTGGTAGCATCAACTGGCTTAACATTGTCAGGATTTTCCTCTGTGTTAACAGCCTCAAGATCCTTGTGTGTGAGTACGCTATGCTCAACAACCTTGTAATCTGCAAACTGTCTAAGATCGCAGGTAAGCTCAAAATCATCCTCAAGATTCTTGTTAACTGCAAAGAGTGTAAGTGTTTCATTCTCTTCATCAGCAACTACTACGCAGTCAACGTAAGGTGCATCGCCGTGCTTGGACTCATAGGTTGGAACCTTAACTACTGTGTTGAGAACTTCTCCACGTCCATATACACTTGTCTGCATGTAAGGATAGAAGATTGTCTGTCTCCAAGCTCCTGTATCAGATGTCATGATTGGAGCGATAACATTTACAAGCTGAGCAAGACATGCAATCTTTACTCTGTCTGCGTGGCGGAGCATTGTGATCAGCATAGATCCAACAAGAAGTGCATCCTCAAAGTTATATACATCCTCAAGCTGGTGTGGATGCTCAACCCACTTCTCAAGCTTCTTGTCCTGTTCATTAGAATGGTACCATACGTTCCACTCGTCGAATGAAAGGTTGATATCTTTCTTTTTTCTCTTAACAGCCTTAACATAATCGCAAATGCTAACAACCTGGCTGATGAACTGATCCATAGCTACGCTGTTTGCAAGGAAGTTTGGTGTATCATGCTCAGCATTACCATAGTACTGATGAAGAGAGAGATAATCGATGTTGTCATAGGCACACTCAAGAACTGTTCTCTCCCAGTTACCAAAGGTTGGCATTGTAAGGTTAGATGAACCACATGCAACAGTCTCGATTGTAGGATCAACAAGTTTCATGATCTGTCCAGCAAGATCAGCCTTACGACCGTATTCCTCAGCTGTAAGATGTCCTGTCTGCCATGGGCCATCCATCTCATTGCCAAGGCACCAGAGCTTTATTCCGTAAGGATCCTTGACTCCGTTCTTGATTCTCATGTCTGCATACTTGGTGCCACCCTTGCTGTTACAATATTCTACAACATTCTTGGCATCCTCAATTCCTCTTGTTCCAAGGTTTACTGCGTACATAGGCTGTGTCTTGCACTTTTTGCACCAGTCCATGAACTCATCAAGTCCAAACTGGTTTGTTTCTACAACGCCCCATGCAAGCTCTATTCTACGAGGTCTGTCTTTCTTGGGACCAACGCTGTCTTCCCAGTTAAAAGATGATACAAAGTTACCACCTGGATATCTGACGATAGGAACATTGATCTCCTGAATAAGCTTCATAACGTCCTTACGATATCCGTTTTTGTCTGCGAATTTATTGCCTGGCTGATAAATACCCTCATATACTGCGCGTCCAAGATGCTCAATAAAAGAGCCATAGATACGCTCATCAACCTTACTGATAGTAAAGTCACGGTCGATACAAACCTGTACTTTATTTTCTACTTTTCCCTTTTTCATTTTAAATACCTCTAAAATAATTTAATGTTACATGAATAATATAATACAATCTTTAGAAAAAGAAAATGGAAAAACCACATTATTTTCTAAAAAAAATGATAATATATAATACAGTATCAATGATTGGAGTATATTTTTTTATGAGTAAAAAGAACACACTGCTAAGGCTTGGAATTGTCTCTGCACTTTTCGGTGGAGCATATGCTTTTAGCAATTATATTTACAAGATTTCTTCCGTTCCGCACCAGCACACAGATGATGACAAGGACTTTGATCCATCTATCACTGATGGGCGCATGTTTGTCAGAAATCATCCAGACAGACAGGACATGTACATCGATGCTTTGGATCAGATAAAGCTCCATGCATCATACATCCCAGCAGCTTCAGAAAGCCACAGATATGCGATCATAATCCATGGTATTTGGGACAATCACGAAACTAACGGTATTTATGCAAGACACTACCTTGATAAGGGTATAAACTGTCTACTTCCTGATCTTAGGGGCTTTGGTAAGAGTGAAGGCAAGTATATTGGTTATGGCTATGATGACAGACTTGATATTATGGAATGGATCCATTGGATCATCAAAAGAGATCCAAAAGCCAGAATCTTACTTCATGGAATGAGCATGGGCTCTGCCACAACTCTTATGACTACAGGTGAACATCTTCCAGAGAATGTTAAGGCTGCAATTGCTGATAGTTCCTATACAACTCTTCGTGAACAGTTTGCTCATACTTACAAGATGTTTAAGGGTTCCTTTGTTCCTGTTCCTATAGCTCTTTTCCTATCAAGGATCATCATAAGGCTTAGAGCTGGCTATGATATCAACGAGGTTAATCCTATTGAAGCTGTGCAGAATTCAAAGACACCAACTCTTTTTATTCACGGAGATGATGACACATTTATCGATCCACATATGTGTTCAAGACTTTATGAGGCGGCAAACTGCCCCAAGCAGTATTGCATGATCTTAGGAGCTGGCCATATTGAAGGAGTGGTGAAAGATCCTGTTAACTACTGGAACAAGATTGACAGCTTCCTTGCTAAGGTTGAATTTTGAATATTTGAAGATAGTTAATCCCACTGAGGTTTCGACCGCAGTGGGATTTTTCGTTTATATGATATTTAGAGTTTTTAGTACAAAAAGCCAGAATGTCAGAGAAAATGAGCATCCAAAGGTAGTCATCATAACAATGCTGCTACTAAGTGTTCCTTCATGTCCCATATTTTTGGCCATTACAAAGCTTGATACAGTGGTAGCTGATCCAAGCATTACAAGAAGTGCGATTACTTGCTCATTTCTAAATCCTATCTTGATTGCTACAGGCATGAACAGACCAACTAAAACAAATAATTTGATAAAGCTTGCCGCAATGGTTGGCTTTATTTTTTTAGCTGCCTTTTTAAATTCAAAGGTTGCCCCCATGGACATGAGTCCCATTGGTGTGGCCAGTGCGCCTATATCTTTTACCATAACTCCCATGATCTTAGGCATAGGAAGCTTTATGAGTGACCAGATAAGGCCACAGAATATACCAATTAGTATGGGATTTTTTAGTATTCCAAGCAGTGTTTTCCTGATAAGTTCTTTGCGGACGAGTTCCGAATCATTGTCCTCACTTGTATATCTTCCAATGACGACAGATTTTGGCGCAGTCAGCATTAGTATCGTAACTGCAAAGATATTGTAAAGAGGCACACTTCCAATGATCATAAGTGGCGCCATTCCTACGCTTGCTTCTCCATATATGTTGTGGATAAAGGCAATACCAAGTAAAGCAGCACTACTGCGGTAGGAGCCTTGTATGAACTCTCCGCGCTCAGACTTATTTTTTACCAGCAGTTTGGAAATAAGGGTTATGAGGAAAATGCTGCAGAGCGTTGCAATTACGCAGAATAGAACGAATTTTCCATCCCAGGTTCCAGCAAAATCCTGCTCTGCCAAATCCTCAAATAAAAGAACTGGCAGTGCTATCTTAAATACAAATCTGTTCATCCAGGAAGCGGCTTTTTCATTGATTATATCCAGTTTATTAAATACGTAGCCCAATACCATCAGTAAGAATATTGGCAGAGTGGCATTGAGACTAAAGATCAGGTTATCCATGCTTTCTTTTGCTTAAGTATGTCCTTTCTGTAAGAGGTAAATACAAAAATATTAAAGCGCAATTGCTTGCACTACGCAAGGTATTACATGTTTTTTGGCTATTTGCATTTATTAGAAATGTATTAAATTTCAAAAAATTTCGTTGACAATGAAATTTAATTGTGCAATCATTGGCATATCGACTTAGCTACGAGTTGATAAATATTAAGGAAAGCGAGGTAAGGAACTATGACAAACAGAGTGGCGAATTTATTTTTTGCAAAAGCGACATTTTTTGCTATCACTTTACCTCGGGCTGCGGTTTTTAGATAAAGGCTACTTTGTAGTAACTTAATCTGAATACTTTTTTGTGACGTGTGTTCCCAGGTAAATGTGAATTGTTTACCTGGGATTTTTTTATGCATTTTAGAAACTATATTTGAAACACACATCACTAAATTGCACCTGAGGAGAGATTGAAGAAACTATTAACTGTTTTTAGCAACAAGGGAGGGAAAATGACAACACTTGGAAGTTATGTGCGAAAGCACTGGGCAACATACACAATGGCAATACTTTTTATGATCATTGCTATTGCCCTTGACATGATGTTCCCTAAAGTAACAGAACGTATCGTTAACGAAGTAATTATTGGCCAGAATTTTACTTACTTTCCATTTCTGCTCTTAGCCATAATCCTTATCGGCGTTGGCAGAAGTGTATTTGGCTATTTTAAAGAATTTACCTTTGACAAAAACTGCATCACTATTGGAACTGAGATGAGAAAAGATCTCTTTGATCACATTCAGAGTCTTTCTCTTGACTATTTCGATGATTCCAGTACTGGTGAACTTATGGCCAGGGTAAAAGATGATATAGATAAGATTTTTCAGCTGGTTGGAATGGTGGCTATGAGAGGAATGGAGGTAACGCTCAACTCAGTGCTTATCCTCTACTTCATGTTCTCTATAAATGTGCCTCTGACTTTTTTGCCATTAACCTTTATGGTAATCTGCGGAACAACAGCTATTGTTATGGAGAAAAAGCTTGATAAGGTCTATGACGCTATAAGTGAAGAGAATGCCGAGATGACCACCACAGCAGAAGAAAATCTTGCAGGAGTAAGAACTGTAAAGGCCTTTGCAAGAGAAGACTACGAGATCAAGAAGTTTTTTAAGCATAACAAGAGGTACTATGACCTCAACATGGATGAGGCTAAGGCGCTTATAAAGTTTTACCCTGTATTTATGCTGGCTGGAACTCTTCTTCCAGTAGCCTGCGCTGTGCTGGGCGGAATCGCTGTTATCAATGGTCATATGACTCTTGGTGCTCTTACTGCCTATGTTATTTATGCCAGAAACTGCACCTGGCCTATGGAGGAACTTGGTTGGATCACTAACGAGTTTTCAAGTTCACTTGCTTCTATGAAGAAGATCAAAAAGATCTATAGCGAGCATTCAACACTTAATATCACAGAGAATCCTGTTCATGTAGAATCTGTAAAGGGCGCAGTGGAGTTTGATCATGTGTCTTTGACTCTTGGAGAAAAAGAGATTCTTTCAGATATCAGCTTTAAGCTTGAACCAGGCAAAACTCTTGGAATCATGGGGCAGACTGGTTCTGGTAAGTCTACTATCATAAATCTTCTCCAGAGATTCTATGATCCTACGGAAGGAAATATTAGGCTTGATGGTAACAACATAGAAAAAATGGAGCTTGAACAGGTCCGCGAGGCAACTGCTGTTGTAATGCAGGATGTATTTCTTTTCTCTGATACCATTGAGGAAAATATCCGCATGGGTAGGCGGGATGACATGACAATGGAAGAGATCAAAGATGCTGCTGATAAGGCCAAGGCTAGTGATTTCATCGAAAAACTTGATGATACTTACAAGACAGTTATTGGAGAGAGAGGTGTTGGTCTTTCTGGCGGACAGAAGCAGAGGATCAGTATTGCAAGAGCTATCTCCAAGAACGCACCTATTCTTGTGCTTGATGATTCAACTTCTGCACTTGATATGGAGACAGAATCTGAAATCCAGAAGACTCTTGATGAAATCGAGAGTACTACCAGGGTTATCGTTGCCCATAGAATTTCTGCTGTAAGAAATGCAGATGAGATCATATATCTTGATAATGGTCGCATCGCAGAGCGCGGTACTCATGAAGAATTACTAAAAATGAAGGGGCTCTACTACAACACGTATATCGCACAATATGGAGCTCCCGCTGAAATGGAGGTGAGTGCGTAATGGCAGCTAACTCATTTCGTGAAGATGAGAAAATGTCAAACACGGACAGGCGTAAGATCTTTGCCCGCCTTATCCGTTATCTTAGACCGCATATTCCAGAGATCATACCAGTTCTTATTTCGCTGGCAGTTACTGTTTTTATCAGCCTTGTCAGCCCTCTTCTCATTGAATATGCAATTGATATACATGTTGCAAACAAGAATATTCCTGGACTCTTAACAATTGCCGGAATCATTGTAATTCTTGGAGTTGTCTATATTCTTTTTGTAAAAGTACGTATGTACATGATGAACAAAGTTGCAAATAAGGTTCTTTTGGACATCCGTCAGGAGTTGTATGAACACATCCAGACCTTGTCTTTTACCTTTTTTGACAACAGACCTACAGGTAAGATTCTTGCCCGCATAATTGGTGATGTTAATTCAATGAAAGATGTAATGGCCAATACCATTACAAATCTCATTCCAAATTTTCTTACAGTATTTGGCGTAGTCATCATCATGCTGATTAAAGATTGGCGACTTGCACTTGGATGCTTTGCATCACTCCCTGTGATGGTCGTAAGTATCTTTTGGATTCGTAATGTTAACCACAAGAGATGGCAGGATGTACGTAAGAAATCATCAAATATGAATGCTTATGTTCACGAGGACATAGCAGGTATCTCTGTTGTGCAGAGCTTTCATGCAGAGGATGAGACCAAGAAGACCTTTAGAGAACTGGCTAATGCTCACAGAGATGCCTATATATCTGCCTGCAGAGCTGCAGATCTTTTTGGTCCATCAATTGATATGAGCTGGGCTATCAGTAGCATGGTCTTATATCTTGTAGCAGTTAGGCTCCTTGGCTATACATCTGCATCCATCGGACTTATCACTGCTTTTGCCAGCTATTCCAGTATGTTCTGGAGCCCTATCATGGGTCTATCCAATTACTATAATCAGCTGATCACTAATATCACAGCAGCTGAAAGGGTATTTGATATTCTTGATACTAAGGCTGAAATAGTAGATAAAGAAAATGCGACAGAGCTGCCCGAAATTGAAGGTCAGGTAAGCTTTGAGAATGTTGGATTTACCTACGACGAAGGCACAGAGACTGAGACTAAGGTTCTTAATAATGTGAACTTTACCGTTAACCCTGGCGAAACTATTGCTCTTGTTGGTCCTACTGGTGCTGGCAAGACAACAATAGTAAACCTTATCAGCAGATTTTATGATATTCAAAAGGGTAAGATCAAGGTTGATGGTCATGACCTTACTGATGTTACTATTAACAGCCTTAGAAAGCAGATGGGTATCATGACTCAGGATAACTTTATTTTCCACGGAACTGTTCGTGAGAATATTATGTACGGAAATCTTGATGCAACTGAAGAGGATATGATTGCAGCAGCTAAGGCAGTTAACGCCCATGACTTTATCATGAAGCTTGAAAAAGGCTATGATACTGAGTTAAAAGAGCGTGGTGCTGGCCTTTCAATTGGTCAGAGACAGCTCCTTGCCTTTGCAAGAACTATGATCTCTATGCCTAAGATTCTCATTCTTGATGAGGCTACAAGTAGTATAGATACTCATACTGAGCTTCTTGTTCAAAAGGGTATCCAGGCTCTTTTAAAGGGCAGGACCAGCTTTGTCATTGCTCACCGTCTTTCTACTATCAAGAATGCAGACCGCATCTTTGTTATAAACAATGGTGGCATTATGGAAAGTGGTAATCACGACCAGCTTATAGCAAAGCGTGGTGCCTACTACGATCTTTACATGGCGCAGTTTGCGTAAATACTGTAAATTTTTATAATCATAAAATTAGTTGTTGACAATATAATTTCGCAGTATTATTATTTTTAGTAACTTAATACTTTAAACCAATGAAGCGGAGATAACGTCTATGATGCCTTCACAGAGAGCCTGATAAGCTGAGAACAGGTAAGAAACACATATTCAAATGGACCGCCGAGGGTGCAGTCAAATGTGCATCTTTTCGCACAGAGTATTCTGCAACGGATGACTCCCGTTAGTAGTCAGAGATATGATGAAGTCTGATATATTCAGAATCTGTATCTTAAATAAGCGCGTAGTTTACTACGAATTCAAGGTGGCACCGCGGATAGTATAATTGTACATTCGTCCTTGACAGAAGATTATTCTGTCAGGGACTTTTCTTTAAAAAAAGCGTTGAAAAGCGTTCTGGCAGATAGTCAGAACGCTTTTTCATTTACCTAAAAATCACAGAGAAAAGGAGAATTACAATGATCAAAGAAGCAATCGTAAAAATCGTAAACAAAGAGGATCTTACTTATGATGAGGCCTACACAGTAATGAATGAGATCATGAGTGGAGAGACCACACCTACTCAGAATGCGGCATTTCTTTCAGCTCTCTCAACAAAAAGCGCCAGAGCTGAGACAACAGATGAGATTGCAGGCTGCGCTACAGCAATGAGAGAGCATGCTACACAGGTAAATACTGGAATGGATGTGTTTGAAATTGTTGGAACTGGCGGAGACAACGCGCACAGTTTCAATATTTCTACAACATCTGCTCTTGTTGCCGCTGCCGGTGGAATGAAGGTTGCTAAGCACGGCAACAGAGCTGCTTCTTCAAAGTGTGGAACAGCGGACTGCCTTGAAGCTCTTGGTGTTAACATAGATCAGAGTCCTGAAAAGTGTGTTGAACTCCTTGAAAAGGCTGGAATGTGTTTCTTCTTTGCCCAGAAATATCACACTTCCATGAAGTATGTAGGAGCCATCAGAAAAGAGCTTGGATTTAGAACAGTATTTAATATACTTGGACCTCTTACAAATCCTGGAAGACCTTCTATGCAGCTTCTTGGCGTTTATGATGATTATCTTATCATTCCACTTGCTCAGGTTCTTATTAGCCTTGGAGTAAAACGCGGAATGGTTGTATATGGCCAGGAT
>JAEEGL012256824.1_pt1 | contig 14626 bp, 7 predicted proteins | sample 9134231 | NCBI WGS metagenome assembly JAEEGL01 (sample SAMN16246548, study PRJNA631951) | gut metagenome | biome: gut microbiome; feature: rumen; material: fiber-attached | host: Bos | place: Iran: Karaj | collected 2018-10 | reverse complement strand
TGACCTCGTACGCTGGGGCGACGCTGCCACCGTTCTCAAGGATCAAGGCAAGGAAGTTCCTTCATTCTATGACGACTTCTACGATCCTAATACTAAAGAACCTACCGGTAGGCCTCACCACCTTGTAGTAGATTACAGTGATGCTTATTACAACACTGACTACGGCTTCAAGGCAGGAAAGAACGAGCGCATGCCGTTCCCTTACAACACTGTAAGCCAGAACGAGAACCTGAACCAGAACCCTGGTTGGAACTAGAATTAGGAAATAATTCTTATATTTGGGTGAGCACTAGTTGCTCACCCTTTTTTTATTTAAAACCGATAACCATGAAAAGAATCCTGTTCCTTGTTCTTTCAGCCCTTCTAGTGTTGGGTTGCAAGACTAATTCCGTTCAATTGAAAACTAAAGAGGGAGTCCTTATTGTAACTCCTATGACTGACAATTCAGTAAGAGTCCAGATGATGGGCAAGCCTACCCATAATGTAGAAGAGCTCATTTTCACTGAGAAGGTGGCAGCCCCGGCATTCGAAAAGTCAGAAGACGCCAATGCCGTAACCATCAAGTTGGCAGGCCTTACCGTAGTATTCAACAAGGCCGACGAGACCCTGGCTTATTATGACAAGGGCGGAGCTCTCCTTTTCCAGGAAAAACCGGGAACAAGGGTATTGAAAGAGACCACCGTCGGAGGCACTCCTGTTCAGGAAGTAAGTACCGACGCGGCCCATACGCCTGTCCCTCAGCCTGACCCTATCCCAGGAGACGCTACATATATCGCCAGCCAGTCATTCATTATGCAGCCGGGTGACCATCAGTTCGGAACAGGACAGTTCCAGGACGGTTATCTTGACATAATGGGACTCCCCAGGCGCCTTACCCAGAACAACACCCAGATAGTATCCCCTGTCATCATCTCCAGCAAGGGATACGGAATTCTGTGGCACAACTACGGAAGGACAGACCTGAATCCCTGTGAGGACAAGATTGTCCTGAAGGCTCTTCCTCAGGAGCCAGCGCCCGCTCCGGCAGGTCCCGCAGGCCGCTTTGCGATGCCTGCTCCCAAGGTTTTCACCGGACAGTTCAGCGTACCTGAAGACGGAAAGTATGCTCTGCATATGGAGATTGGAGACCACTCCGGACGCGGAGGCCGTTACATCAAGGTTGACGGACAGCAGGTTTACGAGGACCAGAACCACTGGGTTCCTACAGTATCTGCCTTTGCGGAACTCAAGGCAGGAACTCACACGGTGGAGGCTCAGGGTACCAGTGACGACACTATGGATTTCTACTGGCGCAAGGTAGACAATACCACCACATTCTGCTCGCCTGTTTCACAGAATCTGGATTATACCGTATTTGCAGGAACTCCGGACGAGGTTATCGCAACATACAGGACTCTGACGGGTCCGGTTCCCCATATGCCGGACTATGCTTTCGGATTCGTACAGTGCCGCGAGAGGTATGACACCCAGGCGGAACTCCTGGAGAACGCACACGGCTTCAAGGACAGGAACATCCCTGTAAGCATGATAGTACAGGACTGGCAGTGGTGGGGAAAGACTGGCTGGAACTCAATGGTTTTCGACAAGGACAAATATCCTGATCCGCAGGGAATGGTGGACGAAGTCCACGACCTCGGTATGAAGATAATGATCTCCGTATGGTCCCGCATAGAGACCGGTACCGTGCTTGGAGACAGTTTCAAGGAAAAGGGTTACTTCATTCCCGGAACCGAGTGGGTTGACTTCTTCAACCCCGAGGCCGCCGACTATTACTGGGAGAGTTTCCGTGACAGTATGATGAGGTACGGCTTCGACGCCTGGTGGTTCGACGCTACCGAGCCTGACAACGACTATATCCTCCTCAACCGCCGCGTTGCCGGCAACACTATCCCCGGAAATGTCTACAGGGACGTTTATCCTCTGGTGATGAACAGGGCTATGTATCAGAAGTTCCAGCAGTATACTCCTGACAATATGCCTGTAGTGCTTACCAGAAGCGCATTCGCAGGATCCCAGAAATACGGAGTGTTCGTATGGTCTGGAGACGTTGGCCACGACTGGGTAACTCTCAGGCGTCAGCTGATAGGAGGTCTGGGATATGTATCCACGGGACTTCCCTGGTGGACTTACGACGCCGGCGGATTCAGCCGTCCCAGGGACCAGTACACCAGCGCTGACTATCAGGAGCGTATGCTTCGCTGGATTCAGGCATCCGTATTCCTTCCTATGATGCGCGTACACGGAAGCGGCAGCCACACCGAACCCTGGAACTACAGCGACGAGACATACCGCATTTACGTCAACTGCATAAATACCAGGTACAAGCTTCTTCCTTACATCTTGGAAAATGCAAAGAAGGTTTCTGACGAAGGCTACACCCTTATGAGACCGCTCGTATTCGATTTCTATAAGGACGAAGAAGCCCTGAAGCAGGACTGCGAGTATATGTTCGGTCCCGATTACCTGGTTTGCCCCGTTACCGAGCCCGGCGTAAAGACCTGGAGGGTATATCTGCCCGAAAACGCAGGCGGATGGGAAGATTTCAGGGATGGAACCCGCTACCAGGGAGGCCAGTATTATGACGTTCCGGTAGACCTGGAATTCATACCTGTATTCAAGAAACTCTAGCATATGAAAAAAATATTCTCTGTCCTTGCTGCCGCTCTCCTGGCAGCATGCTGTACTCAGGAAGCAGAGCAGAAAGACTGTCTGATGTGGTACGACTCTCCGGCCCAGATATGGCTGGAGGCCCTTCCTCTGGGTAATTCCCATATGGGAGCGATGGTTTACGGTGGTGTGCCGAGCGAGCAGATCCAGTTCAACGAAGAGACATTCTGGAGCGGAGGCCCGCACAATAACAACAGCACACAATCCCTGGAGCATCTCCAGGAGGTCAGGAACCTCATATTCGAAGGCCGTGAAGAGGAAGCTGAAGAAATGATCAACCAGTATTTCATCCCCGGCCCCCACGGAATGCGATTCCTCTCGCTGGGAAGCCTCTTCCTGGATTTCGAGGGGATGCAGGAGCCTCAGGACTACTGCCGCAAGCTTGACCTTGCAAAGGCTGTTGCTACCACCTCCTTCACCAGCGGCGGTGTCAAATACACCCGCACGGCGTTCACCTCGCTGCCTGACGGAGTGATGGCAGTTCAGCTGACTGCCGACAAGAAAGGAGCCATCTCCTTCAAGACGCGTTACGAGAACGTGTTCGAAACTGCCGTTTCGGCCCAGGACAACGTCCTCACCGCGGTGGTTAAGGGCGTGGAGCAGGAAGGCATCCCCGCGGCGCTTACTGCCTACAACAGGATGGAGTTCTTCGGCGACGGCAAGATTGAAGCCTCGGCGGACGCCATAAGCGTTCAGGGAGCCACTAACGTGACAATCCTCATAAGCGCAGCCACCAATTTCGTCAATTATAAAGACGTTTCAGGAGACCCTCAGGCGCGCAATGAAGAGTACCTGTCCAAGGTGCGCGGCAAGTCCTTCAAATCGCTCCAAAAGCGCCATCAGAAGGCTTTTGCAGAGCAGTTCGGAAGGGTTGTGCTGGATCTTGAAGACGGAGACAACGCAAAACTGCCTACAGACAAGCGTCTGGACGCCTTCTACGGCAGCGACGATATGGGAATGGTGGCCCTGATGTTCAATTACGGCAGGTACCTGCTGATCAGTTCTTCCCAGCCGGGAGGACAGGCGGCCAACCTGCAGGGTGTATGGAACGACAAGCGCGACGCCCCCTGGGACAGCAAATACACCATCAACATCAATGCGGAGATGAACTACTGGCCGGCAGAGGTGACGAATATACCTGAGACTGCCGAGCCTCTGTTCTCAATGATAAAGGACCTTAGCGAGACCGGAGCAATCACCGCAAGGCAGATGTACGGCGCAGGCGGATGGATGGCCCATCACAATACCGATATCTGGCGCATAGCAGGCCCCGTGGACGCAGCTGCCTGGGGAATGTATCCCAGCGGCGGAGCGTGGCTGGCCACGCACCTCTGGGAGCATTACCTGTTCAGCCAGGACAAGGATTTCCTGCGTGAATGGTATCCCGTCCTGAAGGGAGCGGCCGACTTCTACCTGGACTACCTGCAGCCCCTTCCGGGGACGAATTATCTGGTAGTAGTGCCTTCGACAAGTCCTGAGCACGGACCTATGGGAAAGCGCTCCACCATCACGGCGGGCTGTACAATGGACAACCAGATTGTTCACGATGCCCTGAGCAGCGTGCTTGAGGCCGCAACCATCCTGGGCATAGACCAGGACTACTGCCAGACACTCAAGGCAACCCTTTCCAGGATACCTCCGATGCAGGTGGGACAGTACGGACAGCTGCAGGAATGGATCCAGGACGGGGATGACCCCAATGACCAGCACCGCCACATCTCTCATCTATATGGACTTTATCCGTCCAACCAGATCAGTCCGTTCTCGACACCCGAACTCTTCCAGGCCGCAAAGGTTACCCTGGAGCAGCGCGGAGATATGGCTACCGGCTGGAGCCTCGGCTGGAAGACCAACTTTTGGGCAAGAATGCAGGACGGCGACCACGCCTTCACCATCATCAGCAATATGCTCAGGCTTCTGCCCAGTGAAAGGGGTTCCCGCACCCATCCGTTCGGAAGGACCTTCCCCAACCTCTTCGACGCGCATCCGCCGTTCCAGATTGACGGAAACTTCGGCGTGACCGCAGGAATAGCCGAGATGCTGCTCCAGAGCCACGACGGCGCAGTGCAGCTGCTTCCGGCCCTGCCTTCTGCCTGGGAGGACGGCAGCGTCAAGGGTCTCCGCGCCCGCGGAAACTATACCGTTGACATTGCCTGGGAAGACGGCCGTATCAAGGAGGCCAGGATCCTCTCCGGATCCGGCGGCAGCCTCACGATTCGCACTCCGCTGCCTGTTCAGGGCTACGATTCAGTGAAAAAGAGCGGATCGGGCATCACTGTATATGAAACGATAATAGATACTAAACCAAATAAGTCTTACACAATAAATTTCTAATTAGATGAAAAAATTGATAGTTCTGACTCTCCTGTTATTCGGACTAGGGATTCAGATGAACGCACAGTCAGCACCGGGCCAGGTACCCCCACCGGTACTCAGTGATTACTTCACTCCCAGCACGGCAACCCCAGCAGGTCCCGATGCAAAGGGATTCGTCCAGAGGTGGACCCTGCTTGAGCCTATCGGAAAACCGGGTCTCAATTCAAACGCTGCATTCAACGACAGCTATCTGAGGAATGAATTCTCCACGGTTTATTTCAAGGACCAGATGACAATGGTTCCGAAGGATGGACAGACAGTCACTCTTGCAGACAAGACAAAGCTCAAGTGGCACTGCCTTGACAGCAAACGCTACAACGTGAAGCTTTACCGCTTTGCTTCAGGTCTTGGCCTTAACCCTACAGAAGGCGTTTTTATGGCTGTTACCGTAATCAACGTCGACAAGGACGTGACCGTAAGGATGGCGGTAGGTTCAAATTCAGGATCCATATGGTACGTGAACGGAGAGGAGGCAATCCTTCTTTCAAACGACCGCCGTATGGTAGTTGACGACTGTGTTTCTCCCAAGCTTACCCTTCACAGGGGCAAGAACATTGTCAGGGGAATGCTTATCAACGGCCCTGGAATGAGCGATTTCTGCATCCGTTTCTATGACCAGGACGGCAACATCTTCAAGGATTTCACAGTTACAAACCAGTAAAGTACAGCAGCTATGAAGAAATTATACATATTAGCAGCAGCTATAATTCTGATGGCTCTGTCAGCCATTTCTGCCAATGCACAGATAACAGGAAACATCTTTATACACGACCCTTCCACCATCGCCGAGTGTGACGGCAAGTACTACACCTTCGGAACCGGTTCCGGCGGCCTCATCTCAGAGGACGGATACACCTGGACTGGAGGCGGCGTCCGCACAGGCGGCGGCGTTGCCCCCGACGTAATCAAGATTGGCGACCGTTATCTGGTTTCATACAGCGCCGGCTTCCCCGGAACAGAGGGAAAGACCCGTGGCAACATCATCACGATGTGGACCAAGACCCTTGATCCGGAGTCACCCGACTTCGGCTATTCCGAGCCTCAGCTCGTAGCCTGGGCAGAGGCCGACGAGGACTGCTGGGCTATCGACCCCGCTTTCCTTATGGGTCCTGACGGAAGGCTCTGGTGCTCTTACGGAACATACTTCGGCGCAATCCGCATATGCGAGCTCGACCCCGCCACGGGAGGCCGCAAGGCAGGTGATGTCGCAACAGATATCGCCATTGACTGCGAGGCAACAGCCCTTATGTACCGCAACGGCTGGTACTACCTGCTTGCAACGCACGGAACCTGCTGCGACGGCGTAAACTCCACCTACAACATTGTCGTAGGCCGTTCACGCAACCCTCGCGGGCCGTACCTTGACAATGTAGGACGCGATATGCTGGAAGGAGGCGGAAAGATGGTTCTTTCTGCTGGCAACAGAGTGACAGGCCCCGGACACTTCGGACACTTCGTAGAGGAAGAAGGCGTGGAGAAGATGTCCTGCCACTACGAGGCAGATATGGACCTGAGCGGACGCTCGGTGCTGGCAATTAACGCCCTCCAGTGGAGGGACGACTGGCCGTTCGTAGGCGATCCTTTCAAGGAGGGCAGCTATGAGATAGAGTCAGTGCGCAGGGGATATGCCCTTGAGATTGCAGTCGACTTCATCCGTATGGCAGGCAGAAGAGCCAGGGGTTTCGGCAGCGTGGATGACCCTACGTTCGCCATTGAGGACCAGAAGCTCGTTGACGTAATTGCCGAGTGGCCTAAGGGAGAGATTGGCGTGAGGGCTAACGACTATATGTTCCGTCCTCACCAGAGGTGGACCATCACAGCCGTTCCTGACGCAGGCGGATACCTCGGAGCTCCCTATTACAAGATTGAGATAGAAGGAACCCACAGGGCCCTTGCAGCTACCGCAGACGAAGAGCTTATTACAGTTCCCGCTTATACAGGTGAGGACGCCCAGCTCTGGCGCATTGAGCAGTTGATTGACGGCTCCTACAGGATTATGCCTAAGAGCGTGCCCGGTCACGACGAGCCTCTTGCCCTCATTTGCACAGGAGACTCTTCAGTCGCACTTGGCAAATTCGATTTCAACAGCGACAACTCAAAGTGGAACTTTAGAGACAGATAGAATATGAAGAAATTATTGATAATCTTAGCAGCAGTCCTGATGGTAGTTTCCTGCAAACCCAAGCAGCTCAAGCCCTGGGACAAGGGCGGCCTTGACACCGGCAAATACCGCAACGTATTCGCAGAGATGGGATATCCCAAGAAGGAGATAGACGCCAAGCTGGAGTCCATTTTCCAGGAGGTATTCTACGGTCCCAACAAGGTTTATTTCGAGGTAGGGGACGATATGGCCTATATCTCCGACATCAAGAACTACGACGCCCGCACTGAGGGAATGTCATACGGACTGATGATCTGCGTCCAGCTGGACAAGAAACAGGAATTCGACCGCCTGTGGCGTTGGGCAAAGAAGTATATGCAGTACCAGGAAGGTCCTATGAAGGGATACTTCGCCTGGAGCCTCAGCGTTCCTGACGGCCAGATCCGCGGCGCCGGTCCTGCTTCTGACGGTGAACTCTACTTCATCACGGCCCTCGTATTCGCTTCCAACCGCTGGGGGAACGACGGTGAGATCAACTACCTTGCAGAGGCCCAGAACATCCTTAACTCCTCCTGGGAGAAAGACGGCAGCTGGGACGGCATTATGCCATTCATCAACAAGGAGCATCACCTGATCACCTTCACTCCCGACGGCGGCGGAGTCAACTATACTGACCCTTCCTATCACCTCCCCGCATTCTACGAGGTATGGGCGCGCTGGGCTTACGACGGCCGCGCAGACTTCTACCGCGAGTGCGCCAAGGCCAGCCGCGAGTACCTGCACAAGAGCATAGATCCCGTCACCGGCCTGAATCCGGACTACAACAACTATGACGGAACCTTCTTCGCAAGAGGATTCGGCGGACGCAACCAGAAGCCTACCTTCAGGTTCGACTCCTGGCGCGTTCCTATGAACATAGCCCTCGACTATTCCTGGGCCTGCGCCGACAAGGAGTGGCAGACTAACTATGCCAACACCATCCAGAGTTTCTTCTATTCAAAGGGAATCGACGACTTCGTAGACCAGTACAACGTAGACGGAACTGAGCCTGAGACAGTAATGCGTGCCGGAATGCGCGAGTACGCAGGACAGAAGCTGCGTCATTCCGTAGGTCTCGTCGCAACCACCGCGGCAGTTACCCTGGCAGCCGACAACGACATCTCCAGGGAGTTTGTGCAGAGGCTCTGGGACAGTAAGAACGAGCCTTACGACGATGGTTACTTCGATGCTTACTACGACGGCATCCTCCGCCTCTTCGCATTTATGCACCTGAGCGGACACTACCAGGCCATTCCTCCACAGAAATAGAACAATGAAAAGATACCTTGCTCTCATAGCCCTGTTTTTTGCCATACCTTGTATGGCGCAGTACCAGTTCAGTGCGCCAAGCGTCGACCCTGAACAAGATTCCCTGGCCATCGTCCGCGTGCGGGCAAAGATGGACTCCATCCGGCAGTATCGCCCTACCGTGGCGGTGGTGCTGGGTGGAGGCGGAGCTCTTGGAATGGCTCACCTGGGTGTCCTCCGCTACATAGAGGAGATGGGCATCCCAGTAGATATGGTGGGAGGTACAAGCATGGGAGGCCTCATCTCCGGCCTCTACTCACTGGGCTATGGAGCAAGTTACCTGGATTCGCTGGTACGCGCGATAGACTGGACGGTAATGATGACTGACAAGGTCCCTGACAGTTATCAGACATACAAGATCAGGCGCAACAAGGAGCGTTTCGCCATAACCATCCCGTTCCATTACGACGACCAGGATATGCGGGACCGCATAAAGAGGCAGATTGGCTACGACAAGAACTACGAGCAGAGTGACACCCGTACGGGAGATATGGGCCAGGAGATGATGGCCAAGATAGGCCTCGGCCTTCCGGACGGATTCCTGTTCGGGTTCAACGTCCGCAACACTCTCAGCTCGGTGACTGTCGGCTATCAGGATTCCCTGGAGTTCGACAATCTTCCGATTCCGTTCTTCTGCGTGTCGACCGATATGCTCAGCCTTAACGAGAAGAACTGGACATCCGGCAACATAGTAGACGCAATGCGCTCCAGTATGGCCATTCCAGGCTATTTCCGCCCCGTGCGTCTGGAAGGAATGGTGTTGGTAGACGGAGGAACGCGAAACAATTTCCCTGTCGACCTGGCCCATATTATGGGAGCCGACATCATAATAGGTTCCGAAATGCCTACACATCGTGATCTGGCAGACCTGGGGAGCCTGGCCAACATAGCCATGCAGAACATCACTCTTATGTCGGCCGACATAAGCTATGAGAACCGCAAGTTCCTGGATATCCATCTTCAGCACAGGCTCCAGGGGTATAACATGCTCTCATTTGATGCTGAAAGCATAGACGACATCATAGGAAGAGGGTATTCCCTTGCCCAGGAAAAAAGGCCGGAGTTTGAGAGGATAGCCCGCAGGGTAGGCGCCAGACCGGGCTCAAGTACCGGCTCTGGCGATCACGCTACCGATATCCACAAGCAGAAGGTAAAGGTTGACAAGGTAATCTATGAGGGAATGGAGCCCAGGGAGTCAGAATACATCGTCAACCCTGCCCACCTTCCTGCTGACGGGATGTACGGCAGGGAAGAGATAGAGCAGGTGCTCTCTGAACTCTATGGTACCAAGGCCTTTGAGTCCGTAACATATCGCTTGAGCGGAGAGCAGGAACCGTATACACTTATCTTCGACTGTCAGAAAGGACAGACTAACGAGGCTGGTATAGGCGTCCATGCCGACGTGGACGAAGGCGTTTATCTGGCCGCTCACCTGGGCATTGGCACAAGGAGGCTCTCAGGATTCAGGTTCATTACGGAACTGAAACTGGGACAGGTTTCGGAGATCAATATGGATCTTTCTTACAAGCCGTTGTCTCAGTTGCCGGTTTTCGGTATTGCTTTGAAGAATTCCTACAGGAATTTCAGTTATTGGGAGGATGGCGGCAAGGCTCGCTACAATGGTGTAAATTCAAGGGCAGAGGCCTATTTCGAAGATTCCAGGCTGGTTTTCGGCAGCGTACGTATGGGTTTTGCCGCCGATATGGAACCTTACGAGTACTACCTTGACCAAAAAATGCAGTGGCAGGGCTGGGACTTCAGGAGCAGGTGGTTCTCTACCTTTGCCAATATGAGCTACGACACCTTCAATGAGAGTTACTTTCCCACGAAGGGTTTACGTGTTTCGCTGGATACCCGCTATGTCTTTGACGGTTACTCCATTTATATGGAGGATGAAGATACTGAAGCGGGCGAGTCCTATGAGAGCGATGTCCTTCCGTACAGCGTAGGCGTTGCAAATGCCTCATTTGCTCTGCCTCTAGGCTCTCGTCTGGTCCTGCAGCCGACCATGTATTTCGGCTGGCAGACGGAGTATCCTGGGCATATGAACTTCATCCATACATTGGGTGTCGGAGGAATGATGGCCGGTCGGTACATAGACAACCAGATACCTTACTTCGGCTTCAACACTGGTTTCCAGGCTTGCGGAAGCTTTGTTCTATCGACTCAGGTAGACTTGCGCTATCGGATTAATCACAAGAACTTCTTTACGCTTCGCGCAGGTATGTTCCAGGACAAGGATAGACTTGTAGAGTTGGTGAATACCAAGCCAACAGGCTATGCGTTCGGTGCTGAAATTGGACAGAAAACCATTGTAGGCCCCTTCAGACTGGGCGTACAGTGGTGCAGTATCAGAGGATTCTCAGTATCGGGATCGATAGGATTCTACTTCTAGAAACGCATTCCAAGGCGCAGGGCTACCATTCCCTGGAAGAATTTACCCGAGGTATTCACTATATTGTCCTTCACAATAAGATTTGTCTTGGCTATACCTTTGTATGAAAAACTGTCATTGCTTACGTACAGGTTAGCCGTAAAAAGGTTGTAAGTGTAGCCTATGCCTGCGCGAGCCACATAGTTCACCAGTAATTTTCCATTCATCACGGTCTTCTCATTCTGCTCGAAAACACTGCCAGCCTCTGGATACTTGTACGAAGTGTTGGTAAACTGGTTGAAGAAGGTAAACATAGGCAGGAAAGTCAGGTTGATGGTCAGATTACGGAGGCCCTTGTCCCTCTCGGCGTACGGCTGCCTGTGGAAGGGTACGAAATTATAGGAATAGCCTCCTCCGAATGATACTTGTGCCGATGTCTGCCTGGCCTGGTAACCAGTCAATTCAGAAAGCATTTCAGCAGGGTCTATCTGATATTCTCCCATAATGATCTTGGACCCGAACATCCAACTTCCGGCACTGTGTCTTTGGAACAAGTTACCCTTGTATGCCGCTGAATAGGCGAAAGACCTTCGGTTGAATGCATAAAACGCATCAACTATGAAAGACTTGAGATGACCGGGATTATTAGTAACTCCGTCATCGCGCCTATAATACTCATTCCCTTCTTCTGCCGTAATATAGCTGTACTCAACAGGATTGGAAAGATTCAGGAATTGAACTTGCACAGCATACGCCGCGGACTGGTAATCGAAAGAAAAAACATCATCGAAACCCTCCCCGTGGAACTTCTTGCTCAAGGCAATGCTCAAATTACCGAAACCAGCCTGGATGCCTATGCTTCTGTCCATCCTGCTTTGAAGTTTGGCAGAAATGATGACGGGTAAATCGATGAATCCTCTTTCCCCTGTCTCAGGATCCCTATACATTGTGCTGACGGTATACTCCTGATTTTGGGTGAACCCTGCCTGCCGGAGGTCTCCTGTGATGGCGAATGTCCATCGTGGCACCGGCTGATATACGGCATTCGGATCCAGTTGTCTTGATGGAGCGGTGAGTCTATCTATGGTGCGACCGAAAAAGCCTTTCTGTTCCTGTGCAGAGACGCTGCTCAGGAAAGCCAGAGACAAGAACAATGTCAGTATAGGGCGAAGGTACCGCATTCTAGCTCAAAATCATCTGTTGCCGCCCTATGGATTGGTGGGCCCAGGTTCCGGCTCCGGCTCTGGTTCCGGTTCTGGTTCTGGTTCTGGCTCCGGCTCCGGTTCCGGTTCGGGCTCGGGTTTGGCTGTAACTGTGACGGAGCAGGTTGCCGTCTTTTCCCCGTCAGTCGTGGTGACGGTGATGGTGGCGCTGCCTGCGCTGACGGCCGTAACCTTGCCGCTAGAATCGACGGTGGCAACAGAATCGTTGCTTGAAGTCCAGCTTACGCTCTGGTCGGTAGCATTGTCGGGTGATACTGTAGCAGAAAGGTCTGCAGAGTCTCCTTCTTCCAATTCAAGAGTTACAGGAGAAACTTCTACGCCTGTAACCGGAATGACTTTGGCTTCAATTGTCAATGTGCAAGTTGCAGTCTTTCCTTCGCAAGTAGCCATAATGACAATAGTACCTGGAAGAATGGCGGTTACAACTCCCTCATCGCTGACAGTGGCTTTGGAAGGATTGGAAGAAGTCCAGGTAATTGTCTTATCGGTTGCATCATCCGGCTTGACAGTAGCTGTCAAAGTGGCTGATTCTCCCTCAGTCAAAGTAAGCAAGGAAGGAGTTACCGTTAAGGAAGTGACGTGTATGATGCCGTCAGTTACGTTAACTGTACAGGTTGCGGTCTTTCCTCCGTCAACTGAGGTGACTGTGATTTTGGCGCTGCCTAAAGCCTTGGCCGTAACTTCTCCGTTCTCGTCGACAGTGGCTACGGATTCATTGTCAGAAGACCAGGTTACGGTCTTGTCATTGGCGTCAGAAGGATGAACGGTTGCCGTCAACGTGGCCTTTTCTCCCTCTAATAGCTCGAGTGAAGACGGTGTTATCTCTACTCTGCTTACGTGGACTATTCCGTCTGTCACTGTAAGGTCACAGATGGCTCTCTTGCCATCACAGGTGGCAGTAATCCTGGTTGTTCCAAGTGCGAGAGCAGTGACAAAACCGTTATCGTCCACTGAGGCTACAGCTTCATTGGAAGAATACCAGAATACGGTTTTATCTGTTGCGTTGTTCGGGAGAACTGTAGCTTTTACTGTAGCAGTTTCTCCAATTTTCAACTTAAGGGAAGTAGGATAAAGGGTTAAAGAAGTAACGTGGATAATCCTTGGAGTGACTGTCACGTCACAAGAAGCAGTAAACTCACCGTCTTTGGTGGTAGCGGTAATTGTGGCGTTTCCGGGTGCAACTGCCGTCACTTCTCCATTGGCGTTGACACTTGCAACGGAGGCATTGTCAGAAGACCATGTTACATCCTTGTTTGTAGCATCCTCCGGCAGTACGGTTGCCTTTATGGAAGCCTTGTCACCTACCTCCAGCGTGAGTGTCTCAAGATCGAGTTCTACACCTGTTGCCGGAATTACTTTCTCTACTACTGTAACGGTGCAAGTGTCGCTCTTGCCTCCGCAAGATGCCGTTATCGTAGCTGTTCCGGCCTTGATGGCTGTTACTTTGCCGTTGTTGTCAACGGTTGCAACTCCTGTGTTGGAAGATGTCCAGGTTACAGTCTTGTCTGTAGAGTTGTCAGGACTTACTGTCGCAGTCAGGGTGGCGTCTTCTCCCGCAGTCAGGGACAGGGCCTTCTGAGAAAGAGTTACAGAAGTGACAGGAATTATCTCTTCTGCAACTGTCACTTCGCAAGTTGCCGTCTTGTTGCCGTCTTTAGTGGTGACTGTGATGGTGGCGCTGCCAGTTGCCACTGCAGTCACCTCGCCATTGTCGTCCACGCTTGCTACGGAAGGCTTGTCGGAAGACCAGCTTACAGTCTTGTCAGTTGCATTTTCCGGCAGTACGGTGGCCTTGAGAGTTGCCTTGCCTCCAACTTCCAGTGAGAGGGTCGTAGGGGAGACTGTTACGCTTGTAACGTTGACTTCACCTGCAATTACTGTCAGCCTGCAGGTAGCCTGCTTGCCTTCGCAAGATGCAGTAATCACCACTGATCCCGGTTTAAGGGCGGTGACCAGACCGTTCCTGACTGTTGCGACACTGCTGTCTGACGATGTCCAGGTCACGGTCTTGCCTGCAGCTTCGGCAGGTGAAACAGTGGCTGTAATCTGCAATGTGCTGCCTTCGACTATTTCTGCGCTGTCTACGTCGAGTTCTATGCCTGTTACGGTGATTTCACCAGACTTGCTGACAACAGTCACGGGGCAGGATGCGAATTTGCCTCCAGCAGAGGCGGTTATGGATGTGGTTCCTTCTGCGAGTGCCACTATGGTGCCTTCAGTGGTCACCTGAGCTACGGAAGTGTTGGAGGATGTCCATTCAACCTTCTGTATGGTGGCGTTTGCCGGCTCTATGGTAGCGTTGAGGGTAAACAGTTCTCCTACTTCCATTTGGACTGCGTCCTGGTCCAGTGTGATTGTCTCTACGGGTATTTCCTTTGAGATGACCTTTACGACGCAAATCGAGGAGACACCCCAGGCGGTAGCCGTTATGGTTGCCGTACCTTCCTGAAGAGCTGATACAAAACCCTCCTTTACTGTGGCTACACTGGGATTTGACGACTCCCAGGTAACTTCCGGGAAAGTGGCGTTTGTAGGAAG
>JAEEGL010384415.1_pt1 | contig 14626 bp, 16 predicted proteins | sample 9134231 | NCBI WGS metagenome assembly JAEEGL01 (sample SAMN16246548, study PRJNA631951) | gut metagenome | biome: gut microbiome; feature: rumen; material: fiber-attached | host: Bos | place: Iran: Karaj | collected 2018-10 | reverse complement strand
ACCATGGCGTCGACCTTCCTGCCGCCGGACATGTCGCTCTCCTTCCAGAGCGTCTCCAGATCCGAGGGCGACCTCTTCTCTCTCATCTGAGCCATTGCACACCCATCGCCCGTTCCGTACTTAACCTTTCACGCGGGCGCGGTTCAACAACTTATATAAGCGGGCTGTCAATGGAGGAGGACAGAGATTAACATGTCAAAGAACGTCATTGTGATAGGTTCGGGCGCCGCCGGAATGACCGCGGCATCCGAGGCCAAGAGATGCGACCCGTCGGCCAAGGTGACCGTCATCACCGAGGATGAGCACATCGCATATTCCCCGTGCGTGATCCCCTGGGCCCTTGAGGGAAGGACCGGATGGGACGACATCGTCATGCACGATGCTGCATTCTACAAGAAGGAGAGGGACATCGACGTCCTCACCAGGACCAAGGTCACCGCAGTTTCCGATGCGGACAAGAAGGTTACCACCGAGGACGGGAAGGAGTTCGTCTACGATTCCCTCGTCATCGCCACCGGAAGCTCCGTCTTCATCCCTCCCGTGGAGGGAAAGGACCTGAAGGGCGTGTTCGGCATCAAGACCGTCAACGACGGGAAGGCCATCGAGGCCGCCCTCAAGGACGCCAAGAAGGTCGCCATCGCGGGTGCCGGGGTCATCGGACTCGAGGCCGCACTCTCCCTGGTCAACATCGGCAAGGACGTAACCGTCATCGAGATGATGGATCAGGTCATCCCCCGTATCGCGGATGCGGACATGGCCGCCCCCGTCCAGAAGTACCTGGAGGAGCGCGGCGTGAAGATCGTCCTCAAGGCGCCCCTGCAGAAGGTCTGCGGTACCGATAAGGTCACCGGGGTCGTCGCTGCAGGAGTCGAGTACCCTGCGGACCTCGTCATCTTCGCCACCGGCGTGCGTGCCAACCTGGCGATCCCGAAGATGCTCGAACTCGACATCGGTCAGCTCGGAGCGGTCGTCACCGCCCCCACCATGCAGGCATACAGGAGGGGGAGGCTCGTGAAGGACATCTTCCTCGCAGGAGATGTCGTACAGTGCCAGTCGGCGGTCGTCGCAGGACCGACCATGAGTCAGCTCGGATCCTCCGCAGTGAGGGAGGGACTCGTCGCGGGCAGGAACGCCGTCGGCGGAAAGGCCGTGTGCGGACCTGTCGCCAGCCCGTGGGTCAGCGCCATCGGGGACCTTCAGATCGCAGGGACGGGCATGTCCCTCGGACTCGCTTCCTGGTACGGCCTGGACGTGGTTACCGGCAAGGCACAGGGTCTCACCCGCGCCAGATACTATCCCGGCGGAAAGCCCCTCACAGTCAAGGTCCTCGCGGACAGGTGCAGCCACAGGATCATCGGCGCACAGATCCTCTCCGAGGAGGACGCGACCGGACGCATCGATTGGTTGACCGCTGCCATCATCGACGGTACCACCGCGGAGGACTTCGCGGTCAGGGCCGAGAACGCATACTGCCCGCCGACCAACCAGGTCAGGGACGTTGTGCTCTACGCCGTGGACGACCTCCTGAAGAACCTCTGAAGGTATCAGATGGACTATCAGGAATACAGGGCGCTCTACAACCGTCTCCAGACCGGCAGGGATATCGAAAAGCTCATCGGCGAAGGATACGACGGGCGCCTGATCAAGACACTGTACACGCAGAAGGTCAGCAGGGACGTCAAGAAGAGATTCCATGTGGTGAAGAACAGCTCCGCCAGGCTCCTCAAGGAGTGGAAGAGGGGCAGCACCATGCTGGAGATCGCCGAGAGATGGAAGTTCCCTCCCGTCATGACGGCAAGGTTCATCTTCCTCGAGGACGGGGCCAGCAAGACCGAGTTCCAAAGGTACGTCCACAATCCCAACCTCCTCAAACCGGAGACCGCCGCCGAACTGAAGGAAGCGATCGACAACGATCCCGTCTATTCACCCAAAGGGGCGGAGGACCAGGCGGAGAGGGGGCGCTGGGGGGAGAAGCTTCTCCAGGATTGGCTCAGAGGCCAGAACATCGGGTTCCGCACCGAATCGGACCTGAGAGGGGTCTACGAGAAGACCCCCGATGCGCTGCTGGACGAACCCATGCTCTTCGAAGGCAGGAAGGTCTGCTGGGTGGAGAGCAAGGCATCGTTCGGCGACAACACCGAGTTCAGATACAACAGCAGGAAACAGCTGATCCCTTACACCAAGATGTTCGGACCGGGCATCGTCGTCTACTGGGTCGGGAAACTCGACGACCTTGAATGCCCCGAGGGTGTGTACGTCGAGGACATCTCAATCACCGGGAAGACGTTGGAACCCATGCCCCCGGGATCCGACTGATTCTTTCCCATAGGCCGCTAACGGCCGTTCTGCATTTTTTTAATCATCTGTCCACTTTATTGCCCGTTTTTCGACAATTTGATAGATAAGTATACAAAATATTCAAATACATTAGACAAATGTCTAATGAAACGTTAACACACTGAACAGGTGATGGATAGATGAGCAAATCAATCAGAATCTTGATGGTGACGCTGCTGCTGGTGTCGGCAGCGGTCGTCCTGATGCCCGACTCCTATGCGGACACGGGAACGATCGATACGGGCAGTACGGCATGGGTCGCCGTGTGCACAGCCCTGGTCTTCATAATGACCCCGGGCGTGGCGCTGTTCTACGGAGGCATGCTGCGCAAACAGAGCATGACCTCGATCATGGCGCAGACCCTCGTCGTCTGCGCGATCATGAGCATGTCGTGGTTCGTTGTCGGATACTCTTTGGCATTCGGCGGCGACGGGATAATCATCGGCAGCCTTGACAACATCCTCCTCAACGGCATCAGTTACGAGGATGTCACCGGGAGCATACCCCAGCTGGAATTCGTACTGTTCCAATGCGCGTTCGCCCTGATAACCGCGGGGATCGTGGTGGGCGCATGCGCGGAGAGGATACGCTTCAGAGCGATAGCGCTGTTCCTGATGGTGTGGTCCGTAGTGGTTTACGCCCCCATGGCCCATTGGGTCTGGGGCGGCGGACTCTTCGACGAATACTTCACGGTGAGGGACTTCGCCGGAGGGACCGTGGTGCACATATGCGCTGCGACCACAGGTCTGGCACTTGCACTGTTCGTAGGAAAGAGAGGTGAGCGCGTCATCAAGGACAGAGCGCACAACCTGCCTCTGGTCTTCATCGGATTCGCACTGCTCTGGTTCGGATGGCTCGGGTTCAACGGGGGTTCGGGACTGTCCGCCGACGGCATCGCTGCCAACGCGATGGTCGTCACTCAGCTGTCGATGGCGGCGAGCATGACCGTATGGGCCCTTATACAGTACTTCCACACCGGACACGTCGGTGTCCTCGGACTCGTATCCGGAGGCGTGGCGGGGCTGGTCGCCATCACCCCTGCGGCAGGATACGTGGATGCGACCTCGGCACTGGTGATCGGCATGGTGTGCGCACCGATCTGTTACTACGGTGTGTACTTCATGAGGAAGAAATCCGGTATCGACGATGCACTCGACGTGTTCGGGGTCCATGGGATCGGAGGCATATGGGGGTCCATCGCGACGGGGATATTCGCGAAGGAGGCAATGGGCGGTGCGGCCGGTCTGATCGAAGGGGCAACGGACCTCTTCGTAGGGCAGGTGGCTGCGGCGGTTCTTACCCTGTTATACTGCTTCGCAGCATCATACCTGATTATCTGGGTCATTTCCAGATTCACCTCCGTGAGACTGAACGAGGATGAGGAAGCCATAGGAGCGGACATCGTGGAGCACGGTGAGCCGTCCTATCTGATCTGAGGTGAGGACATGAAGATGATAGTTGCCATAATCAGACCTGAGAAACTCGGGGCGGTGAAGGAGAAACTCTCGGATGTCGGAGTGGAAGGACTCACCATCACGGATGTGAGAGGGCACGGTACGCAGTCCGGGATCAGGATCACCTCCAGGGTCGGATCCACCGTGATCGACGAGATCGAGAAGGTCAAGGTCGAGACCGTGGTGGAGGACTCTCTGGAGCAGACATGCATCGATGCCATAATCTCCGCGGCCAACACGGGCCACTTCGGGGACGGAAGGATATTCGTGATGCCTGTGGAGAGATCGATCCGCGTGAGACAGGAATGAGACCCTGTCCTCCAAACCCTTTCCCAAACCCCTTATCCGCATTCCGGAAACCATGATCGGCTTCGGCAGGATATTCCGAGGAACGGTCGTCTGGCTCAGATTCTAGTGGAACAAAAAGATGGTAGCGAGGGGACGATTTGAACGTCTGATCTCCGGGTTATGAGCCCGACGGGATATCCTGGCTACCCTACCTCGCTGGGTAGGGCTAGCCAATTATCATATAAAAATTGTCGTACGGGTCAAAGCAGACTCTTGAGGTGCATTATGTCCTCGATCTTTCCCTTGATGACTATCTTCCTGGTGACGTACGCTCTCATCGGCCTGAGTTCGCCTTCGACGAGCAGATGCAGGTTCTCGGGGGTGGTTATGAGGGTTATGTCCGCCTCATCCAGGGCAGAGTTGGTGAAATCGTGAACGGCGGAATCCTCGACCTTGAAGGAATACTTCTCCTCTCCGAGGTCGATGTTGATGGTCTTCTTTATCTCCTTGACCTTCTCCTTCGCCTCCGGATCCTTGGCCATCCTTCTCTCGAACTTGCCGATCATCTTCTGAATGTCTTCTTCAGCCGTCATACTTTCACCAATCGGTAATCTTCCTGACCAGAAGCCTCGATTTAAGGTTCTTCACGGTGTCCCAGGAATTCCGTGTATGTTTGGGGGTACATCCCTTTTCTTTTAACCATTTTTCTATGAAGGCTATGGTGACAGGGTCGCTCGGATACCCGCTTCCTATGTCCTCGCCGAATTCTTCGGAGATGTCCGCGATCATCCTGTCCCTCGTGACCTTGGCCAATATCGATGCCGCGGACACCACGGGATAGGTGTCGTCCGCCTTGTGCCTGGCGGTCACGGGCGTGTTGCCTATGCGGACCGACAGCATGTTCCCGAACTTATCCTCGTTGGGATCGGGACAATCAACATAGACGCGGGACACCGGCATGCGGGAGACCGCTTCCGCGAACATCTCCATCTCCACCATGTTGAGGGACATCCTCGCTCTCCTGGCATCGATGTCCTCCGCACTGGCCGTGATTATCGAATAGCCCTCTGCGGCCCCGATGATCTCGTCGTACAGGGCCTCCCTGCGCCTGGGCGTCAGCTTCTTGGAGTCCCTGACACCGAGCTCGCGCAGAACGGTATCGTCCTCGACATACACCGCACCCACGACGAGCGGGCCCATGACCGGCCCCCTGCCGGCTTCGTCGACTCCGCAGAACATGCCATACGCTAAGCAACGCCTGCGTTTTTATCTTTTGCAGACTGGCACGGCGACCTACTCAATATTTAGTTGCTGAATCGCTTTATTTACCGATTGCCCACATCCCGATACGATTTCAGATGATACCGGTTTGCGACGTTCAGTACAGTAAGGGACAGGGGAGGTTCGGCCTCTCGAAGGTCGGGGTCAACGGCGTTATGAAACCGGTACGCATCGTCAGGAAGGAGGACGGCAACGACCTCAACCAGACGCTCCTGTGCTCCATCGACGTCTGTGTCGACCTTCCCGCTACGCAGAAGGGGTCCCACCTCTCGAGGAACGTCGAAGCGATCAGGGCGATCATCGACGAATGTGCCAGCAACCCTGTCGAAGGCTTGGATGAGTTCACGGTCAGGCTCGGAAGGCTCCTGCTCGAGAAGCACGAGTACGCGGAGAACGCATACGTCAGCGCGGAGACCACCTACTTCAAGGATTCCGTCACGCCCAACGGGAGGAACACCCTGGAGGGCTACAACCTCGCCTTCGAGGCGGAGGCGGTACGCGGCAACGGCAGCAGGAAGACCGTCACGGCGGAGGTCATCGGCATGAGCGCATGCCCCTGCGCACAGCAGACGGTCACCGAGATCCTGAACTGTTCCGGCGAATGGCCGGTCATCACCCACAACCAGAGGAACGTGTGCACGGTGCGCATCACCGCGGACGAGTCCTGCAGCATCCCCGTCAACGATCTCATAGACAACATCGAGGGCTGCTTCTCCAGTCCGACCTTCGAACTCCTCAAGAGGGACGACGAGGGGGCAATGGTCATCAACGCCCACAGGAAGACCATGTTCGTGGAGGATGTCGTGAGGGAAGCTTTGGCGATGCTCGTCTCCGAATACCCCGACCTCCCTGACGATACCGAGGTCTGGGTGAGAAGCGAGTCCGAGGAATCCATCCACAAGCACAACGCGTTCGCGGAGAGGTCCGCCTGTCTGGGCGACCTCAGGAAAGAATGAGAAACCCTGGAAAGGGGGAAATGGTTTTTCAGAGGAGGGTCTTCGCTTCCTCGGGCTCGATCTCGAGCGCCTTCAGCATGTAGAGGAGCGCCTTCTTCGCGTAGGGTGCGCGTGCCTTCGGATCCTCCATGATCTCGCCGTAGGTCGCCATGACGTTGTTGAAGAACTCCACGGCGAACTCCGAGTAGAGCGATGCGGCCCTGGACTCGTCGCACTCGGCGGCCTCGTTGTATGCCTTCTCTGCCTCGTCGTACTTGTTGATGGAGATGCAGAACAGACCGTAGGACTGGTAGTAATCCGCGTTCTCCGCATCGAGCTCTATGGCCTTGTTGTAGGCCTCCATGATCTCCTCGTTGGAGACCTTCGCTCCGAACATTCCTGCCGCCATGCTTCCGCACTCGGCCTTGTAATACCAGCATTCCGCGATGTCAGGGTTCTCCGCACAGAGCTTCTTGAAGGATGTGTACGCCTTCTTGAAATCGCCCTCGTCCATTGCCTTCATTCCGGCATTGAGCTTCTTCTCTAAATCGTCAGCCATTGTAATCTAGATGCATCCAAGCGGGTACGCCGTTAAAAAGTTTTGTCAAATCGGGACCGTTCCGCCCGTCCGTCAGCATCCGCGGTCCCGGCGGAATGGGGGCCGTTCCGGGCATATACCGAGGCGGCGGTACGGACATCCTCTCTGGTCCTGTGCAGGACCTCCGTGCTGGCACATACGTCCGTACGGACGGTGGGACGCGGCAAGCGCATCGATGCCCGAAAGGGAACAAGGGGCGCCATACCGGCCGAGACGCAAGGCCACCTTTTATAAGGCGTAAGGATATCGCACGCGCGAGTCATATGGACAGAGAGATCGTCGAAAGGGTAGCACGCATAGCGCATCTCGACCTCACCGAGGAGGAACTTGAAAGATACGAGAAGGACCTCACCGAGATCCTGGATTACTTCCAGATGTTGGATGAGATCCCCGGAGAGGACACCCTGGGATTCAATCCCATCATCGTGGCGGACGCTTTCAGGGAGGACGAACCCAAGACGGAGATCGATCCCGACGAACTGCTCAAGGACATGAAGACCTACGAGGATTACATCAGGGGGCCGAGACTGTCATGATACAGCTTCCGGACCTCAGGAGCATCAACGAACGCTACCAGATGTTCACCAACTTCACCGACGCCGCGGAGGCGGACGGCGAGTTCACGTTCTCGGCAAAGGACAATCTCACATCATATGACTTCGAGACCTGCGCCGGATCCAGGATCCTGAAGGGCTACAGGCCCCCGTTCGATGCCACCCCCATCAAGAAGATGAGGGAGGCGGGAGGATTCCTCACCGGCAAGACCAACATGGACGAGTTCGGGTTCGGTACGTTCTCGGCGAACTCCGGATTCGGCATCCCCAGGAACCCCTATGACCTGAACAGGTCCTGCGGAGGATCCTCGGGAGGCGCCGCATGCGCAGCGGCGGTCTTCGAGGGACACGTCGCGCTCGGAGTCTCCACCGGAGGATCGATCGTGTGTCCCGCATCGTTCTGCGGCGTCTACGGGATTGCCCCCACCTACGGCCGCGTATCCAGATACGGACTGATCGACTACGGCAACTCGCTGGACAAGGTCGGTGTGCTCTCCGCGGACGCGAAGGACCTCTCGAAATACCTGCCGGTGATCTCCGGCAAGGACGAGAAGGACCCGACCTCCTGCGTCCAGCCCGATATGCCCAAGACATTCAGGAAGATGAAGTCAGTGGCCGTTCCGAAGGAAGCGGTCGAGGGCATCAGCGGAGACGTGATGGACAGCTTCAACGAATCGCTCGAAAGGCTCAGGTCGGACGGCATGGACGTCGATTACGTGGACATGCCCGTCCTGAAGTACGCCATGCCCGCATACTACGTGCTGGCGACATCCGAGGCATCCACCAACCTCGCAAGGTTCTGCGGTATGAGATACGGACAGCAGGAAGGGGATCTGGCACTGAAGTTCGACGAATACTTCACATCGTTCCGCTCGCAGTACTTCGGCGACGAGGCGAAGCGCAGGATCCTCCTGGGCACGTTCACCAGGATGGTTGGATATGCGGACAGGTACTACAACAAAGCACTGAGGGTCAGGCAGTCCGTCATATCAGAGTACAAGAAGGTCTACGCGGACCACGATGCGATAGTCACGCCCACGATGCCGTTCGTCTCGCCCAGATTCGACGACATCGCGAAGATGTCGGCACTGGACGTCTACAAGGCGGACTTCCTCACGGTCCCCCCGAACCTCACCGGTATGCCGCACCTCTCCGTACCCTGCGGTTACTCGGACGGCATGCCCATCGGACTCATGTTCACCGCGAACCACTGGAACGAGGACATACTCCTCTCCGAGGCGGAGGAATGGCAGAAGGGCTTCGAGATGATCAGGCCGGAGGTGAAAGCATGAAGATCGGACTCGAGATCCACGTTCAGCTCCCCACCAAATCGAAGATGTTCTGCTCCTGCCCCACCGAGGGGGACGACAGGCCCAACTCCAGGGTGTGTCCCACATGCCTCGGACTCCCGGGATCCAAACCGTCCCTCAACAGGAAGGCCGTGGAACTCGGACTCACCATCGCCAAGGTGCTCGGATGCACCATCCCCGAGACCACCTGGTTCTCCAGGAAGACCTACTTCTACCCCGACCTGTGCAAGCACTTCCAGATCACGCAGTACGACATGCCCATCGGAGAGAGGGGAGAGTACAAGCTGGGGAACAAGACCATAAGGATCACGCGCTGCCACCTCGAGGAGGACCCCGGCAAGACCAAGAGGGTCGGGGACGGTACCGCCCTCGTCGACTACAACAGGAGCGGTATCCCGCTGGTGGAGATAGTCACCGAACCCGACATCTCATCGCCCTCGGAGGCCAGACAGTTCCTGTCGGAGCTCCTGGTCACCATCAGGAACGCCATCGACCTCCCGGCCGACGGCGACAGGAGCGTGCGCTGCGACTGCAACATCTCCGTCGGCAAGGAGAGGTGCGAGGTCAAGAACGTCACCGGACTGAAGAACGTCGAGAACTGCCTCAAATACGAGGTCGTCAGACAGACCAAGGTCCTCAAGGCCGGCGGTAAGATCGAGCGCGAGACCAGGCGCTACGACGAGGAGAGGAAGGTCACGCTCCCCGCAAGGAAGAAGGAGTACGAGGCCGACTACGGATACATCGGAGAACCCGACCTGGGGATCTACCGCATAGGCGAGATGGCCAAGGCCATCAAGGTCAGGGAGAGCCCCATCGACATGGCCGCCAGGTTCGAGAAGGACTACGGCATCGACGCCAAGATGGCGAAGCAGATCGTGTCCACCTCTCTGGAGCTGGCATCGCTGTTCGAGGAGCTCGTGTCCAAGACCGATGTGCAGACGGCCGTCACCTGGACCACCGGACCCATATCAGCCAACTGGAAGCAGTTCGACACATCCAAGAGGGAGGAGCTGGTCCCAATAGTCCTGGAGTTCCACAAGGGCGCCATCACCGACACCGAGTGCGGGATCAGGATCAAGGCACTGATGACCGGCAGGAGTCCAGAGGAGACCGCGAAGGCCACCGGAGACCTGGATGCCATCATCAACGGACTCCTGGACGAGAACCCCCAGGTCGTCGAGGACTACCGCAAGAACGAGAAGGCCGCCAACAGGATCATCGGTTCCGTGATGAAACAGACCGGCGGCGCATACTCGTCATCGGACGTGGTCTCCGCCACCAAGAGACTCATAGAGTCGAGGCTCTGAAGGGGCCCGACCCCTTTCCAAAACAAACATCTGGCACATCCGTGCCGAACTTTTTTTGTTATAAGATTGAATGGGTTTGGGAGGGGAGGATCACTCCTCCGTCTCATCCTCCGGGAACTCCAGGTCGTCGATTGCCATCGACATGATCTGCAGTTCATCCAGTTTCTCGTCGTCCACCTTTGCGGGCGAATCATCGAGCAGCGACGTTCCGACCTTGTTCTTGGGGAACGCGATGACGTCGCGGATGGTGTCCTTGCCGAGGAGGATCGTCACGAACCTGTCGATTCCGAGTGCGATACCTCCGTGCGGGGGCGCTCCGTAGCTGAGGGCCCTGAGGAAGAATCCGAAGTCCTGCTCCATCTTCTCCTCGGACATGCCGAGCTGCCTGAAGACCTCCTTCTGGACCTCGACGTTGTGTATCCTCTGCGAACCGGAACCAAGTTCGTTACCGTCCAGGCACAGGTCGAAGCAGAATCCCTCCTCGAACTTCTCATCGGGCAGTACGAACGGGTGGTGGAACGCATCCTTCTTACCGGTGACGGGGTCCACATCGAACATGGGACAATCGACCAGCCAGAAGAAGTCGTGGACGCCTTCGGGTATGAGGTCCAGGTCCTCCGCGAGCTTCCTCCTCAGTGTTCCGGCACCCTCGAGGGTGGCCTTCCTGGGTCCGGCGAGCAGGAACAGCAGGTCGCCGTCCTCCACCTCCATCTCCTTCTTGAGGTTCTCGATGATCTCAGGGGTGAAGTACTTCACGATGTTGCTGTCAAGGGTACCGTCCTTGGCCCTCATCCACGTGAGTCCGCCCATTCCGATCTTCTTGACGTAGCTGATGTACCTGTCGACCTCGTTCCTTCCGATCTTGTCGCCGGCGAGGTCCTTCTTGATGTTGATTCCCGTGATGATACCGCCGTTGGCGATGATCTTCTGGAAGATGTTGTAGGGTGCGTCCCTGACGACATCGGTGAGGGTATGGAGCTCCAGTCCGTACCTGAGGTCGGGCTTGTCGCTGCCGTACTTCTCCATGGCGATGGGGTAGGGCAGTCTCCTGAACGGAATCTGGAGGTCCTCGTTGTAGAGTCCTTTCCAGATGAATGCGACGAGCCCCTCGATCATGTCTTGGATGTCCTTGCTGTCCACGAAGGACATCTCCATGTCCAGCTGGGTGAACTCGGGCTGCCTGTCCTTCCTGGAGTCCTCGTCGCGGAAGCACCTTGCGACCTGGTAGTAACGGTCCATCGATGCGACCATCAGCATCTGCTTGTACAGCTGGGGCGACTGTGTGAGCGCGTAGAACGTACCGGGGTGGATACGCGAGGGTACGATGAAGTCCCTGGCTCCCTCGGGGGTGCTCCTTCCGAGGATCGGGGTCTCGATCTCGATGAACTTCTGCGACTCCAGATACTGCCTGGCCAGGTGCAGGAACCTGCTCCTGAACTCCATGGCATGGATCATCTCGCTCCTCCTGAGGTCCAGATACCTGTACTTCATGCGGACGTCCTCGCCGGGGAGGACGCCCTCCTTCTGGTCTCCGATCTCCAGCGGAGGTATGGCCGATTTGTTGAGCAGTTTGGCCGATTTGATGAGGACCTCGATCGAACCCGTGGGGTTGCGCTCGTCCTCTGTACCCTCGACCCTGTTCCTGACGGTACCGTTCACCTGTACGACGGATTCCCTGGAGAAGGTATTGATCACCGACTCGAGGGCTTTGACGTCCACGTCCGTGGTCGCTTCGGGATCGAAGACGACCTGAGTGATTCCGTATCTGTCGGCAAGGTCGATGAAGGCCACTCCTCCGTGGTCCCTCGAGAATCTGACCCAGCCCTGAAGGCAAACCTCTTTCCCCAGATCTGAAGACCTGAGGTCACCGCAGGTATGTGTTCTCAACATTTCGTTTCCTCTGTTGTTTTAATGTTGGGCTGACTGTCGCACCCTATTATAAGGGTTGCGGGCGCGGACGCGCGCATCCCTGCCCTAGAACGGCCGGGATGCATGAGAGCCGTTGAAATGGATTATGATATCTGGCACATCCGTCAGACCATTTCGGGGACGAAATCCAGCGGGTCCTTGAGCATATCCATGACCACGGAGGTGTTGGTCTTCTTGACTCCGTCGATCGCCATGATGGCCTTGACCGTGCCTGCGAACTCGTCCCTGTCCTTGCATGCCACCCAGGCGACGATGTCGCACTCGCCGGTGACGTAGAAGACGGCCATGATCTGCGGCATGTCGGTGATCTTCCCCATGATCTCGTCGAGGGCACCCTCCACATAGATCTGGATGATGCCCGTGTACTCGAACCCGAGCTTCATGTAATCGATCTTTGCACGGGTCCCCCTGATCACGCCTTTCTTCTCAAGGTTCTTCACCCTCTGGATGAGGGTGGTCGGGTGTACCCCCAGACCCTTGGCTATCTGCCTGAACGAACCTTCGCTGGAGATCGAAAGCTGCTCGATGATCCTCCTGTCCAACTCATCAAATTCCTTCAGTTCCGACATGCGACAGCCACCTATTAGACAAATGTCTAATCGCTTTCATCCTTAAATAAACAGCCCATGGATAACGTGTTATACGGGTCCGCCATTAGGTTGTCGTAGGCGAGATGATGACTGAGGAACTCTTCAGACAGGACGGATATGTATCGGAATTCGAGGCAGAGGTCGTCGAGGTCAAAGGCGACTGGGTGAAGCTGGACGGTACCGCGTTCTACCCCGGAGGCGGGGGACAGGTATGCGACACCGGGATCATCGGCGGACTCAGGGTGACCGAGACCAAGTACGAGGGAAAGGACATCGTACACAAAGTGCCAGGCAACGGATTCAAGACCGGCGAAAGGTTCTGGTGCAGCGTCGATTGGGATAGACGCTACGACCTCATGAAAGGACATACCGCCGAGCACATCCTGTTCAACTCCCTCCACCGTCAGGACCCCGATCTGGAGATCGTCAAGATATACATCTCGCCCGAGAGCAAGTACGTCGTCATCGACAGGGACATGGAGATCCCGAAGATCGCCGAGGCGATAAGGTTCGCCAACAAGGTCGTCTCCGACAACCTGCCCGTGACCAAGTCCGTCATGAGCAAGGACGATCCGGAGATCTCCACCGTACGCATCAAACTGGAGAGGATCGAGGGCGACGAGGTCACCGTCGTGGACATCGGCGATGTCGACAGGGCCGCATGCAGCGGGGTCCATGTCATGGAGACGTCCGAGATCGGCAGCATCTTCGTCAGCAGGAAGGTCTCCGCAGGAAAGGACGGGTTCGCGGTCCACTTCGAGATCGGGGACAAGGGGAAGACTGAGGCGATGGATCTGGCGTACACGTGCATGCAGGTCATCGAGGACCTCGGCAGCAAGCCCGAGGACATAGTGAAGACGGTCTCCAACATGAAACACGAACTGGAAGAGTCCAGAAGGCAGCTCAAGGCCGCGGTGGCCGCCTCCCTCAGGACGCTGGAACCCGAGACGGTCAACGGCACCCCTGTGTACGCGGCGATACTGCCCACCTCGGACAAGACACCCGCCGCCGATGCCTGCGAGAAGCGCAAATCCGAAGGAGGAGTCTGCGCATTCGTCTGCAAGGGCCAGACCCTGACCGTCATGATCGCTTCCGGGAACGGAGCGGTCGACTGCAAGAAGATACTGGCCGACACGATGTTGCAGTTCGGCGGGAGAGGAGGAGGGAAACCGGACTTCGCCCAGGGCGGCATACCGGAGACGGATAAGGCCAATGCGGTACTCGAATTCATGAAGGAGAGGATTCAGCAATCCCTTTAATTAGTAAAAGGAGGATTCGGACACCATGGCAATGAAGATCAACCAGCGTCAGATGAAACAGGCGATGAGACAGATGGGTATCACCAACGAGGTCATACCCAATGTCACCGAGGTCATCATCAGGACCGCTGACAAGGAGATCGTCATATCCCCGGCATCGGTCAACGTTATGTCGATGCAGGGCCAGAAAACGTATCAGGTCGACGGAGAGGCTACCGAGAGGCCCCTCGGTGCGGATGCTCCCGAAGCACCCAAGTTCACTTCCGAGGACGTCGAACTCGTCATGTCCCAGACCGGATGCGACAGGGAAAAGGCCGTAGCCGCACTCGAGGCCTGCAACGGCGAACTCGCCGAGGCCATCCTCAAGGTCATGGGGGAGTGAGAGCATGTGCCTTGCGATCCCCGGAAAGCTCGTGGCCATCAACGGCGAGACCGGCGACGTCGACTTCGGCGGAGTCATCAAACAGACCAACATATCCATGGTGGACGCGAACATCGGAGACTGGGTGGTCATCCACGCAGGATTCGCCATCGAGGTCATGGACAACGAGGAAGCGGAGGAGACCATCAGGCTCTGGAACGAGGTCCTCGACCACGACGATACCTACTACGCATAAACCTTAAATAGGATGGAGCTATGGTCAGTTTCGGTATGACGGCCATAGCGGCGGGGTCACACCCGGTCCCATTCCGAACCCGGCAGTAAAGTCCGCCCGCGTACCCCTTTGTACTGTATTGCGCAAGCGTACGGGAATTCGGGCACGCTGTCAACCACTTCTCCATT
>JAEEGL015808968.1_pt1 | contig 14627 bp, 25 predicted proteins | sample 9134231 | NCBI WGS metagenome assembly JAEEGL01 (sample SAMN16246548, study PRJNA631951) | gut metagenome | biome: gut microbiome; feature: rumen; material: fiber-attached | host: Bos | place: Iran: Karaj | collected 2018-10 | reverse complement strand
TACTTTAAATAATATTAATGGAAAACATAATTTAATGTTTATTTTTGGTGAAGTAACATATTATACTATTTCATCTACTGGAACTGATTGTAAAATTTTCCCAGATGGACAAGTTGTTGTTATGCCAGGAGATAGTTATACAATTAATATTGTTCCAAATTCTATCACTGACACAGTTGGTTTATCAGATAATGGAGTAAATGTAACTTCTAATTTAATTAAAGATAAAGGAGTAAATAAAGATGGAAATACTATAGCGAGCTATAGCTATTCTTTATCTAATATACAAGGAAATCATGATTTATAGATTATATCGGTTCCTGCAGACTCTTTATTATATTTAAAATTAAATGGAGAATGGATTGTTATTTTAGATGCTTATTATAAAGAAAATGGAACTTGGGTTAAAAAAGACTTATCTTTCTTTAGTGATATAGATATGACATATCTAAAGAAAGGGTGATATATAAGAATGTCTGATTTATCTAAAATTAAATTAAATGGTATTGAATACAATATTAAAGATACTATAGCACGAAATGCGGTAGCCCCTTCTTTAGCTACTGAAAATAATGATGGTTTATTATCGGCAAATGATAAAAGATTATTAAATAATTTAAATCCAAATATTGTTACTACTCTTTCTGAAATTAATAGTTCAGAGTTTCAAATTATAAATGCAAAAGATGAAAATATATTAGATATGGTAATTACTGCTGAACCAATAATTGAATCATAGATTCGTACTAGTAATTTATTAAATATAGATGAATATACGCCCGGCTTTTATATTGGTTCTAATGGACAACTTTCTAGCAATGCTAATGACCGTGTAGGCGAGTTTATTCCAGTAACTCCTGGAGATACTATATATTATACAGGTGATGTTGGTCCTACTAATTCATCTAGCGTTAATCGCCGTCTTCATGTATATAATGCTAATCAAGTATGGATTAAACAATTAAATTATGCAGGCAGTTTAAGAGTAGGATAGCATTGGAGCACTAATGGAGTTATTCCTGCCAATGGCGCATATGTTAGGGTATCTTGGGGTGTTGAAGATACTAATGTTATGATTAGTATAGGAGAACCCACTAAATACTGGCCTTATTATATCACTCCATTTGATAGAATTACTTCTGCTAGTTTTCAAATAGGAGAAACTGATGATTCAACAGATGCTACAACTTATACAATAAATGTACCTGCGGCCGCCGGAGATTAGTATGGATTTACATATAATCCAATTTCTGGCATCTTATCTTCTACCACTGGGCACATTAATTCATACAATGGAGAAACATTGCCAAGTTATTGGTGGTCAGATAGAGATATTTATACTGAAGGTGCTACTCCGTCAATTGGAGCCGAAGTAATTTATAGATTAGCAGATGAAAATATAATTGAGTATAATTTTACTCCAATAATAGTTCCATTAAATTATCATGTTAATTATTTCTTTATAAATAATGGAGTTTTAAAAGAATTAAGTTATTATGCTGAGACATTAGCAGTAGAACATCTTACTATTTATTCTGGAGCTACTTTTGGCGATACAAATATTTTAGAATCTAATATTATAGGTTGGAATAATGCTGCTAATTTAATTGATACAAAAGCAAATATTGATTCGCCAACATTTCTTGGTACTCCTACTGCCCCTACCCCAGGAGCAGTATCAAATACTACAAGACTTGCCACGACTGAATTTGTTCAAACAAAAATGAATAACATTGCTCCATTTGAGCCAACAGGAAAAGCAAGTAGAGATTATAATATTGGTGAATATGTTTATGTAAGTGGTTAGCTATATAAAATAACTACCGCAATTCCAAGAAATAGTTCAATAACTCCGGGCAATAATGCTACTGCTACTGATGTTGCTACGGAATTAAATTTATTATTTTCTTTAATTCAAGGAGGAAATTAAAAAGATGAAAAGACAAATTTTTGAAGTTCATAAGAAAGTTCTCGGACAGAGTGTTGGTGGATATGTACCAATGTCTTCTGGCTATCCAAAGGTGTTTGATTCTCATGCGGCAGCATATGCTGATGACATTGATGCCGCATTATTAGCCGCGACTGGTGCTTTTGCCGCAGCCTGGAGTGAAATCTGCACTACCGCAGGTCGTGATATGCAAGTTGTTATTTTAATGACTGCTGATGGTTTTATTATTGATAAAAAAGTTGTAGGAGCAATTCCTGATTTACCAGACGCAGAACCAGAAGAATAATAAATAAAATAAAAAAAACGGAGACTGTATTAAACAGTCTCCGTTTTTTTTTATTCTAACCACCAATTTTTAATATGCAAATAACCATCATTAGGAGTAAATTGCTAAGTACCACTAACAGTAATACTTGGATAATAATTACCACTTACATTAAAGCTAATTTCAAAGTCTCCAGCTCCAAAAGAACTTGTAGAGCTAGCAAAATTAACTGAATGAGTAGTATTTGAGGTAGCTCCTGAACTATCATTAATAGTTGGAATACCAGTACCTAAATGCATCCCAGGGCATCCATTAGCATTATACCATGATCTATTTCCAGAACTTAATTCAATATATAATTTTGTATAATTAGTTAAATTTATCGGATTTGTAGTATATAAAACAGCTGCATGATTTCCATTCGTTTGAAAATTTAAATAACCAGAACCATTAGATTCTTCATAATACCCCTAAGAAAGAACAGTCATTGATAAATTATGCTAAATTTTTCCATTTCTTATTATATAATATCTATCACCCCAGCATTCAAAGTCTGAAGAATGTAAAATTATAATTCCAGTACCTCCAGCACCACCAATTCCACTTCCTCCACGAGCGGCTCCACCACCGCCACCCCCAGCTCCATAATGGTCTGTCCCCGCGCTTCCATTTGATCCAATATAATCAGGGAAACCTCCTCCGTTGCCTCCGCCTGTAGTCCCACCACTATGAGAAGCTCCTGTGTCAGGGACATTATATTGAGTAGGGTGATAACCACAAGCTGCTCCTCCTCCACCACCCGCTCCAAATTTTACATCAGGATAAAAATGAGAAATACCCTAATCGTAAAAAGCGTAATATAAAGAAGAAGTACCTGAAGTTCCAGGAGTACGACTTAACATAGTCCCAATAACATAACTTCCATTTCCTCCTTTAAACCCTTGACCTCCTCTTGCTGTTAAATCAAATGCAATAGTATCACTACTGTTGCCGCCAATTACAATATTATATGGAACTCCTGCTTGAATATTTATCTAGCTATATAAACATTGCCCGCCATTTCCACCATCCCCTCCCTAAGCAGTACCACTGGCAAACCATCCATCTCCGCCATTATTTCCTCCTCCTACCATCCATATATCAGCATTAAAATTTTTATTAAAAGTAATTGTTCCTGAAGTTAAAATTACTAATTCCCAATTATCCACCTAATCTTTATAATATTGATAAGTTAATCCATTAGAAGCCGTAAAATTAGATTCTAATAAGGTTTCATTTGCAGTATTTCCATTAATAATATCTACAAAATATAAATCATAAATATTAGTTTTTCCTCTCATATAATTAACCTACCTTTATCCAAATTTTATTAAACATACTCCACATCCTCCAGTAGCTCCTGTTCCTGGTCTTGCTGAGCCACCACCGCCACCGCCAGAATTAGCTTCTCCAGCGACTCCAAAATTTTGATTTGTTCCTTGTTTTCCTCCTCCGCCGCCACCTCTAATTCCTCCAGCCATACCAGCATATTCAGTATCTACTACTTCCTAACTATTTGGGCTATAAGTATATTTACTCCCTCCTCCGCCACCTCCGCCACCTCCATAACAAATATTGTTTTGAGGCCAAATAGTTCCAACTAGACCATCTGAAGAATTTGAATTTACTCCTGTTGTTCCTGTTCCTCCTGGTGAACTTTTAGAATAAAAATCATCAGTATCAGATTCTGCAATACCAGTTCCTCCACTTGAGGAACCCTTATAGCTATAATTATAATATTGGATAGAACCATTCTAATATACAGCTGATTCATTTCTTCCTTGCATAGGCGCTCCTGGACCTCCTAGCGCTTGTGAGATAATTGTTTCTTCTTCAGTATTTAAATTAACGATAGATAAAACAGTTGGATTTCCAGCACTTGGAGTCCCATTAACTCCTGCTCCTGCTCCACCAGAGCCTATTTTAATTCGTAAAATTTCTTTAGAAGCCACTAAAAATTTCTTTTTATTATAAAGGACTTGTCCACCAGAGCCTCCACCCCCTCCACGACCGGTCCAGCTATAACTAGGGCCAGTTTGTCCAGCGCTTGCTCCCCCACCGCCTCCTCCAACAAGGCAATATAAAATAGGGCAAGCTCTTTCAAATCTTAAATAAAAAGTTCCATCTGAATTATAAAATTGAGTTTCATTAATAATATCATATCCAGAAGTTTTTACTTGTATAATATTAGTATCTAAATCAATATTAGCACATCCTCCAACATCAAAACCATCAGAAGAAAATTTTCTCCAAATAATTCCATCATAACTATATCTAATAGTATTTGTTGAAGTATAAGAAGGAAAAGCTGCATTTGTAGAACCTCGCATTTAAATTCCTCCTTATACACAAAGAATTGTTGGAATGGTAATATTATTAGAAACTTTTGAATAAATATATACTCCTCCTGCAGTACTATCAGCATAAGGAGCATAATTTCCAGAAATTAATTCATTATATCCAAAAATAACAGTTGGGACATGAGAAGCAATTACTCCATTACAGAAAGCAGTCCCTTTATAAAGATATCCTGCATTATATAAATCAGTATCTGTATTCTAAACCCAGCTTGAAACTGTAACATTTGAAAATCTTAAAATGGGCGTTGTAACTAATTGATCTACTGCGCTATCAATTTGAGCACCAGTATGTGAACTAGAATAAGTTGTTGGCATAATTTTTCACTCCTTTTACTCTTCTTGTCTAACCATAAATTTTTTACTATTAGTATCATTTAACTAAGTACTTCCGTTTGGAATTAATGGTAACATTATAGCTCCAGAAGCCCCAGCTAATTGCCAAGTATTTTCTGTATAAACATAAGGAGAATATGCTCTCCATTCTCCATTAACTCTAATAAAACATTTCCCTTTTTCAAATCTATTTGAATTAGATTTATAAATTGCTACAAAACCTGCCATATTACTTCACCTTTATCCAAATACGACCTTTCACTTCAATATTAGCTTCACCCCAATATAAATAATTAGGGATAGAAGCAACATAACCAACAATTCTATCAGGATATTCTTTAATTTCTTCACGAGTCATTTTAGAAACCATGCCTTCTGGACCAGTACATACAGCATCTCCTACTTTAAATTCTTTCCGAGATTCATAAGTATATGCTAATACTCGTCCACAAAGAGCAATTGGTAAATTCCCAGATTCTGTGCCAAGAGTAAAACCATAAGTATCAGAAACAATTTGACCACAGGGCTATAATCTTTTAGTTGAAAAACTAACTGTATCATCACCATTTTCAATAACACAACGGCCATATGGGATATCTGATATATCAATATTTTTTGGTTCTCTAAATTCAGCATAGTCATTCCAAGCAGCTCCAGATAAAACTCCTGTTGAACCATTAAAATAAACTCCTGCTGTATTTGAACTACCATTTGTATTTGCAGTAGCAATATAAGGAGAAGACTGCCCTGCTGCTGGAGCTCCAATAATATAATAATTATTATTAGCTGTAGCAGCTGTTGTTACTAATTCAGTTGCTACAATAGCATTATTAGAAACAGCGGATAACTAAAAGAAAATATCTCCTTCTGTAGCTGTAGTTGGTAAAGTCTCTCCATAATTAAAACCGCCCAACTCATCAGTAATAAAATATAACTCTGTACTAGAAGGAGTGATACTATTATACTGAGCTCTTGTCATTTTATTAATAACTAAATTATTAACTTGTATTTCTTGTGCCATAATATCTCTCCTTTTTTTAAATTAATTCAGTTGGTAAAATGCCAGTTTCTAAAATATGTCCTAATCTACTATAAGCAGATTCACAATATCCTGATTTTTTTACCCTATATAATCTTTGTCTAATTTTTATTTGTGTATTATCACCATCAATAGCTTCAAAAGCTCCTTGTACTAAATAAGAATTATTCCCTCTAATGGCCAATGATGGAGTTCTAAAATTAATATAATTACACTATAAAGCTGCAGAAGTAGATGCATGTGTTGGAGCAATGGCTGTGAAATATAACCCATAATTTGCACTATCGGTTAAACTTAAAACATTACTAGCATTTCGCAATAATTGTCTATGAAATGAAATTGTAAAATGCCCTGGCGTTCCAGCATTTGTTTCAGATGGATATACTATTTGTCCACTTGCCATTCTTATTACTTGTCCAATTGGAATTAAAGCAGTCCTACAACTTCTAACTACATGCATTAATCCTAAAGTTGCTTCAGGGCTTGTATAAGCCATATTTATAAGAGCATCTTGAAGAATAAAATAATTATATTTTGAAAAATCTAATTTAAGAGTAGCATCTCCACCGGTATTTGTTCCAGAACCCCAACGGTCATATACAACATTAGCATTAGCACTTGAAGTATATTCTGTTGCAGGAAATTTAATTATTCTAGCACTTGTGCTCCAAGTATCTTTATAAGTTGGCCAATCAGCTGTCTCGGATAAAGAACAGTTATAATTTGCTTCATATAAAAATTCTGCATTTGCATCGCCCCACCAAATTTGTTCACTAGAGTAAGGGCATACTTTCTAATTACCAATATATAGAGCCATATATTAACTCACCGTCCAATCTTTAAAAGTAACAGATGCGCCAGCTTGTGGGGTTCCCCAATAAACACCCGTTCCATCTGATACTAAAGTCTATCCTGCTGTACCAACTCCATATGTAGAGCCACCGGCAGTAGTTGGAGCAGTAATTTTTGGAGTGTTTAAATTCTTAACATAAACATTATTCCATCTATTAGTAGAAACTCCTAAATCAATAGTATTTGCCACTCCATTACCAGAACGAATAGTAGTACTACTTATTAAAAAAGGAATTTTATTAGTTGCCATTTTAAAAAAGATATTGTCTGCAGCATCTGAAGTCATAAGATTAGAAGCCCCTGCGCTTCCTAGTACTCTAAATTCTTTCGCCGCTAAACGCCCAGCAGTTGTATCAAGGAAAACATTACTATCTGCAATTGCAGTTAATGCTTGCGCCGTAGATGTAGCAGTTGTAGTACCTGTAATATATGCTTTTGTAGTATTTCCAAGTACTACGTTTTGTTTTGTATCAGTATCTGAAAAAGTTACTGCACCTGTTTGTCCATTAAATGAACTTACATATGTGGTTGAAGAAGGTAAAGCTCCTACTTCAGTAGCAGTATATGAAGGTTTACTAGATGCTTTAGCCCAACTTGAAATAGGAATATCATCAGCTACCAAAGCTCTAAAGGCTGGAGCAGCTGACCCACTTCCAGTAGAAGGACCAGCTAATACATAGTGGGCAGTTTTTGCAGCATACGGATTTTTAGAATCACCATAATTATCGGCTAATGAAATAGTAGTATTTAATAAACCAGTTTGCGCTGCACTAGAACTAGATAGTACTGGACTAGTTGCTTGAACTCTAACACTAGTAACAGTACCAACATTAGAAGTTTTTGCATTCCAGTTAGAAATATCTGTAGCAGTAATACCATTAGCGGCATGAGTAGTTGCCATAGCACCCACTTCACTCGCCGTATAACTAGGCTTACTAGATGCTTTAGCCCAAGCAGGAACAGTAGGATCAGTTTCTGTTATAGCAACATTACCCCAATATACTCCATTATCTCCATTGGATAATAAAGCATATCCAGCTGTTCCTGGCCCATATGTTGTTCCCCCCGCAGAAGTAGGAATATTTATTTTTGTAATCTAAATTTTTTCACTATATAAAGTATCTGTTATTTTAGCACTACCTTGAATAATAGTGTCTTTTAATTGTGCCATTTCTCCTTTTTCCTCCTTAATTTTCTATTATATTTAAAGATTCTACAATACCATTTTTATAAATAGAAGCAATGGCATCTTCTTTAAATTCATCACAAATTAATTGACCTTTTTTAGTAATAGAAGGTGAATTAATATTTGATTGTTTCCTTAAACTTAAATTATGAATAGTTGATTGTCCAGTAACTCCACTTGTAGTTCCAGACCAACCATTTAAAATTCTTAAACTAATATATTTACAAGGATTAGTCCCATCAGTAGATAAATTAACTGTTCCTTTATATCTTTTTTTTACAATATCTGTTGTTGGTTTAATTGAAATAATATAAATACAAGCATTATTACTTCTTGATGTTTTATTTGCATCATATCTATGAAAACCTATATAAAACTAATTCCCAGTATTTACAGAAATTGTAATATCATATTCATAAATTCCTGGTTCTATTTCTATATAATCAGAGCCAGCTGAAATATTATTAGAAGTAAATATATACTCTCCATTTTCATTAAAGTCTGTCTTTAAACTATAAGTTTTACTATGAGAACTATAAGGCTAAGTCCAGGGTATCCCAGCAAATAAATTAGGATTAGTTTCTTCTAATTCAAAAGTATGAATTTTCTAAGAATTATCAATACTTAAACCTGTATTATATAATTCTTTTATCTAAGCATCTGTTAAAACCGTAGCATAAATTCTACAATCAGAAAATAAACCATTTATTGCAGAGTAAGGTGTTTCATTATTAACACCTTTTGCATCTCCTCCGATAAAAATATAATTGTTAATATATCTAAAATTAGTAGTTGCTGTATTTTCTCCAGTTGCAATAAGTTCTCCATCAAAATAAAGTTTAACAGTTGTACTATCTGCTGTGCCAGTGAGCATATGCCAATTACCAATAAGAGCGCTAGTATAAGAAGTTTCAGATGCTTTAGCTATTCTATAAGCTCCATCAGCATATACCTCAAAATATAAAAGATTATCAGAAGCTTTTGCAATTGCCCAGCCACTACCTTCTTGGCAAGAAATAATACTTCCTCTATTATAAGTCCAAGATGCATTTATTTTAGCCCATATATTTACTGTAATAGCATCTTTAGAGCAAGTTATACCTGGATATTTTAATACCCTTATCCAATTATCATTTGGTAAAGAAATAGATTTTGAATATCTTGCAGTGTCATTAGATAAACTATAAGTTCCTCCAGCTATTATTCCATTATTCCCAAAACCAGAACAATCATAAATATTATTATCATTATTTAAAATATTATTTAATTTATAATGTAACAATAAACCTTTACTAATTTCTTCAATTTCTTTAGCTGATAAAGCATGGTCATAAATACGAAAATCATTGATTTTTCCTGTATAATAAGAATTTCCTGATGTACTTTGTGATCTAGCAATCCTTACTTCATTATGATCTGACAATAATATTGAATTACTATGATAATAACTTGTATTATGATTTGTTAATATACCATTAATATACATTGAAATTTCACCACGATTATATATACAAGCAATATGAACCCACTAATTTTGAGGAATTGTTTCTCTAAAACCAATAGTACGTAGTGTAGAGTTATTAGAATCTCTAAATGTAATCCCATTATCAGCAATTCTTATCCTATGGGCTGAATTACCTCTTATTAAAAATAAAGAATTAAAATCGGTAGTTGGGTAGCACCAACAAGTTAAAGAAAATTCAGTCCATCCAGAACAAGTAATATTATTTAATGTTATATAATCATCAGTTCCATCAAAACTATAACATTGTCCTATTTTACCGCTATTATCTAAAGTAATTCCATTTCCTACTGCCTAAATATTTTTTAATCCCTAATTATTTAAATTCCCATTAAGAGGAAGCCAAACTTGTAAACTCATTTATTTTCCTCCTTTTATTCTAAATTTCTTGGGGTAATAACCCCATTTTCAATTTTCATTGAAGTATTATATAATTCTTTAATTTGTATTGCTGTTAAACAAGTAGAATAAATACGAAAATCAGATACTTGTCCTTTAAAATTTTGACTGGTTGTATTTTTCCATGATCCAATATAAAAATTTCCATATGGAATATTTGGAGAAGTCCCTGTATAAAAATATTCTCCATTTAAATACCACTTTGTTTCTGTCGTATTATTTGTCATAGCTAAATGATGCCAATTATTTAAAGAAAAATCTTTATTTCCTTTTCCCCAAGAATAAGCATAAAAACAACCATTGGTTGTTGAGCTTGAAGTTCTAGTTTCTATTTCAAAACCACTCTATCCACCTAAGATAGTAGCCCAACTTTTAGAAGACACTTCTGATACATAAATCCAACAAGAAAAAGTATAAGGCGTATTTCCAGCTGCTGTCAACCCTAATATATTATTAAATGGAATTAAAATGGCATTATTATTACCATTAAAATATAAAGATTTAGAATATCTAACACTATTATTAATTAGCTAAAAAGTATTATATGCTGTTCCATTATTGTTATATCCTGATGAATCATAAACTATAGTTCCTAAAAATGGCATATTATTAGATAATAATTTGACATTTCTTAAATAAATAATATCTCCCGCAGTTCCTTTATAACATCTAGCTCTAAATATCTATAATGTTTCTGGTGAACCAGATATTGATAAAGAATAATGTACCCAATTTGTTGTTAAAGTCTATTTAGCAGTAATAGCATAAGCTGTTCCTGAACTATTTCTAAAATATAAATCTAATCCCATCCCAGGAACAGAACCTTTAGCATCAAAATCAACAATATAAGAAGTATCTGTATTAGATATTAAATTAGGATTAAATTCATAGTCTATAAAAGTATTACTAGAAGCTCTAGTAACAGTTCTTTCTCCATTAGGATAAAGCCAACCATATCCAGAGTTATTATCATTATTTAATAAATAATGTAATACTAGACCTTTGCTTATTTCTTCAACTTCTTTAGCAGAAAGACAATGATTATAAATACGAATATCATTTAATTTACCTTTTATACCCTAATTACCAGTAGCTAAAGCAGAACTTGATTGAGCTAAACCAATTAAACATCCATTAGTATTAACCGTTGTCGTATTCCCTATGGTTGAAGTAGAACCTTTTAATTCCCCATTTATATATAATTTTTTACCAGAAGAATTTCTTGTAATAGCAAGATGATACCAAGTATTCTAAGTAAAAGTCTATGGAGTAATTTCCCATCTCGTTCCATCATCTACTAAAATTTTTCCAGTTTTTGGGTAAATAAAAATAGTATATCCTGTAGAATTAGTTCCAGTTCTTTCTGAAAAAAAACAACTAGCCGTTGTCATTGTTGTATCAGATAAATAAAACCAGCAAGTAAAACTCCAAGCCGGAGTTTGAGATGGCAAAACTACAGTATTAATAGAAATAGAATTAGATCCATTAAAACTATAGCATTGTCCTATTTTACCATTATTGTCTAGAATAATTCCATTTCCTACTGATTTTATATTTTTTAATCCCTGATTATGTAAGTCCCCATTAAGGGGGAGCCATACTTGTAAAGCCATATGTCTCCCTCCTTAATTATACAAATACAAAATTAAGAGCATCTGTAGTTGTATTATACTATAAAATTACTTTTTCTGCAACCTTGTAACTTGTCGCAGCCATTGCTCCATTCTGTGCGTAAACAGCAGTATGAGAATAAGACTAAGCACTAGTTGATTGCGCTGTTGGGCCAACTAAATATACTTTACTTGTACTTTGAGTTGAGCCAACTGTATTTTTTGTATCAATAGCATTTGCCCAATATGCAGCAGTGCCATTAGAAGTTAAAACTTGACCATTAGAACCAGTTCCTGTCCCATCATTAATAATTAACCCATTATTATTATTTAATTCTAATGTTGCTCCAGAACCATCCTAACACTAAAGAAGAATATGATCTCCATCAATATTAATAAATGTTGGGTCCCAATCAATATCAATACTATTTTCACCTATATCTATTGATCCATTAATAGTTGTTCCATTTTTATTAACTTCAATACTTCCACCACTATTATCCTATAATCCAATTTTTACTTTATCAGTATAAGCACAAACATAGGCTCCAGGATTGGTAGTTGAATTTCCTTGCATGCCTTCAGTTTCTAAGGTAGCAAAAGAACTATTTAATTTTACAGTAGAATAATGATCTGCCTAATCATCAAAATACTATAATTTTATATCATACTAATCAAAATCTAAAAAACAATTAGAACCATCGCTAATATTATAAGTTTCAATATTAGGAGCATTAAGAGCACCGCTAAGACTAATATAAGAAGTGGATAATCTATTAGTTGAAGGGTTAAACTTTAAACCTGAAGTTTTTCTAGCTCCTTCACTTCTTGTAGTATTATCAGCTGTCCCACTAAACAATATTTCATAATTAGCATTAGTAGTAGTAGCAGTTTGACTTACCTTATTATCTGTATAAGAAGTTAAATATCCACTATCATTAGTAAAAGCTGATACATTAGTTGGAAAATCACTAACCTAAGATTTAGTAATATTAATATTACCAAATGTAACAGATACTTTTCCATCTGTCTAACTAAAAGCTGTTATTGTTTTTGCTGCGCTTGGAGTTGTACTATTTAAATTTCCATCAAGAGCAGCAATAGCATCCCATACTGCTTTAGAAGTAGGAATTGTAGCAGAGGTTGAAGTAGAAACTGGAACTGCAGTTGTAATAGTTTTTACACTATCTTTGATTAATTTTCCAGAAGTATTGTCAAACAAGACAATTGCATTATTTGTAGCAGTAGTTGGGCCAATAACTGCCCCATCTAAATTAGTCTAGATAATAGCCCAATTATTTTTTATAGTATTAACATTACTAGAAGTAGCTGCGACCGTTGCATCAGTGATACAAATCAACATATCTCCAACTTCAACTTTTTCTCCATTAATTAATCCAGCTGTACTTACTTTATAGGTGTGCCCTCTCTCGGCCGCGGGGGTATATTTAGTTGTTGCAGCGCCCTCTAATGTACCTTTAAATATCATTGCATCATTAGCAGCAAAAGCATTCATAACAAATGCTGTAGTTGCAATTGTAGTATCATTACTAGTTGCAGCAGGTGTTGGAGCCGTTGGGATCCCTGTTAAAGCAGGAGATGCTAATGGGGCATATTCAGAAAGACTTTGATGGCTCTATAAAAATGTTTCCCAAGTACCTTTTTGAGTTAATGCTTTAGTTGTTGTTGAACCATCAAATGTAATTGAAGAACCAGTGATTTTACTTCCAGCAGTAGAATCACTATCTACAATTACTAATTTATCACCATTGGCAATAGTAGCTGTTGCAGAAATTTTACCAGCATTAGTTAAATTTCCTAAACTAGGAATATCAGCAGCAACTAATTTTCTAAAAGCAGGTGTAGCAGTAGCAGTCCCGCTAGATGGACCTGCTAATACATAATAAGCACTTGTTGCTGCTAATCTTGCTAAAGGTAGTGTACCTGTTGAAATATTAGAAGCATTTAATGCTGTAATATCAGAACCTACTCCATATATATTTGACCATTTATGAGTAGAATCTCCTAATGTCATTTCATTATTTACACTAGGAATTAAAGAAGTAGTACTAATTTCTATCCCTTTACCACTAGAAGTAGTTCCTGAATTTGGCCTTAAATAAAATTTATCTGCAGAGTAAAGTCCCAACTATCCAGAAGTATTTTCGCCAATGCGAGAACCTTTTGTAAAAAGAATTCCCTCACTATTCCAAGCTGAAGATTGGTTACCTACAAAAGTAACTCCACCAGACATAGTCCCACCAGATAGAGGTAAATATGCTCCACTTACGCTTTTAACGAATGCTGTAGTTGCAATTGATGTATCATTGCTATTGCTAGCTGGAGTAGGAGCTGTTGGAGTTTGAACAAAATTAGCATTACCATTTACTAATAAAGAATTAGTAGTAATACTTTCAGTATAAGTTTCACCATTTAAATTACTGTCACCAGTAATAGTTAAATCACCGGTTGCTGTAATAGAACCACCAATACTTAATAACTAAGAGCCAGGATTAAACCTTAAATTAGTATTTTTATTAACTTCTTCAGTAATAGTAGTATCATTTCCACTTCCAGATAATAATATTCTATAATCTGTTGAAGTTGTTGTATTATTCTGTGTAGCTTTTGTATTCCCACTGTCATAATCATTAACAACAACCCAACATCCATTTACATTTGTTGATGTACCATTTATATATAATTGCCCTGTTAAAGAAGAATCATAAACTAATAAAATATTAGCTCCTACTGCATAACGAGTACCAGTTTTATTTGTTACTTGAGAAACTACTGGATGATAACCAAAATTATTAACTTTTAATCCATTCCCATAAGACTCATTCCCTGCTACTGGTACTTTATAAACAAAAAATAATCCATCTTCTAATGCAGAAACTCCTGGTAAAGTAGCTTCCCATTTAGTATGATAGTAAGAGCCACTAGTTGTAACTGCTGCAGTTCCAGTTCCATTTGAAACATAAGGAACTTTAATAGATTTCATAGAAATAACAGATAAATCAGAAGTTTTTGCATTATTAGCATTAATTGGCTATCTACTAATAATATTTGGG
>JAEEGL015231892.1_pt1 | contig 14627 bp, 11 predicted proteins | sample 9134231 | NCBI WGS metagenome assembly JAEEGL01 (sample SAMN16246548, study PRJNA631951) | gut metagenome | biome: gut microbiome; feature: rumen; material: fiber-attached | host: Bos | place: Iran: Karaj | collected 2018-10 | reverse complement strand
TTGCCTGCCGCGAAAAACCCCTCTTCAGCCTGAGAAAGGCGCTGTGGACAAAAGAACCTTCTGCCCGTATCGCCGTCGGCGAAGGAAACTGTGAAGATAAAGGACCATGGAGTGAGAGCTTCCTGTGGGAAGGCAAAAGCGGCGATATGAAGCGCGTGAGCGTCTACACCAATGAAACGGAAACGGAACTTTTCCTGAACGGCCGCTCATTGGGAAAAAAAGCCCTGCGGGATGAGGACGGCTGCCGCCTGGTATGGGAAGTGCCTTATGCGCAAGGAGAACTGCGCTGCGTGACCCCTCATGCGCACGACAGCCTGTATACACCGTGCAAAGCGGAAAAACTGCGCCTTGTTCCGGACAGTACCCGGTGCCCAGCGGAAGGAACACAGGCGGTCACCCTGGAGATCAGCCTTGAAGATGCGCAAGGGCGCGCCGCGAAGGATGAGACGGTAACTATCCAGGTACTGGGTGACCTTAAACTCCTCGGTATCGAGAACGGAAGGCCCGATGACCTGACACCCTATTCGGAAAACTTCCGGCAGACGCTTTGCGGACACGCTGTCGCCTATGTACGCGCGGGCACCTGTCCCGGAAAAGCGTCAGTCTGCGCCCGTACGGAAAGCGGCCTTTCGGCAGAGATCACCCTGGAACTCACGAAGCCGTAAAAGAAAAAGGGGATACCGTCAGAGACCCAGCAGGTGCCGACGGTATCCTCACTGTTTTAGAGGCGGTTGAACCAGGCCCGTTCCGTGAACGGTTTCTTTTTCGGCGCCGCCGGCTCCTCCGCCGCAATACCGACGGGGAGTATGCAAACCAGTTCATACCCTTCCGGAACGCCGAGCACGCGGGCAATCTTATCGCCGATCCTGTCGGCATCGGTGATATGGCCTTCAAACCAGCAGCTCGCGTAACCCATGGCAGCGATCATAATGAGCATGTTTTCGATAGCAGCCGCGTAATCCTGCACGGCGAAGCACCTGTCCCGGTAAGCGATGATCCTTTTCGTAAGCACACAGATCATGGCAGGCGCTGTTTCAGCTACCGGCGGGTCTATCTGCGCTTTTATCTCTTCGAGCAGTTTTTCGTCATCTACCGCTACAAGGCTCGTAGTCTGCATATTGCATCCGGAAGGCGCGGCAAGCCCGGCTTCCAGGATGGCAGTAAGGTCTTCCCTCGGCACTTTATCCGGCAGGTACCTGCCGCGATAGCTTCGGCGTTTTTTTATCACATCCTGTACGGAATACCTTTCATTAGGAGACAAATCGAACACTTCCTTTTGCTTTGAACAGTTTTTTATTTTCCGACGCAGAAATTCTCGAATACGGAAGAAATGACGTCCTCCGCCGCGCTGCGGCCTGTGATCTCAATCAGCGCATACATGGCCTGCCACAGATCATCCGTTACAAGGTCCAGCGGATCCCCGCGTTTTACGGTATCCTCAAGCCTTTCAAGAGCGGATGCGGCCCTGCCGGCACACGAGATGTGCCTCAGTACCGTCATGCTGTCTTCGCGCACGCCGCCGGCACCGCAGACCGCAAGCGCCCTGTCGAGCATTTCCCCGACACCTGTTCCGCTGCCGGCGGAGACTTCCATAACGGGCACATGGTACTCTTCCTCGATATCGCAGGCGCTAAGGACACTTCCGGCATCCGTCTTGTTGATCACGATGAGGTACCTTTCATCCGCCCGTGAAAGGAGAAGCGCGTCATCCGGGGAAAGCGGTTCGGAAGCATCGAGCACCAGCAGCACGCAATCCGCCCCCGATTCCGTCCTCCTCGCGCGGTCGACTCCCATTGCTTCTATATCATCGCCGGTTTCCCGCTGACCTGCGGTATCGGATAATTCTATCAATATACCGTTTCTGACCAGGCGTTCCGTAAGAACATCCCGGGTAGTGCCCGGTATGCTGCTGACGATAGCCCTGTCCGTACCTGCAGCAGCGTTCATCAGGGAAGATTTTCCGACATTGGGCCGACCCGCAAGTACCACAGACACGCCTTCCCGTACCGCATGGGCGGCGCGCGGATCGCACCGGGACAGTATCTCCTCCCGTATCTTTTTTGCCTCTGTTACTACGCGCTGAGATGTGACTTCCTCATCGATCTCATCCGGAAAATCTGTCGCCGCGCTCACGAGAGCGAGAAGCTCTTCCAGCTTTTTGCAGGCAGCGTTGACAAAAGCGGATACGCCGCCTTCCATCTGCCTTGCCGCGGCACGTGCCGCGGCTTCACCATCTGCCCGAATGACTCCCATAACGGCTTCCGCTTCCGACAGATCTATGCGGCCGCTCAGGAAAGCCCTCTTCGTAAACTCGCCCGGCTCCGCCGGACGCACAAGCCCTGTCGCAAGCACGCGTGCGAGGACCATATCCGGCACTGTCCTTCCGCCGTGGCATTGCAGCTCGCATACATCCTCTCGCGTATAAGTATACGGCGCAGGGAGATACACAGCCATAGCCTCGTCAAGAACGCTTCCATCCTCGCCGATGATCCTGCCATAGGTGAGCATGCGCTTCTTTAATCCCTTCGCCCGCGCAGGTCGGAATACCTTAAGAGCAGCTTCCAAAGCCAGCGGCCCGGATATCCTTATAACGGCAATGCCGCCTTCGCCCCTGGCTGTGGCGAGAGCGGCAATCGTATCATTCATGTTCATTCTTATCAGCCCTGCATGCGGACGGGAAGTATCATGTGGGTAAATTCATCGCTGTCAGCAGGAACGATGACACACGGGGTAACGCTCGTATTGAACCACATGCGTATCCTTTTTCCATCAATGGATTTGAGCGCGTCGGAAAGATACTTCACATTGAAAGCGATCTTCAGGCCTTCACCCTCGATATCCGCCTCTACCTCCTCATGTACATCTCCTATTTCAGAGTTGGAAGTGATGACGATCATGCCGTTTCCGATATCGAGCTTCACAAGGTTATTCTTGCCCTCGCGCGCCATGAGGGATGCCCTCTCCACACAGTCGGACAAGAGGCCCGCATCCACATCCGCCTGTGTCTTCCATTCGGCCGGTATGATCATGCGGTAATTGATGTATTTGCCTTCCTTAAGAACGGTGATGACCTGCGTGGAATCCACTATGGTATACATATGGCCTCCGGCTACGCGTATGGTGATCATGCGCTCTTCATCATCGGAAAGGAGTCTCGCGATCTCCTGAAGGGCTTTTCCGGGAATGACCGCGTATAACTGATCGTCAGGGCTGACTCTTTGCATGCGGATCGCCATGCGGAAGCCGTCAAGTGCCACCATGCGGGCTTCTCCTCCTGCGGATTCGAGCAGGCATCCTGTCAGTATCGGCCTTTCCTCATCCACGGCAATGGCAAAGGAGGTCTTCAGTATCATATCCTTCAAAAGTGCCTGCGGCAGCTCGATCTCCTGCTCTGCCGTGACATCGGTCATCTCCGTAGGCCTGGGATAAAGGCTCGACGGGCGATATGCGATAGAAGTACGCGATCCCATGCATTTGATGACGGCAGAGGTATTATTGGTCGTATCAAAGGTCATATCGCCGATGGGCAGCTTTCTGGATATCTCTGCCAGCAGCCTTCCGGGCAGGAGACAGGATCCGCCTTCCTGTACGGAAACGGAACACTTTGTGATCATGGTAAGCGTACCATCGGAACAGGTTATGCGCAGGTCATCATTTTCATCTGTTTCGAGCATTACATATTCCAATATCTGTACGGTGGTACGGACTGGCAGTGCATGCGTAGCGGTGGACAGTGCCTCAACGAAATCGGTAGAATTGCAGGTAAACTTCATTTTGCTCTTCCTCCTGATGAACAATAATATATATATATGACCAGAAGCTGTAGTGTTAGTGGTGTGGATACTGTGGATAACGTACCGGTGTATCCGGATATCTGCTTTATTGCCAAGACAAAATGTACTTATCGGGCCTGTGGAAGGATGTGTATGTTCTCCATGGATAACCTTTGGACGGCGTGTGGATATACCGTTTCTTTTCCACAGGATGTCATGTATTGATATGGCGCTTTATGGATTGCACCGCCTGGCGCAGCTTTTCATCTTCTTCTATGGCCGATGAGATCTTATCACAGGCATGCATGACGGTTGTGTGGTCTTTTTTCCGGAATACCTGAGCTATCCTCGGCAGAGAAAGGTGTGTGAGCTCTCTGCACAGATACATGGCAACCTGACGCGGATCGGATATCTCCCGTGATCGGGTGGAGGACATGATCGCGTCTCTGGATATATTATAGTATGAACAGACCGCGTCCACAATGCCGTCCGGTGTTATGTCTTTCGGCTCACGGATCTGAAAAATACTGCCCAAAGCTTCCTGCGCGAGTGAGATATCCATGCTGCGGCCGTAGAGCTCTGCCATGGCATTTACGCGGGTAAGAGCGCCTTCCAGCTCGCGGATATTGCTCACGACATTTTCGGCAATAAAGGCGATGACGTCGTCATCTACCATAAAATGCTCTTCTTCCGCTTTTCGTGCGAGTATGGCCATGCGTGTTTCGTAATCAGGCTTTGCGATATCGGCGATCAGGCCCCATTCGAAGCGGGAACGCAGCCTTTCCTCTAACGTAAGGATATCCTTCGGAGGCCGGTCCGAAGAGATGACGATCTGTTTTTTCATACTGTAGAGCTGGTTGAAGGTATGGAAAAACTCTTCCTGTGTGGCCTGTTTTCCGATGATAAACTGGATATCGTCTACCATCAGGACATCTACATTGCGCAGCCTGTCCCTAAGTTCCTGATTCGTCTTGCGCGCGATGGCCGTAATGACCTGGTTCGTAAATTCCTCGCTTGTCATGTACAGGAGGTTGGTATCAGGGTTGTCTGCCAGCATTTTATGGCCGATCGCCTGCATAAGATGGGTCTTTCCCAATCCCACGCCTCCATAGAGAAAAAGAGGATTGTAGGCTTCCGCCGGCATTTCCGCTACTGCGACGGCGGCTGCGTGCGCAAAACGATTGGAAGAGCCTACCACAAATGTATCAAATGTATAGCGGCTGTTGAGCATATTCGCGGAGACAGCCGTCCTGCGCTGCTGTGCGCCGGGATATTGTATGAGTACATTGTATCGCTCTCCGAAGGTCTGATGGATGGCGGTATCGATCACAGTGGAATAACGCAGGCGGATGTTTGTGGATGCAAAAAGCTCGTTTCCGGCGACGACTACACTGGTATCCTCAAGTCCGAGAAGCTGAAGAGGCTCTATCCAGGAGGAGTAATTGATGGAGGACATGCTTTGCTTCAAATATTCCAGCGTATCAGCCCATTTTTTCTTGATATCGTTATTTATCATGAAGATTCCTCTTTATATATTCCACTGAAAGCGGTACGCGCTCCACAGGAAAAACACATGTTATACACAAAGTTATCCACATGTTTATCCACAGTCTGATCTGACGTACCGCCCACAGGGCATGCCTGCATATTGTAGCAGATTAAAGGCATTATTGCAATATCATTCTGATATTTTACAACAGACTTTAGTCTTAAGTTATCCACAACTGTGGATAAAAAAAAGATACAACGACATATCGTTGCACAGATGGCAGCGTTCTACGATATGTGGGTGAATTTTATGCGATGCGGAATGAGAAAGCGCCGCGGAGGTTTTCCAGCGCGGCGCCCTTGGGGACCGAAGTCCGTTTATTTGAGGTTAAATGTGACCGTCTCTCCGCCGGAGGAGAGAGTTAAAACAGCTTCGCCCGCATTTTCCGCTGCGGCGGAAGGTACCTCACTGGTGATGAGGAATTCCGTCTGCGCGAGGGGAAGAACGGTGGTCGTATAGCCGTTTCCGCCGTTTGTAACGGCACGCAGCGAGGCGCTGAAGGGTGCGCCGTCTATCGTGACGGAAGCTGTGATATCCCAGTTGAGACTGAGCTGTGAAGCGGAAGGATTGTTCAGGGTACCGCGGATGATGATGAGCGTATTATCACTGTCCGAAACGGATACGCCCGCAGATCCGTTAGCCGCGCGGCATTCCGCTGCCGTGTACCAATATACGGGAGCGAATTTCGCTTTTCCGGCTGTGACGGCTTCTGCATCGGTTCTGCTGATATCCCTGGATGGCTCTGCGGGGTTCGTCAGGCACCGGATGAGCGCTTCATCCGCGCAGCCCGTCACGATCAGAGAATAATATCTCTGGGCGCGGCAGATGGCGTTTACGGTCTTTACACCGCAGGTCAATTCTGCCTTGCCGGCATAAAAGCCGTTTTGAGAGAGCTTTTCCTGGAGCTCGGTCACTGCTGTACCCCTGTCGCCGGGTTTGATGAGCGATGTTTTATCGTCATCGGAAATGTGGGAAAGAGGCTCCAGCGAATACAGGCTCATCCATTCGTCGGCGGAGATATCCCACAGCCCGTAACTGTCTATGCCAAGCTCTCCTGAAAGGATATCCATAAGTGAAAAGCATCTGAGGCTGGCAGATTCCAGCGCGGAGGAGGAAGCAGTAAGGGACGAATCATACACACCCTGCGTTCCCATAACGATCACGCGGACATCCGAACCTGCCGAAATGGAGCGGAGCAGCGGCAGGAGCTCCTGTGTAACGGGCAAGCGGCATTTTTCAGCCGGCGCTGTGCCTATAGCCGTCCTTTCGGAAACGGCGGCGATATCATAGGATACGCTGTCCGCGATAAAGGTGACGGCCTTTACGTCAAGGGGTTCCCGGGCGACCATGTACAGCGTGATCTCCGGCCGGAGGGATCCTGTCTGTACATTCCCTGAAAGGGTCAGACCGAATATGGCTGCACCTTTTGTGAGAGAGGCATTTATCTCACCTGCGGCTACACAGTCGAGTATCGCGGAAAGAGCGTGGTCCTGGGCGTACCATTCCCCTTCCGAGGATACGGAAAATCCCTCATGCCTTTCGAGGACCGTGATATCGTAGGGCAATGCGGCGCGCGGTATTCCCTCTGCCGAAGCAGCACCGATAAGAAGTGCCGCGCACACGATCAGGGATATAATGAGCTTTTTCATTCTGTATGATCACCTCCGGAATGATCCTTTATACACCGGAATAAGCGGAGAAACCGCCGTCTACGGGCAGTACGACGCCGGTCACGAAGCCGGCTGCCTTATCATCGAGCAGGAACATGAGAGGGCCGAGCAGTTCATCCGCATCTCCGAAGCGGTTCATAGGCGTAGAGCCGAGTATCTTGCCGGTACGCGCGGTGGGGGTACCGTCTGCGTTGAAGAGCAGGCCGCGGTTCTGATTGGTCACGAAGAACCCGGGCGCAAGCGCGTTTACGCGGATCCCGCTCTTGGCAAGGTAGACGGCGAGCCACTGGGTAAAATTGGAAACGCCGGCTTTGGCGGCGGAATAGGCGGGTATCTTGGTAAGGGGACGGAACGCGTTCATGGAAGAGATGTTCATGATGGTGCCCGAAGAGCGTTCCACCATGTCCTTTGCAAATACCTGTGTCGTCATAAGAGCGGCGGTCACGTTCAGGTCGAACACAAAGCGCACGCCTTCCGGGTCCAGGTCGAAGAAGGTGCGGATGTTTTCCTTTTCCTTATCGAACTGCTCGTCATCGGTCGTACCGCGGGGATTGTTGCCGCCTGCGCCGTTGATAAGGATATCACAGGGGCCGAATTCGGCAAGTACCCTCTCATGTGCTGCACGCAGGGAATCGCCCGAAAGACAGTTGGCGCCGACAGCGATGGCCGTTCCGCCCTTTGCTGTAATGTCATCCGCGAACTTCTGCGCTGCGGCCTCGTTGATATCGAGCAGCGCGACTTTTGCGCCGCAGAGCGCAAGCGCTTCACTGAAAGCGGAGCAGAGAACGCCTCCCGCCCCCGTAATGACTGCGGTCTTGCCGGTAAAATCCGGTTTATAAGCGAGTTCCATAAACAGATACCTTCTTTCTTTTCAGATATCGGACAAAACGTGTGTCCGGGTCCGCAAGGCTTAAACACCCTCTTACAGGGAGCATTCCTTTTCATGGTTTCATTATAGCGCAATCTGAAGAAAATAAACAGTATGCTGTGGAAGGGATTGAAAAAAATTGCTCCGTATACTATGATTATCTCAGGATATACGCCGTATGGCGGAGCAAAGGAGCAGATGGATCATGCTTTCGGAATACAGGGAACTGTTTGATAAAGGCGTTGACAGACGCGGCACGAACTGCATCAAGTGGGACGGAAGGGGAGATGTATTCGGAAATCCCGATGCCATCCCCATGTGGGTGGCGGATACGGATTTCGCGGCTCCCCGCCAGGTTTGCGAGGCTCTCGCGGAAAGGGCCATGCACGGCGCCATCGGCTACAGCGCCGGAAACGGCGATGATAAGCGCGCCGCCTGCGGCTGGCTCAGGCGCAGGTTCGGCCTCGAGGCGCAGGATGACTGGCTGCTGTTCTCTCCGGGCGTTGTAGAGGCGCTGTACTTTTCTGTACTCGCTCTCACACAGGAGGGTGATAAGATCGCCATACAGCCGCCGATCTATGGACCTTTTCCGATGGTGATCGAAAAATCCAAGCGGGAGATCTATGAAAACAAACTGATCCGAACGGCAGACGGATCCTGGAAAATGGATCTGGAGGACCTGGAAAAAGGCCTGAAGGCCGGCGTCAAACTTCTCATGCTGTGCTCCCCGCACAATCCGACAGGGCGCGTTTGGACCTTGGAAGAGCTTACCGCTCTTACGAAGCTGCTGGATCGATACGGCGCGCGTCTCGTTTCGGATGAGATCCATTCCGATATCATCATGAAGGGGCATGTTCATACGCCGATACTTTCCGTTCCTGGCGCCGAGAAGGCGGTTATGGCTATCGCTCCCAGCAAGACTTTCAACCTGGCGGGTCTTCAATATTCCTTCTTCGTCATCAGGGATGCCGAGACACGCAGGCTTGTGAAGGACGCTATAAGCATATACGGCCTTTCCGGCGGGAATGTGATGGGAGAGATCGCGGCAAGGGAAGCATATGATCATGGCGATGAGTGGCTTGATAACCTGAACGAATATATATATGAAAACAAGTGCTGTGCCGCAGCGTTCATCCGGGAGCATATGCCGGAGGTGGAAGTGACAGAGGGGGAAGGTACTTTCCTCATGTGGCTGGATATGCGGGCATGGGGTTTAAGCGAGAAGGAACTGCTCGATGTGCTCAACAGGAACGGGGCTGCTCTTACCAACGGGACATTCTTCGGAAAGGAATTCGATGGCTGGATGCGGCTTAATGTGGGCACGCCTCGCCGGATCCTGGAGAAGGGTCTAGAAAACATGCTCAAAGCCCGCAAAGAAACACTGGGCATGCCCTGACGGGCGTGATATTTGCCTGAAGCATTAGAATTTGAGTGTTTCCTGTCTGCTGCCTCCGGCGCCATATCCCATCTTCAGAAATATTACGCCCGGCGCATAGAAGCATCCTGAAGATCGATAAAACAGGACTGCCCGAATGCTCTTTTCGGAGCATTTTCAGGCAGTCCTGTTTCCTTTGTAGTTTATGCGGCCTTCGCTGTATCAGCCCTCTGCTTCTTCGTAGGGAATGATGAGCTGGTAGGTCTCTCCGCCGAATTCAGCTGTTTCGGGGAGGGAGGCATAGAACTTCTCCCAGTATTCCTCATCATATTCGTCGCCGTCCAGAGGTTCGTTTTCCTTGGCCTCGGCCCATTCGTCATAGCTTACAAAGCCGTACTTTGCCGGATCGAACCAATCCTCCACCTCGGTGGAGCCATAATCGGAAACAGTGCAGTCGAAGCTGATGCCGATGGTGTGTTCTTTTCCCGTTTCATCGGTCATGGTGAAGGTGACGGTGCCCTTCGCGCCTGTCAGGAGGCCTTCGGCATCGGTCGTGATATCCGCTTCGGCGGAAGATACGGTGACGCTCTTCATCCTGTCGAAGATGGCACGTGTCATGGTCAGGTAGTAATAGTCAAAGGGGAAGGTGTCCAAAGCGGTGAAGCTTCCATCGGTCTTGACTTTTACCAGTACGGCATCCGGATCCTGCGCGCGGGCTTCCTTCTCGTAATATTCATCCATTTCGGTGGAAAGGTCGTACAGCTTGTCGTTCAGGTCCGGGTTGTTGCTCCAGTAGAGCACCTTCTCGAGATAATCCTTTTCAAGGGGCTTTCCGTATACCTTTTCGTAATAGGCGCACAGGGCGCTTGTATAATCGGCATAGCTCGTATACAGCTCACCGGCCTTGCGCATGTAATCCTCTTCCGTGGCAAGGTATTCGGTAGTACCGTCGGCATACACGTAGACATAGCCGTTGGCGTACTCCTGGGGAACCTTTGCTATGATCTCCTTCTCTTCCTGCTCCATCACGTTATACGCTACCATATAGCGGTCATAGGCGATATCGTCGGAAAGGTCTTCCGGCACATCTTCGCCGTAGATCAGCTGATGCTTTTCGTTGATCATCTTGTCCCAGTCTTCATAACGGATATAAGGCCCGCCCTCGGGATCGCTGTAGGAATACATATACATGTAGTAATTGTCCTTGAGATAATCAAGGCCGAAGTAGTACAGCGTGGAGCCGATGACCTCCGGCAGAGCGCCGGACGAAATGTGGTATGCTTTGCCGCTTTCGGTCTCCGTTACGCTGTTTTCGGTGAAGAGACCGGCTGCGAAGGAACCCACGCTCCTGAGAAGAGAGAATGCAGCTTCGTTGGTGACGGTGTTTTCAAGTATGGTATCGGAAGCGCCCTGGTGCAGCTGGGTGTAGTAATTGCCGTTATAGGTATCGTTTGCATAGACGTCTGAGCCGATGCCTACCACAGTGTAGCCGCCCGTGTAGAACGTTTCGCCATCCTTGACGGTATCCAGCATGTAGCGCAGGTAGGAATCATAGCCGTCCTGCTTGTAGGAGGCGTCCATCTTCTTAAAGACCTCTCCGTCAAAGGAGAAATCTGCCTTGACGTTTATCGTTGCATTGCTTGTGCGGAAAGCAAGCTTCTCGGCGGCATCGATGATGCCGGAGATGGAAGACGTACCTTCGGCGAACGCGCAGGTAGCGGCTATCGCCAGGACGAGTATCAGGGATATGAGCTTAAAGGTTCTTTTCATAAAAGGAACTCCTTTCAAGATTGTCACTGCTTAGACGCGGGGTTTTCGGAAAAGGTTCACGAGAGATCCATGATTTCGGATGTTTTTATTATATATCTATTACCGATGTTTTGCAACCCTGTACTGATCAATGCATATTTATGTAATATTAAAGCCGGGACTGCCTTTTCGGACAATCCCGGCGGTATAAGACCCGGGCAAGGATGAAGCACAGAGGTCAGGCGAGGATGGGCTCCTTCACGTACTCCCGGAGTATCGCCAGCGCGCTTTCCATATCACGCATGTCGATGACCTCGCACGCGGAGTGGACGTAGCGGCAGGGGATAGAAAGGGTCCCGGCGGGTATGCCGGATCTGGCGTGCTGTATGGCTCCGCCGTCGGTACCGCCGAAGGGCAGTACTTCCCGCTGGTATGGAACACCCGCCCTTTCTGCAGCGGCGATGAGCGCATCACGTACCGAAGGGGTTGCGACCATGGAATTATCCATGAATTTGACAGCTGCTCCTTCGCCCAGCCTGACGGATGGCAGCTTGACCTCAGGGCTGTCGCCCCAGGCGGTCACATCCAGCCCGACGCCTACATCCGGGTCTACCTGGTAGGCAGCTGCTGCGGCGCCGCGCAGGCCTACTTCCTCCTGTACGGAGAACACGCCTACGATGGTATTTTCGGTCTCGGTCTTGCTAAGCAGCAGTTCCGCAAGCAGCGCGCAGGCACACCGGTCGTCCATGGCAGGGGAAGCCAGGCGGTATTTTCCCAATGGGATGCAGTCCGGCGCGTACACACACACATCCCCCAGGGAGACCATGGAAAGAGCTTCTGCCCTGTCCTTCGCGCCGATGTCCACGAACAGATGCCGGATACCGGCTGTCTCATCCCGGACGGGCTGGCACATCACCACGCCTTCCACGCCGTTTCCGAACGTCACATGGCGGGCGCGCATATTGTCCACCGATACGCCGCCCACATTGGTCACACGCAGGTAGCCGGTTTCCTCCACATCCGCCACGACGAGGCCGATATGGTCCATGTGGGCGGAAAACAATACGGTCTTTCCTCCAGGCTTTCCTTTCTTTTCTACGATGAGATTGCCCATCGTGTCCACGCGCATACTGTCAACGTTTTTTTTCAGCATGCCGCGCAGCGCGCTTACGACCTGCCCCTCTCTTCCGGTGGGGCCGTATATGCCAAGCAATTTTTGTAATGTATCCTGCAACATGATCCTTTTTCCTCCATCATTTGTGAAGTGGCTTTCGGGCGTCGGCGAACGCATCCGCGAGGGCGTACTGCGCCTGTACATCCGAGAGCTTGATTACGGAGCTTGGGCCGTGCATATACCGGCATGGCACCGAGAGCACGCAGGTACGCATACCGCCCTTGGTGCGCTGGTAGGATGCGGCATCGCTGAGGCCCGCGGTATCGCGCCTGGCCTGATGGGGGATGCCCAGTGCCTGTGCCAGGTCCATAAGCTCTTTGTACAATCCCGCATTGGCGATGGATGCCCTGTCCATAAAGGAAACGGCTATGCCCATGCCTGCCTCGCAGGCCTTGAGGGCTTTGTCCACGCCCCGGATATCGGCGGCCGGCGCACAATCCAATACGATCGCGTCATCCGCCTGGGCATCAAACGCTGCCCCTGAGGAGCCGCGCATGCCCACTTGCTTCTGCGCTGTGAAGGCGTATGTCACATCCGCGTCGTACTGCTTTTCCATCATCCGGAGCATTGTACAGCACCCTGTCCGGCTGTCAAGGGCCTTGGATACGGCAAAGCCATCTCCGAATTCCTCATAACCGCTGTCAAAATAGGCATAGCTGCCCTTGGGGCAGTCCGCCAGGGCATCGTCCCGGTTCTTTGCGCCGATATCGATATAAAGGCCGTCATAATCCAGCACATGGCCGTACTGTTCGTCTGACTGCAGATGGATGGCCAGGGCTCCTATAACGCCGGGAATGCGTTTTTCGCCGACGAGCACGTATTTGCTCACGGCCTGGCGGCTGTCGATATCACCGACCGGGCGGAATTGCAGAAGGCCATCTTCTGTGGCATCCAGTATGATAAAGCCGATCTCGTCCATATGGGCGCTGAAGAGCAGCCGCCTGTCGCCCTTGCGGCCTTTTTGAAAGGCGATGACGTTTCCCATACGGTCGATGCGAACGCTGTCGCACAGAGGGCGGGCGGCATCCAGTATCGCGCGGCGTACGGCGCCTTCATCACCGGAAGCGCCGTTCAGTTCACACAGGGTCTTTAAGTCCATAACGCATCCTCCCAGCTTTCGTCCACTTGGGCCAGATAGTGCGCCAGCAGCCTGCCGCCCTCGGTCAGCGCGTGCATATCGAATGTTTCCACGTTGGTATGCATGTATTTGATAGGAAGGGACAACAGCGCCGTAGGCACACCTGAACGGGTGATGGAAAGCTCATCCGCATCTGTGCCCGTATACCGGGGATCTACGGCCACCTGCAGAGCAATGCCGTTGTCTGCGGCTGTCTCTTCCAGCTTTTTGACCAGGAACGGGTTCAGGAACGGCCCCTTGCTCGCTACCAGGGAATCTATCTTGCTGGTAGAATTGGGCGGCGCGCCGGGGGTATCCGCGTGACACACGTCAAAAGCCACGCCGTAATCCGGTGCCAGGCCGAAGCCTGAAACCAGCGCGCCGTAGCAGCCGATCTCCTCCTGACAGGTGGAGACAAAATACAGGTCCGCCTTGTGATCCATGTGCCTGAGCCGTTGGGCCGCCTCCAGCATGATGGCGACGCAACCCCGGTCGTCTACGGTCTTTGTGGCGGCACGGCCGTTCTTCAGCGCCGCGTAGCGTGCCTCGAAGCATACCGTATCTCCTACCCGCACCAGGGAGCGCACGCTGTCCGCGGGCATGCCCATATCTACAAAAAGTGTATCCCAGGAGTAGTTCTTCGTTTTTTCTGCTGCGCGCTGCAGGTGGATCGGCGCTGTGCCCACGATGCCCAGGCGCACGCCTTCCTTTGTATATACGCGTACGCGCATCCCGGGCAGTACCCGCGGGTCCACGCCGCCTACGCATTCCAGCCGCAGGCAGCCGTCATCCTCGATCTTGGATACCATCATGCCGATCTCATCCAGATGCGCGCAGATCTCCACCTTGGGGCCGTCTCCCTTCTGACGCGCCACAACGCAGTTCAAAGACGTGATGGTGACTTCATCCGAGAAAGGACGGAATGCCTCGGCGATATATTCCGCCGCAGCCCTTTCATTGCCCGTAACGCCGGGAATGGCCGTCACCTCGCGCAGAAACGCTTCCGCTTTCATGATATCTGTCCTCCAATGTCTCCCCGGGCCGGCAGCCGGAATCGGACAAGGCTGTCCGGCCCTGCGGGATTTTGTGCCCGTGATAAGGGCTTACAGCTTTCCGCCCTTGAACTGGGGCATCCATTCCTGATTCTGCTCAAACATCTCGTTGACCATTTCCCGAATCTCCCGGAGGGAACAGACGGCGGCAGTCAGCGGGTCGTAGCAGATGGCCTGGTAGATCATTTCCTTATCGCCGGCGAGAGAGCCTTCCACGACGAGCTCTTCTATCTGTGCCGATGTTCCGGAGAGGAGAGCCAGCTGCGGCGGCATCTTGCCCACGGCGATGGGCTCCAGCCC
>JAEEGL015203615.1_pt1 | contig 14627 bp, 10 predicted proteins | sample 9134231 | NCBI WGS metagenome assembly JAEEGL01 (sample SAMN16246548, study PRJNA631951) | gut metagenome | biome: gut microbiome; feature: rumen; material: fiber-attached | host: Bos | place: Iran: Karaj | collected 2018-10 | reverse complement strand
CGGTTCAATGGGTTCATCACAGATCAGAAGCGAGTGGGAGCAGTGCAACAGCAAGCTCAAGAGCATTATCGGTACTGAGCCTTCACACCTCATGAGACTTCCATATCTCGATGGCGGCGGACAGGTTAAGTCAGCTCTCTATGATATTCCGCTCATCAGCTGTGCAATCGACACTCAGGACTGGAACGGCGCATCTAAGGATCAGATCGTAAACACAATCAAGCAGGCTGCTCAGAACGGCTCACTTGAGGGTGCTATCGTACTCTGCCACGAGAACTATGCTACAACAGCAGCAGCTATGGAAGAAGTTCTCCCATGGCTCGCTCAGAATGGTTACCAGAACGTAAACATCTCTGATCTTGCAGCTGCAAAGGGCAAGACTCTTGCAGGCGGACAGATCCACACACGTGTTTGATCTTAACTTAATTTACTAATAGACCTATAAACTAATGTGCCGATCATCTGATCGGTGATCGGCACACATTTAATCAAGATTTCTCCAATTTTAATATCCCCTGAAAGGCAGTCGTTTTACGGCTGTCTTTTCTTTTGCCGTAATATATTTTTTGCAGTATATTATAATAGGTAAAGAAGGAAAAAAACGTTTAAGATCATAAATAATTTCTTTTCTCCGTCGGCAAATATAAGTCGGCGGAGAAAATTTTTTATAATTTTTTATGCCGCGAATATAACGTATCACGGTCGTTTTGAAGCTGTCCGGCTTTTTGCTGTAAAAAATTTTTTCCTTTTTATGTCCGATTGTGGGAAATAGGTGCGATTATTATTTATAGAAGCGATCGCCCAAAAATACAGAAGGGAGGAATGCAGGTGACTGACAAGGAACTCAGAGCAAAGATGAAAAAGTCCCCTGCGGAAGCAAGAAGAGCATTTTTTGATGAGTATTGCAATTACGTCTACGCTATTGTGATAAACAAGCTTAGAAATTGCTGTAGTCGTGAGGATGTAGAGGAATGCGTAAGTGATGTTTTTCTTGATTTCTTCAGAAGCTTTGAAACAATAGGCAAGCGAAACGAAGAACTGAAAGGCTTTATAGGCGTTATAGCTAAACGCCGTGCTATAGATACATACAGACGTCTTAGCAGAAGCATGGGCAAAACGGTTTCCATCGACGATGATGATCTCGACGAAGTTGCGTCGTCTGAAAACGTTGAGCGTGAAGCAGAGAGATCCGAGAGAAATGAACTGCTGCTAAAAAAAGTGCATGAACTCGGTGAACCTGATTCGACCATAATCATTCAGCAGTATTACTATAACCGAACGACTCTTGAGATCGGAAAAGCTATTTCCATGACTGCTGCCGCGGTTCAGAAAAGAAGCGTGAGGGCGCGAAAAAGGCTTAGATCAATGCTGACTGAGATCGGTGTCAGTATATAGGAGGGTAAAATGTCAGAGAAAACCGATTTTTTTGATGAAATTATTGATGAGAAGACAGTGGAGAAGATATCAGAGGACTATCCCGTACTTTCAGATGAAGAAAAGGATAGGATATTCTCTGCTGTTGAGAGAAAACTGAATATAGATAAAGCTGTAAACAATGACCACAGCGGAGAGGTAAGCGGAGTAGAGGAATATACAAGACCGCGTTTTATTAATATTATAAGCATCGCTGCGTCGGCAGCCGTATTGTTCGGAGGGATCGGCAGCAGCCTGTGCCTTATGCGTAATATGAAAAAAAGCGACACTGATGATCCTGCACCGGAAATCGTCACAGAGTCTGTAATTCCTTCTTCGGAAAATTCTTTTGTATCGGACGAGGCAAGAAAAACGGCTGAAAACCAAAACAATTATCCCGTACCAAAAGCCACAAAAGCCGTGGAAGACCACCTTGCCGATACTGATGCAAAGGATAATGCTGCGAAAACTCCCGCTGTGGCCGCTGTTTCAATGAAAAACGATGAAGCAGCGGAACAGGATACAGCATCTGCTTTTATTGCAGATACAAATGAGGCAGAAACGAATGAGCCTCAAGAAGATATTCAGACAGATGCAGCGGTCACCACGGCTGTGACTACTGTATCCCGTGAAAGTATACAGACTACGGCTGTACAAAGCACTGATGCTATTGAAAAGCTGGCTGATACGGCAGAGTGCCTTATCGCGGATTATGATGCCATAAGGGATATCACAGATGTAAAACTTCCCGTTATTGAGGGCAGCACTATAAGTATTACCCATAAAATGGCAGCTCCGTCAGGTGACAGAGTGTTTAACAGGCTTCTGGAATACGGACAGGTAGATCCTGACGTATATCCTGATATGCAGGCATTGAAGGATCGTTTTTACTCTGTGATGTGCAGCTCGATTACCGAAAGCGAGCTCTTTGGCGGTGAATTCTACTCAGGATCATCTCCCGAAGGTATCGTGGTAGATCACGCTTATTCGTACATCACATATGATGGTAAGCTATACAGGATTATGGGACGGGAAAAGCATGATCTTGAGCCGCTGCCGAATGAAAAGGCAGAGGTTTACAATGTAACCGAATGTGCGTTTACAGCCGAAAAGAAATATATTGATCTTACTGACGGCAGTACCGTTACGGTAAAATATGGCATAGTAAGAGACTATAAAGCCAACAAGTGGTCTTTATTAAAAGTCTCATCGGATTGAAATGATAAATAAAAGGATAAATATTATTGGCAATATTGTATTGCATTTAAGAAAGGAAAAAATATGATAAAGAAGATATCTGCATTTGCAGCAGCACTTGCACTCACAGCTTCAGCAGTAAGCGTACTCCCGGTCGCAGGCGAAGCTAACGTAACTACAGCATCAGCAGCAGAGAATACAGCTCTGCCAAGAAAGCTTGACCTGACAACAAGTCCCTTTTTCCCTGATATAGAAGGTCAGAATTATAATTCCTGCGGAGCTTTCTCCACAACATGGTATCAGTTTACCTATGAGGCAAGAAAAGCACTTTATAATAAGTATAACCAGTATTTTGATGTTACTTATTCTCCTGCTTCTACCTACGATCTGCTTAATTGCGGATTTGACAGAGGAGTATTGCCTGATAGTGTATACGACTTTCTAAAGGAAAACGGAGCTTTGACTGTTGAGCAGTTTGCATATTACGATGATTATCACAGAGCTCTTTCTTTCAGAAACATTCCTAAAGACGCTGCGGAGCTCTGCAAGGCCCTCGGTGTCAGAGTAGAAAATGTTAATGATAAAAGCTTTAATTGTGCTTCTGCAAGCGGCACAAAGAGAGGGATCCAGCTTATAAAGGAAATGCTCAATAACGATAGTCCTGTTGTAACTGTCGGAGATTTCTGGTATAGTGATTATGTTTATAAGTCTGAAAATAAGTTTGAAGTTAAACCTGAAGCTAAAAGCTGGGTAAAGACTAAGACCAATTCAAACGGTGAAGAAGAGTTTGTATTTACTCAGGCTCTTATGAAAAAATATAAGAATGAGTATGACGAAAAAGGTAATAGAAAGAAATACGAATTCGGTGAAGGCTGCCACGCATTCAATATTGTAGGCTATGATGACGATTTTGAGATCGAGCTTGACGATCATACCGTTATGAAAGGCGCATTCAAGATCGCAAATTCATGGGGCAGTGAATGGGCTAACACCGGCTGCATCTGGATCATGTACGATGCTCTCAACCTCAATAGTGCTCAGGGACTTACATATGATTCTGAAAATTATGTAAGATACGGTGCATTTGAATGGGCAGGTCAGGATCACAACTGCTTCTTATATACGATCGAAGCAGGCTTGCCTGATGTAAAGCTCGTATCGGAAGCAGACATCATGTCTACAAACTACTACGGCCTTAATGTTGAGACCAAGGACTTCGCAGCCAATAAAATGAGAAGCCTTAATTACCATGATTTTTACAGTGAACCTGATGAAAAAGGTAATAAAACATACGGAGGAGCAGTATTCAACGGTCCTATCGTAACTGATATTACAGAGATGTATGACAGTAATTACACTGATGGCAAGACCTACTCAATTACTGTAAGCAACAATGATCCTGAGTCAAAGTTCTTTGTAAAGTCTATCGCTCTCAGAGATAATTTAGGAAAACTTGTTGCTGTAAAGGAACTGGATTATGATACAAATGATTTTGTTTCATCATTAGTCAATGAGGACGGCAGATATAAGGAAAACATTACTGCTTCTATCACACTTGATCTCAAGAGAGGCGATATTGACTATGACGGAGATATTGATCTTGATGATCAGGATATGATAAGAGAGTATCTTGCTGCAAACGATCAGATTGCCAAGGATAAGTTCTCGTCACTCCAGAAGGACCTCATGGATACAAACTATGACGGTGTAATTGATAAGAAAGACCTTGAGCTTGAAGATTTCTTCTTTACAGAAGACGGAAGATATGAAGATAAGAATGGTGCAGTTTTCACAGGCTGGCATCTTATCAACGGAAATTATTATTTCCTTGATGAAAACGGTTACAAGGTAACAAACAGCTTTATCGAAGATGAGAACAAGGGTGAAACACTCTTTGTTGATGAAGACGGACGCGAAGTTGTAAACCGCAGATTTGCTTTCAACGGTAATCAGTACTGTGCAGATCAGTTCGGACACATTGTAAAGGACAGAGAGGCAGTATTCTACATCTACGGCATCAACCGTACATATTACTTCGACGAGAACGGTGTTCAGGTGATCGGCTGGAACGCAGACAATACAAAGTATTATTCTGATGCAGGTATGCTCACAGGTACTCATACAATTGACGGCGTAAGCTATACATTTGATGAGAATGGCGTACTTGTTCAGGGCTGAGACTAAGCTGTCACTGAACTTTATTATAAAAGCTCACTTTCGGAGTGCGATTTTCTGTGATCTCCTGCGCTCCGAATGAGTATATATGCTGATTTCAGACAAAATGAGCGCGCTGAAAGCAGCTATAGCCCCGACATTCCTGAGTCGGGGCTTTTTGTATATATAGCTGTTCAGCTTCTGAAAAGGGTCAGAATTCGTATATGCTTTTGTGCATTCTGTACAATATATATGTTTTTTATATTAGTACATTTCGTTTGGCAATACCATTTATTTTGGTTGACACATGAGAAGTGTTGTGATATAATAATATTGTCGATACGGACAATGAATTTTTTGTTACTGATGCATATAACATGGATTTTATAAGGCAGTATACTCTCAATGCTGCTGAGTGCTTCTTTCCTCAAAGGAGCAGTAAATACAGTAAACTCCATACAAACATATACCATTATCAGACGATGCCGCACTTTAAGTGCGGTATTGTCGTTTATACAGGTTTTAACGTCTGGACTTATGTCACAGACGTTTTTTTGTTATGTAATGTATGATAATATTGCAGAAGCGCTTGTTATAGAGTATAATATAGTATGTGTGCAGTAACAGACACGTACGAACATTGCGCAACATTTCAAAATTGTAATGTTGCGTAATGTTAAAAGCACGACTCTTATGCTGCAATAGGATATAATAAGATCATGGAAACGACAACAAAGACCGAAAGGAAATGATCTTATGAAAAAGCTTACATCAAAATTCTTTAAAATGCTTTACACTATCAGCGGCATAGCAATAATACCGTTAGCCGTTATAGAATGCTATGAAATAATAAGCGGCAGAGCAGCTGTGGATCCTCATATCAGGAACCTGACAGAGGGGCTTTTCTGGAGCGCATTTGCAGTATATTACATCTGCCAATTGTACATGAACAAGCACAAGGACATAATTGAAGCATAAAAGGAGATATATATATGCCATTACTTAAATTAGAAAACGTTGAAAAATACTACGGAAGCAAATCAAGCCTTACAAAGGCTGTAGACAATATCTCATTCGATGTGGAAAAGGGTGAGTTCACAGCTATAATGGGAGCTTCGGGAAGCGGCAAGACCACACTCCTTAACTGCATCTCTACTATCGACCGTGTAACAGCAGGTCATATATACCTTGAAAACACAGACATAACAGCCTTGAAGGGCAAGGCTCTGAATAAGTTCCGCCGTGAAAAGCTTGGATTTATCTTTCAGGACTTTAACCTTATGGATACACTTACTGCTTATGAGAATATCGCTCTTGCACTTTCCATACAGAAGTATGCTGCAAAGGACATAGATAAAGCAGTAAAGACAGTTGCGGAGCAGCTCGGTATAACAGATGTGCTCAGCAAGTACCCGTATCAGATGTCAGGCGGACAGAAGCAGAGGGTAGCTTCTGCAAGAGCTATCGTGACAAATCCCAAGCTTGTGCTTGCAGACGAGCCTACAGGAGCACTTGACTCAAAATCATCAAAGCTGCTTCTTGAAAGACTCAGCTATCTCAATCACGAGCATGATGCAACTATAATAATGGTAACACATGATTCCTTTTCTGCAAGCTATGCTTCGAGAGTTATTTTCATCAAGGACGGAAAGTTGTTCAACGAGATTGTGCGCGGAGCAGATACAAGAAAGGTATTCTTCAATAAGATAATAGATGTACTTACACTTCTCGGAGGTGACGTAAGCGATGCTCTTTAAGATATCAATGAGCAATATCCGCAAGAGTATCAAAGATTACACTGTATATTTCTTTACTCTTATAATAGGTGTTGCTATATTCTATGTATTCAATGCTATAGAGACTCAGACAGCATTCCTGAAGATGAATGAAGATCAGAGGGAAATGATCAATATCCTCATAAAAGCTATTGCAGGTGTCAGTGTATTTGTAGCGGTCGTACTCGGACTTCTTATCGTATATGCAAGCCGTTTCCTAATGAAGCGCAGAAACAAGGAGTTCGCACTTTATATGATGCTTGGCATGAGTAAATGGAAAATATCCGCACTTCTCCTTTGTGAGACAGTCATTATCGGCGTAGGTTCACTTTTTGTGGGACTTCTCATAGGTGTCGGACTTTCACAGGTAATGAGCGCAGTCGTTGCAAATCTCTTTGAAGCTGACATGAACAGCTATAGATTTACGGTATCTGCATCAGCTATATTAAAAACCATACTTTACTTTAGTATCATGTATGTGGTCGTAATGATCAGAAGCGGCTTTGTTATCAGCAAGTGCAGACTTATAACCCTTATAAATTCGGGAAAGCGTTCCGAAAAGATAACAATGAAAAATCCGTGGGTATGCGTTATAGTGTTCATACTTTCAGCCGCAGTTCTCGGCTATGCATACTATATGGTAGGCTGGAATCAGGAATATCTCAACATCAGAAAGATAGGCATTGCGATAGCAATGGGCTGTGCAGCAACATTCTTCATTTTCTGGTCAGTTGCAGGAATGCTACTGAGATTGGTGATGTCAGTCAAGGGCGTTTATCACAATGGACTCAACAGCTTTACATTCCGTCAGATAAGCAGCAAGATAAATACAACAGTTGCTTCCATGACAGTTATCTGTCTTATGCTTTTCCTTACTATATGTACACTTTCCACTGCTTTCGTTATCAGAAACTCTATGAATGAAATGGTAGATAAATATTTCCCCGTGGACTTTTATGGTGAAGCAATGAATCAGGCTGAAGATAATGAACCGCTTTATACGAGTATAGATGAATTATACGATGCAGTGGGACTAAGTATCTACGATGAAATGGGGGAGTACTGTAAATTCCATACATACACTTCTCCTGATGTGACTATATTAAGTTATATCGGAGACAAAATGGAAGAATTAAAGAAAAAGTTCGATGAAGATATTGAGCTTGATGGCGATCGTATGGAAATTATAAAGCTAAGTGATTACAATGCTCTCATGGAGCTTTACGGTTCAAAGAAGCTCAGCCTTGCGGATAATGAATATGCAATATGTGCATCATTCTCAGTTATGATAGATATACATAACTTGGTTCTTGCTGAAAAGCCGGAGCTGGATATATTCGGAAATACGCTTGTTCCAAAGGATATTAAGTGCATCAACGGTTTTATTCGTCCATCGGGACAGCCTACAAATGGGGGCGTTATAATAGTGCCTGATGCTGCGGTCAGTGAAAGCGGAGCAGGAGGAGAGATAATAGTCGGAAATTATAAAGCTTCCGACAAAAAGGCCATTGAAAAGGCGGAAAAATCTGCAACCGAAAAATGGCAGAAAGCTGTTAACGGTCATGAAAGCAGTTTAAGTGGTATGCATATTATGTATACAAAAATACGACTTGCCAGTGAATCTATAGGCATAAGCGCACTTGTGACCTTCCTCGGACTTTACATCGGTTTTATCTTCCTTGTATCCTGCGGCGCAATACTTGCACTTAAAGAGCTTTCCGAAAGCTCTGACAGCGTACCGAGATACACCATGCTCAGAAAGCTTGGCGCAGAGGAGAAGGAGATAACAAAGTCTATATTCTTACAGTCAGGAATATTCTTCCTTCTTCCGCTGCTGCTGGCTTGCCTGCATTCATACTTCGGTATGAGACTCGGAAAATTCGGACTTTCAATGGTAGTTGTAGGGAGCTACACAAAGCCGATAATCTTTACAGCAGCAGTAATAGTACTCATTTACGGCGGCTACTTTCTGCTGACGTTCCTCGGCAGCAAGGCAATAACAAAGGAACAAAAGTAAAAATTCCATGATATAGTTTTTGTGGCTCTCCGAAAGGGGAGCCCTTTATATTGTGCGAAAGCGCAGTATTTCTTATCATTTTCTTAAATCTTTATTAATCCGTTGACTTCTGTATCGCTGATATGCTAAAATTTTATTAAAGGGGGCGGTAATATGAAAAAGTCTGATAGACCAACGGATATAATACCCGAAAAGATACATAAACGGCTTCATCTTATATATTTTACTCTGAAAGCTTTGATAGCGGCTATGATCTTTTTAATACTGTATATTGCCTTGTTTACAAAGATAATGGGACTTCCCGACAGAGGGACAGAGGAGTCGCCGTTCCTTTTCCACCAGTACTGCGGAACGTTTTTCGTTGAGTTTGACCGTGACAATTCCTTTGCTTCCGATGCGGACTATTCTGCGTATCTTGAGCGCAGCAATGCAACTGTTGAACCCACAGCGGCAGAGACCGTCCTGAGTTATCTCAGAATGATACCAAGTTTAGTTCTTATTGCTGCTATTATACTGGCGCTTCGCAGCGGCGACAAGAAGCGAATATTCAGCGGCAGGGCATGGCGTTACTTTCTTTTTGGCGGAGCTTTGTACGCATTCGGAAATATTTATGCGTATATAGACAGCAATTTTTTCAGTAAGACCTCGTATTTTGACGGCATGACAAGCGTATTCACCGAGCGTCGGCAGTACTGCCAGATATACGATATACTTGGTATACCGTTTATTATGATATGCGGAGCATTTGTGCTGTTAATGTACGAAAAGCAGCTTAATAACCAAAACTCCGCAAAAGTATCCAATACACTGAAAACGCTTTCAGCCGTAATTATTGCAGGTTCGGCAGGCTTTATAGCATGGAGGCTTGGTGTGCGTACCTATGAGCTTATCCGCGTTATGTCGGGCGATGAGTACAGCGTATGGCTGCCTTTCACAGTAATGGAAAGCGCGACGAGATATATGTGCAGACTGCCATTTGAGGACGCAGTTTCGGCTCAGGCTTATAAAGATGTAGTGCTGTTCCGCTATCTGCGCGACCTGCCTGTTTTTGCACTTACAGGTGCGGCAGTATGGGCGTTTGTACGTGTACTGCTGAATACTGCAAAGGGCGAGTTAAATACAAGGCGCAACAGAAAGCACCTTCGCAATTCCATGCTTCTGCTGACAGCGGCATCACTGATACTGAATATCGCTGGCTGGTTCGAGACAGACCTTTTTGACAGGAGCTTCACAGGCATATTCGGCAATACTACCTATACTATCGCATTACGAGCCATGACAGAACCACTGCTTTACGTGGCAGTAATATGGTTCTTCGGAACATATCTACAGGCTATACCCGAAAGTAAAAACGAGTAATGTACAGGCGGATATTACCATGCTGAAATATCAGGACCAGTGAAAGCTGAATAGCCCCCCTTTTGTAAAAGGGGGGCTATAATAATAAGCATAAGAGCTTTTGTGTTACGGTTAACTGTGATATTATGCTCTTTTAGCGGCAATTTCCTTCTCTATCTCTTCCGCTCTGATAAGTGCAGTGTCGATATGGTCACAGAAGTTATCCTTGCCCACCTGTTCGATGAAGCCTGCTTTTGTCATTACCTTCATAGGCTGCTCGTTTACGTGAGAGAATATCACCTTTACGTTATGTCTCTGACAGCGTTTAACGATACGCATAAGAGCTTCAACGCCTGTAGCGTCAATGGCAGGAACATTTCTCATTCTGATGCAGAGTACATCTATCTCCTTATCGCTGAGAACGTACTTGTACTTATCTGTAGCTGCAAAGAACATAGGTCCGTTTATCTCGAATACTCTTGTATTCTGAGGTATCTTCTTGAGGAGGATATTGTCGGGGTCGGTGTCCTCGTCGTCCACATCTATCCATGCATGAGCCTCGGTAACATCAGCCATACGCTTCATGAAGAGAAGTGCAGCCATTACCATACCCACACCGATAGCAACTACAAGGTCGAATACTACTGTGAGTATCAGTGTTACGAAAAGTACAGCAATATCGCTCTTAGGAGCAGTCTTTACTGTGTTTCTGATGTTTCTCCAGCCGCACATATTATAAGCAACTATAAAGAGTATAGCAGCTATAGTCGGCATAGGAATAAGTGATGCATAAGGCATGAGAACTACCAGTATTACCACAAGGACTACCGAGTGTACCATGCCTGCGATAGGAGTACGTCCGCCGTTCTTTACATTAGCAGCCGTACGTGCGATAGCGCCTGTAGCAGGAATACCGCCGAAGAATGCAGAACCGATATTTGCTGTACCCTGAGCGATGAGCTCCATATTAGAACGGTGCTTTGAACCTACCATACCGTCTGCAACAACGCAGGAGAGAAGCGACTCAACTGCTGCAAGGACTGCAATAGTGAAAGCATTGGGGATAAGAGCTCTTACTCTGCCGAATGTTACCTCAGGAACTGTGAGCTTGGGAAGTGAATTGGATATCTGATAAAGGTCGCCTATTGTATTTACCTTGATGCCGCTGAGCTTTACGATAGCCGAGCATACTATAACAGCAATAAGCGAAGCAGGTATCTTTTCAAGCTTTTTAGGCCAGAGTATAAGTATCACAAGAGCAGCTGCGCCTATAGCAAGTGCCTTCCAGTTGATGGAATCAATAAACAGGAAGATAGCCTTAACCTTATCAACTGTCTCAATAGGAGAAGAAATCCCCATCTTTTCCTGCATTATTTCCTTATCAAACGTAAGTCCGAGGAAGTCCTTGACCTGTCCCAGCAGTATAGTTACGGCAATACCGAATGTAAAGCCTGTAGTGATAGTACCGGGTATGTATTTGATAAGTGCTCCGAAACGGCAGAATCCCATGATAATAAGGATAATACCTGCCATTATAGCGGATATTGCCAGTCCGTCCATTCCCTCTGTAGCAACGATGCCTGCAACTGTTGTGGCGAATGCTGCTGTAGGACCTGCTATCTGTACACGGCTTCCGCCTAAGAAGGAAACGATAAAGCCTGCGATTATAGCGGTATAAAGTCCCTGTTCAGGACCTACGCCCGAAGCGAGCGCAAGTGCAATGGAAAGCGGAAGTGCTATGATAGCAACGATCACACCGGCTATGATATCCTTGATGAACTGTTCCTTTGAATAAGTTTTCATTACCGAGAAAAGCTTTGGTTTGAGCTTTTCTTCCGTTGGTTTCAATGCTTTTTCAGCCATTTTTCTAACCTCTTTCATAAATCTCTATTGCTCCGCCAATTAACTCGTGAAGAATTATTGCGTAGAGCTGGCAGCGAAGGACAAGGAGGAAAGGCGCAGGAATACTTGCGTATTTCAAGCCTTTCTGACGCAGTATTTCGCTGTCAGGACAAGCAGGAAAATTCAAGAGTTAGTTGGGGGAGCAATATAAAAAGACACGCAACGTTTAATATTATACTACTAAAAATAGCGGTTTTCAAGAGATTTTAAGCAGGGAGAAAAATTTTGGCGGTTTATATATATTCCTGCGGTTGGTGAAGAAATCATTCAGCATTTTAATAAGTAAGCAGAGATCACCGTATAAAACGTGACGGCTGGTAACGGTGCAGCTTTTTCTGTGTTTTTTACACTTAATCTGCAAAAAATGAGTTGTATTTGACACAATAACATGGTATTATACTATCAGAGAAGAGATCCAATGGGGTTTGTTCTCTGTTGAGAGCATTTGATGCTTTCTCTGAAGCCTGCGAGGGCTTAAATAAATCATCCTCATTGAACCGATACCGAAGTTTCAGTGTTCTTCGGTGTCGGGATTTTTTTGCCTTGACATATGGAAGCGGGCGTGATATAATTAGGTCGCTTGATTTGCGGACTATTATATGATGACATAAGGAGAGATGGTATGAAAAAGACAAAAGCGAAGAAGAAAAAGTGGCCGAAGGTATTTCTGGTGATACTGATTATCATCGGCGGACTTGTCGGTTTTACCTGTTATAATGCCTCAAAGAATATGAAGGTAATGAACAGTACCCTCGATGCAGGCATGGAAACTATATCGGAATACGCTGAGCTCACACCTGTGGACGCAGGGGAGTACAAGCAGATAAAAATGTACGGACTTCTTAAATTTGACGTAGACCAGTACGACGTAGAGGATATAGGCAATCTTTCGGTAATGAAGGTGAATATGGGATTTATGCAGATGGTCTCATACATCATAACGCCTTATAAAAAGAATATGCCAATGCTTTCGATGGACTTCATGTATATCTTCGGTAAGCGCAAGGCTTATGCGGAGTTCTATGACCTTGTATGTGATACTGCCGACTCAAAATACATAAAGGTCCTTGACTCGATAAAGAAGTTTGAGAGCAGCTTCAGCGACTTTAAAGATGCAGAGACTGATCCTGCATGGTATGATGAATATCTGACAGTAGCGCTTCATAAAGAAGCAAAACGCAATGATGACGACAGAGTTGAGAAAATGTTCTGTGATGCTATACGCTGTTATATGGAGGCTGCAAAGGAGCTTCCTATGCTTTCTGAAGCAGAGCGCCTGAATAAACTGGCGATAACTCAGCAATACTGCGACACCCTTGTTGAAAAGGGCGGAGTTTCCACAGATGTGTTCAAAAAACAGCTCGGCAGGGATAAGACAAAGGATTTCTTTGACAAGGTATTATTTGGAACCGAGCAGTACAGATAAATAAAAACTCCCCGAAAGGGGAGTTTTTTGATATGGGATATTATCCCACGTTAGTAAGGTCAGTTCCGAACCATCTTGCTGATATTTCGGCAAGCTTGCCGTCCTGCTTCATGGCGGTGAGCTGATTCTGCACTTCATCGAAGAGAGTAATATCTTCCTTTCTGAGGATGACATTGTGCAATACCTCTTCAAGGCTTCCTTCAAGCTGGGTATAATTCTTTCCGAGAGTTTTTATGTAATAATTTGAAGCGGCTGTATCGAGGAATACAGCGTCTGATGAACCGTTTTCCATATCGCTGAGGGCAGCTGCTATATTTTCGGCAGGAGCAAATTTTATATCTTCAAAGACAGGAGAGAGTCCGAGGAAATTCTGAGCAGGAGAACCTGCCTTGACGCCGATAGTCATTCCTTCGAGGTAGTTTATGGAAAGGAGGTCACTGTAGGACGGTATAACGAATACCATCTCGGTTTTTGCGATAGGCTTTGAAGCGTTTACATTCTCATCGGTTTCGATATCTGCGGACATGGCAGAGTTCCAGATGATTTCGACTTTGTGATCGTTCAGTGCTGCCTGTGGCTTATTCGCATCAACAGGCTGTTTTTCGAGTCCTATATCCATTCTGTCGCATAATTCCTGAGCAACGTCCACGTAGAAGCCGATGATCTCATTATTTTCATCTGTAAAGCTCATAGGCACTGCACTTGTATCAAATCCGAAAACGAGCTTTTTATTATCGTATACATTCTGGAGTGAAGGATCGAGCTTGGAGGTATTATCCGGATTTTCTTCTTCTTCCGCAGAATACTTCGTGTACGGCTGGGTGGTCGAGGCAGTGACAGCCTTCTTTTCCGAGGCATTGCAGCCTGTCATAGCCGTCATTGCAATTACAGCAGTAATACCTGCAATAAAACTGCTGAAAAACTTTTTTCGCATTAAAAACCCTCTCTTTCAGTATCTTATATAGCTGATAAACCTATAATAGCACATTTCGACCTGTGTGTAAAGGAAGTAACAAAGGTTTTGGAACTTCATATAAATAATCACGTACTTACGGCGGTAATTTGGCGATTATTTGAAAAAAGCGCAGCTGAACGGCGATATATGGAGGCTTGCACTTTACAAGCCGTCTATAATATGGTATAATTGACAATGTTGTGTATTAAATCAAAATTTATGTTTGTAGGGGCGGATAATATCCGCCCATTAAAGGACGCCCTCTCTTGCAGGGCGTCCCTCTTCCGAAAACAATTCATCGGATTGTTTTCGGAATTCACCCTTGCGGAGCGCCTTCGTATTATTTCGCTGTTCTTTAAAACTGTAAACAGCGACCAGAGGCGCCGCCTCTGGACTCCGCCAAAGGAACACAGTCCCTTTGGAATCCCATTCATATGCTCGGCAAGTTAT
>JAEEGL014828577.1_pt1 | contig 14627 bp, 13 predicted proteins | sample 9134231 | NCBI WGS metagenome assembly JAEEGL01 (sample SAMN16246548, study PRJNA631951) | gut metagenome | biome: gut microbiome; feature: rumen; material: fiber-attached | host: Bos | place: Iran: Karaj | collected 2018-10 | reverse complement strand
GGGGTTTGCTCGTAGGAAGGATCGGAAGTCCGTTTTGGAAGTGTGTCTTCTCAAAAAGATCGAAATAAACAACAAATCCGAACCCGTCTCCCACAGGGAAGATCTGGTTCGGATTTTGTTGGTCTGGTGCCGGCGGCGGGGATCGAACCCGCACAGCGTTTCCGCCGGAGGATTTTAAGTCCTCTGCGTCTGCCTGTTCCGCCACGCCGGCCTGGTCCTTGAACGGACAGCATCATACCACCGGCGGGCGGAAAAGTCAACGCGGCTGCATCCTCGGTTTCCACATATTGGTTCTACCGGCAGGCATTTCCAGAGCTTCCGGCGGCCTTTCCTGTTATACTCTGTTCATCCACGCACGCAGCCGGAAAACGGAAAGGAGATGCCTGTGAAGCTGAAACGAATACGCCGGATCGCCGGTCTCATCGCCGCGCTTACGCTGCTGACCCTCCTGCCCGCCGCCGCGGCGGAATACTACCCGCCCTGCGAGGCGGACGCCGTCTCTCTGGCAGACGCCCTGGAAGCCCTGGGGGCGGACGGCTCCTATGCCTTCCGGGCGGTGATCGCCCGGGAAAACGGACTGGAGGACTACCGGGGCACGGAGCGGCAGAACCTCACCCTCCTGCGCCTGCTCATCTGCGGGCGGCTCCGCCGCCCCGCCGACGCCGCGCCCCTGACGCGGGGGCTGGAGAAAACCGCCTTCATCCGGCAGGGCTATAAGACCTGCAAGGCCAGCGCCGTCGCCATGGCGCTGAACCTCCTGCTGGGAAGGGATACGTACTCGACGGAAGACCTGGGCGGCAGCTGCTGCCGCAGCGTCGAGGGAGAGCGCTTCACCGCCGCCGACGGGAGGCAGTATATCGGCGTCTACCGCACCGACGGCTACGTCGGCAGCCCGGAGGAGCTGGCCGCCGTCATCGGAGAGGCGCTGGACGCGGGCCTCCCCATAGCGGCGGCGGTACACAGCGTCCGGGGCGGCACCGCCCACCACTGGGTGCTCATTTTGGGCCGGGCGGGCGAGGACTACGTCGTCGCGGACCCGGCGCGGAAAGGGTCGGGCAGCATCGCGGACAACGCCTCCGCCCTGTCCGACCTGGGTTACGCCTTCGGCCTTGCGGACTACGGCGAACCGCATTACGGCTACGTGACCTTTACAGCCGACTGATGATACCGACACAGCCTCTCTCCCTCCCGGAAATCGGGAGGGAGAGAGGCCCGCATCAGACTGTCAAAAAGCTTAAAAGCTCCGATAGGCATGGGGGGACTGTGAGGGGGGACGGGAATCCCCCCCTCACGTTCAATCCATGCAAAATCAGAAAACATTTTCTGATTTTGCCTCTTCGGCGTGTCGACATTTTGTCGACACGCTGAAGAGGCCTCCCTCCCGGGAATCGGGAGGGAGGCCGGTGTTATCGGGTATTCCGTTCAGCCGATGAGGTGCATGCCGCCGTCGTGCTCGATGACGTTCCCGGTGATCTGCACCGCCGCCGGGGAGGCCAGGAAGACGCAGAGGGCGCCGATCTCCAGGGGCATGCCGAAGCGGTGCATGGGCATGCCGTTCTCGATGGCCGCCAGGGCGGAGGGGGGCAGGTCCTTGTCCAGATCGCTGTGGGTGGGGCCGGGGGCGATGGCGTTCACCCGGATGCCGTAGTCCCCCAGGTCGATGGCCAGGAACCGGGTGAAATGGTTCAGGGCCGCCTTGGAGGCGTTGTAGGGGGCCATGGGCTGGTCTCTGGTGTTGCCCACGCACTGGCCGCCGATGGAGGAGATGTTGATGATGCTGCCGCCCCTGCCCCCGTCCCGCATCTTCGGGGCGAAGCAGTAGACGCAGTTGGCAGGGCCGTGGAGGTTCGTGTTCAGCACCCGGTTCCATTCCCCCAGGTCCGTATCGTCCAGGAAATGCACCACGGTGGAGACGCCGGCGTTGTTCACCAGCACGTCCAGGGAGTCGAAGTGCCGGAAGGTTTCCGCCGCCGCGGCCTTCACGGAATCCAGGGAGGAGGTGTCGCAGGGAACGGCGAAGACCTCCGTCCCGTACTGCCGCAGGTCCTCCGCGGCGGCCCGGCCGGAAGCCTCGTTGCGGCAGAGGATGGCCACGCTGCAGCCGCTTTGGGCGAAGGCCCTGCTGATGCCCAGGCCGATGCCCCGGTTGCCGCCGGTGACCACCACGTTTTTGCCCCGGACGTCGAAGACGCCGGTCATATTCTCAATGGGAGGAAGCTGCATTGGGATCATCCTTTCTGCTCTGTTCTCGGAGAAAGTGTATCACAGGCGGGAGCGAATTGCAAACGGGAGGTTTTTCTGTTATGCTCAGAGAAAAAACGCAAAGGAGTTGACCACGATGGAAAAGCTGCGCGTTCTGGTCCTTTCCCATCCGGTGACGGACGCCCTGAACGGAGACGGCGCGGGGGCGAAGGCCTGCCTGGAGCGCTTCCCGGAGCTGGACTGGCGCTTCATATCCTCCATGGAATGCACGGAGGCGGACGTACGGGACGCGGACGTGATCACCGGGCACCCCCGGCCCCAGTGGCTGAAGGACGCGCCGGAGCTCCGCTGGCTCCACCTCCAGTCCGCCGGCGTCAACGGCTACGAGCGCCGGGAGATCTACGCCCGGGAGGATATCGTCGTCACCCGGGCGGCGGGCGTCCACGCCCCCGCCATGGCTGAGCACGCCCTGGGCATGGCCCTCAGCCTCACCCGGAAGCTGCCGGAGCTGTACCGCAGCCAGCTGGAGGGCCGCTGGCAGCCCATCCACGCCCGGAAGGAGCTCCACGACGCGGAGGTCCTCATGCTGGGCACGGGCTACCTGGCCTCGGCCATCACGCCCCTGCTGCGCCCCTTCGGCTGCCGGATCACCGGCCTCCGCCGGGACGTGAACAAGCCCCTGCCCCCGGATTACGACCGGATGCTCCCCCCGGAGAAGCTCCATGAGGCCCTGGGAGAGGCGGACTACGTCTTCAGCACCCTGCCCCTCACGGAGAAGACCCGGCACCTGCTGGACAGGGCCGCCCTGGAGGCCGTGAAGCCGGGGGCGATCCTCGTAAACATCGGCCGGGGCGGCACCGTCGACCACGAGGCCCTGCTGGACGCGCTGCGGAGCGGCCGCCTGGCGGGCGCGGGCCTGGACGTGACCGAGCCGGAGCCCCTGCCGGAGGGGCACCCCCTCTGGTCCCAGCCCAACGTCATCGTCACGCCCCACTGCTCCGCCTGGTCCGAGGCCACGGACCGCCGCCGCTACGGCGTCTTCCTGCGTCTGCTGGGCCTCTTCCTGGAGGGGAAGCCCCTCCCGGGCCGCATCGACTTCGACGCCGGTTACTGAGCGTCTGCCGCCGCGGCGTCGCAGGAAGCCGCGATGCGCCGCAGGTAGGCCCGGAAATCCTCCGCCGCGTCCGCCGGGGAGAGGATGACCGCTTCGCCCTCGAAGCCGCAGAGCCAGCCGTAGAACTGGGGGCTCACGGCCACCGTCACCGTGCAGGTGAAGTGCTCCTCCCCCCGGGGCACCAGGATCACGTCCCGGCCGAAGCGGTCCAGCACCTGCCCGGCCAGGTGGCAGCTGAAGCGCAGACGGAGCTCCCGCTCCTGCCCCCGGAACATGCCGAAGACCCGGGTAGCATAGCGGGCGATGTCCTCCGCCCGGAATTGCTCCTGGCCCTGGACCGGGTCCTCCGTCTGCCGGATTTTGCTCATTTTGTCCACCCGGTAATGGCGGAGCTCCCCCGCTTCCCCGTCGTAGGCCACCAGGTAATAGTTCTCCTCCGCCCAGGTGAGGGCCAGGGGGCTCACCCGGTAATCTCCGCCGCCCCGGCGGTAGACCTTCTCCTTGTCCACGCCGTAGTCGAAATAGCGGAAGAGGATCTGCTTTCCCCCGGCGATGGCCGAGTGAAGGCTGTCCACGTTGTAATAGATGCTCTCGTTCATGGTCTTCACCCGGTTGAGGACGTGGACCTGCCGCTCCAGCTGTCCGGCTTCCCCCTCGCTGGTGAGGCTTTCCAGCTTTTTGATGAGCTCCCCGCTCTTCTTCTTCGTGATGAAGCGGCTGGCCTGCACGCTGTCCACCAGGAGCTTCAGCTCCGCCAGCTCAAAGCGCCGGTCGGCCAGGTAATAGCCGCCGTTTTCCTGCAGGATCTCCGCGCCGGCCATGCGGAGGGCGTCGACGTCGCTGTAGAGGCTCTTCCGTTCGGCGGAGATGCCGTAGCGCGCCAGCTCCGCCTGCATGTCCTGGATGCGCACGGGATGCTTCTCGTCGGAATGCCGCTCCAGATACCGCTGGAGATAAAGCAGCTTCAGTTTTTGATTGGATGATTTCGGCATATGCTTTTCCTCCTTACTGCGGCTATTGTACCGCATTGACAGTTCCGGGGCAAGGGCATATAATCTCAGCTATGGATAATCTGTTTTGTTCCTTCAGCGGCCACCGGGACATACCCCCGGCGGCGGAAGATCCCCTGCGCCGCGTTCTTATGCGGAGGATCGGCGCGCTGGCGGAGGAGGGCTTCACGGGCTTTCTCTGCGGCGGCGCCTTGGGCTTCGACATGCTGGCGGCGGAGGCCGTGATCACCGTGCGCGCCGCCGTCCCCGAGCTTACGCTGACGCTGGTCCTCCCCTGCCCGGAGCACGACCGCGGCTGGTCGCCGGGGGCCAGGGCCCGCTTCCGCGCCGTTCGGGAGGCGGCGGACGAAACGGTGACGGTCTCCCCCCTCTACACCCGCTACTGCATGCTGCAGCGCAACCGCTATCTCGTGGACCACAGCAGCCGCCTCGTCTGCTGCCTCACCCGGGATACGGGGGGTACGGCCTACACCGTGCGCTACGCGCTGAAGCGCGGGATACCCGTGGAAAACCTGGCGGTCGACGCCGGGATCATTACCGACAGAGAAACGGAGGATCATAAAAATGGCTGATGAATGGTACGCTTCCATCCCCAAGCTGGGCTTCGGCCTCATGCGCCTGCCCGTCCTGCCCGGCGGCGGTCAGAAGGACGTGGATTTCGACCGGGTGCAGGAGATGGTGGACCTTTTCATGTCCCACGGCTTCAGCTGGTTCGACACCGCCTACGTCTACCACGAGGGGCACAGCGAGGAGGTCGTCAAGCGGTGCCTCCTGCCGAAGTACCCCCGGGACAGCTTCCAGGTGGTGGACAAGATCCCCCTCTGGAACATCCGCTCCTATGAGGACTACTGGCCCATCCTGGAGACGGAGCTGGAGCGCACCGGCCTGGAATACCTGGACGTGCTCTTCCTCCACGGCATCGGGACCCAGCAGTTTCAGCTGCTGGAGGACACCCGGGGCTTCGACTTCCTGAAGGACGCCAAGGCGAAGGGCCTCACGAAGCACATCGGCTTCAGCTACCACTCCCCCGCCGCCGACCTGGACCGGCTGCTGGACAAACACCCGGAGGTGGAGGTGGTGCAGCTGCAGCTGAACTATCTGGACTGGGAGAGTCCGGAGGTCCAGTCCCACGCCTGTTATGAGGCCTGCCGGCGGCACGGCGTCGCCGTGACGGTCATGGAGCCGGTGAAGGGCGGGAGCCTGGCCGATCCCCATCCCGACGTGGCCGCCATCTTCCGCGAGGCCGATCCGAAGGCCAGCGTCGCCTCCTGGGCCGTCCGCTTCGCCGCCTCCCTGGAGGGCGTCGTCACCGTCCTCAGCGGCATGAGTACCCTGGAGCAGGTGGAGGACAACACGAAGACCCTCCTGGACTTCCGCCCCCTGAGCGGGGAGGAGCGGAAGGTCATCTCCAGGGCCGTGGCCAAATTCAACGACATCCCCCTCATCCCCTGCACCGGCTGCCGCTACTGCGCGCCGGACTGCCCGCAGAAGATCAACATCCCCGGCATCATCTCCGCCCTGAACGATTACACGAAGTACCAGAACGCGGCCGGCCTCCGGCGGCGCTACGGCATGACCGTCGGCGGGGGCGGGAAGGCCGGAGACTGCGTCTCCTGCCGCAGCTGCGAGGAGCACTGCCCCCAGCATCTGCAGATCACCCGTTATCTGCGGAGGGCCGCGGAGCTGTTTGAAGAATAATCATTTCAAATCGGACCCGCTTCGCTGGGCTCCGATTTGAGAAGGATCACGCTCCGCTCCCCGCACTCGCTTCGCTCGCACAGTTCGCTCCGCGAGAGGTATTTTTCGCCCGGCACATGTCCGTGCGAAAAATGATATGACTTTATTCGCGCCTGCAGGCGCGAACTCTACGAGGTTCTGTCTGCGATATAAACAGGCCCGCGGCGGCACAGCTTGGCTGCGCCGCCGCGGGCTCGTATATTCGGAGGATCAAGGAAAACCGATTACCAGAGGCCGCCGCTGTAGAACTTGTGGCTGCCGATGGTGGTGGCGTACTCGCAGTTGCGCTCGAACCACCCGTCGTCCGAAATATCGGGATTGAGGAAGTAGCAGCAGTCCCCGATCACGTCGGCCCCATCCAGGGCCAGCTTGGCGGCGATCACCGACTCGGCGGAGGGCTCCTGATAGATGGTGCCGTTGGCGGTGGGGGAAAACTGCACGCCCGCCCGGTCGTCGAAGATCACGCCGTAGATCGTGTTGGGCCAGAGGCAGCAGGCCTTGCGGTTGAGCACCACCTGCGCCACGGCGATCTGCCCCTCCAGGGACTCCACGCCCGCCTCGGAATACACGATGCGGGAGAGCCAGTAGAGGTTCTCGTCGTTGTAGAAGCTCCAGCCGGGGGCGATGGGATTCACCTCGCCGGTGACGATCACGGTCTCCCGCTCCTCGTCCCATTCCACCTCCACGCCGAAGGCCTTGGCCAGGGGGCGGATCGGCAGCATCAGGCTGCCGTTTTCGTTCCGTACGGAGCCGCCGAGATAGAGGTAGCGGCCGTTGGCGATGATGTAGGGCTCGTTCTGGGGCACCTTCAGCTCCAGACCGGAAAGGGTCACGGTGGCCGTTTCCTTCTCGTCGCTCCAGCTGAACTCCGCCTCGGGCGCCAGCGCGGTGATGAATCCCCGCAGGGGGACGTAGGTCACGCCCTCGATCCGCCGCACCGGCGGCTTCGCCGTCAGCTCCTCGCCGCTGATGAGGACCTTCGTGGCCACAAAGCTGGCGGACGCGGGAAGGGCTAAAATACTGAGGGCCAGCGCCAGGACCAGCACCGTGCTCAGCAGCTTACATGTTCTTCGCAGCATCGTCATAACCTCAATTCGAATCCTGTCGATTTTGGCTTCCACACAATACACCATCCATTTTCTGTTGTCAATCTGTAATTTTTGCCCAAGAGCTTCGTAACCCTTTGTAACCATTCCATTTTATGCCAACCCCTGGGCTGCCAGAACCTAGGGATTGAAGTTATCCGAAAAACCGGGTATACTTGCCTCAATATCTAGTGGGGGGTGTTTTTCACGAAAATTTTGAAAAAAAATTTCGTTTTGCTCCTCATTCCGGCGGTTTTGATCCTGCTTTTTCACCTTTTTTCCGGCAATAAGGCGGTCATGACCGCTCTGGCCGGGGGGACGCTGCCCCTGCGCCAGGGGCTTGCCCGGGTCTGTTCCGTCTTCCCCTTTTCCGTGGCCGAGCTGCTCTGCACCCTGGCGGTCCTGGCCGTCCCCGCCTGGCTCGTCTGGACGGCGGCGAGCGTCGCCCGGAGGAAGCCCCGGCTGCCGGTTTTCCTCCGGCGGCTCTGCCTCCTGCTGACCGTCGTCCTCATCCTCTATCTCCTCCTGTGCCTGCTCCTGGGGGCCTCCTACCGGGGCGAGAGCTTTCAGGACCGAAGCGGCCTGCAGACCCGGCCGGAGACGGCGGAGACCCTTGCCGCCGTCACCGCCCTCTTTGCCCGCCGCCTGGGGGAGACGGCGGACACGGTGGAGCGGAACGAAAACGGGGAGTTTTCCGTTCCCCTGGACGCGATCTTCGGCGAGGCTGCCTCCGTCTACCGGGGCGCGGAGCGGCTGTTCCCCTTCCTCGCCCTCAGGGACGTTACCCCCAAGCGGGCCTTCTATTCCCGGCTCATGAGCTGGTTCAACTACACGGGCTTTTATTTCCCCTATACCGGTGAGGCCACCGTCAACGTGGACACGCCCCCGGCCCTGATCCCCGCCACCATCGCCCACGAAATGGCCCACCAGCGGGGCGTCGCCTCGGAGCTGGAGGCCAATTTCGCCGCCATCCTGGCCTGCACGGAGAGCGGCAGCCCGGCTTACGTCTATTCCGGCTGGCTCTTCGGCTTCATCCACCTGGGCAACGCCCTCTACGGCGTCGATCCCGACGCCTATTACGCCGCGGCGGAGGCCCTGCCCGAGGCGGTCTGGGCGGACATCCGGGCGAACGACGCTTACTGGGCGCAGTTTGAAACGAAGGCGGCGGAGGTCTCCGACAAGGTATATGACTCCATGCTGAAGTCCTACGGCCAGTCCCTGGGAGTGCGGAGCTACGGGGCCGTGGTGGACCTGCTGATCGCTTGGTACCGGGAGGGCGGCTTCGGAGCGTAAATTCCCTATGATATTTATAGGTTTTTTCCTCCCGTCTCTTGACAGGGGCGGGGTCCCCTGCTATGATTCAAGGTGAACCCGGGAAAAGGAGGGAACGGCGGATGGTATTTGTCCGGCTCGGAAGCGCCGATCGGATGCGGATGTGCATGTGCTGCATGCGCAGGCTTTCCCGTGCCGCGTCCCGGCCGCGGCGAGCGTCGTTCCCTGGGAGCTGATCGTTTATCGAAAACCAGACGGCCGGGAGATCCCCTTGCGGGGGATCTCCCGGTTTTTAACGGAAGGAGGCAGCGCCATGCCCATTCGTATCCCCGCCGATCTGCCCGCCGCCCGCACCCTGCGGGAGGAGAACATCTTTACCATGGACCTGCGCCGGGCGGAGACCCAGGACATCCGCCCCCTGCAGATCCTGGTGCTGAACCTGATGCCCACCAAGATCGTCACGGAGACGCAGCTGGCGAGGCTCCTGGGCAACACCCCCCTGCAGATCGAGATGCACCTGATGGCCGTGGGACACGTGCCGAAGCACACGGCCCCGGAGCACATGCTGGCCTTCTACAAGTCCTTCGCGGAGGTGCGGGAGGACTATTTCGACGGCATGGTCATCACCGGCGCGCCGGTGGAAAAGCTGGCCTTCGAGGACGTGGACTACTGGCCGGAGCTGTGCAGTATCATGGAATGGACGAAATCCCACGTGTACAGCACCTTCCACATCTGCTGGGGCGCCCAGGCTGCCCTGTACTACCACTACGGCATCGGCAAGGTGCTGCTGGACAAAAAGCTCTCCGGCGTCTATCCCCATCGGGTGACCCACCGGGGCTCCATCCTCTTCCGGGGCTTCGACGACGTGTTCATGGCTCCCCATTCCCGGAACACCACCGTCCTGCGGGAGCAGATCGCCGCCGAGCCGCGGCTGAAGATCCTGGCCGAGAGCGAGGAGGCCGGGGTCTACGCCGTGTCCAACGACGGCGGGCGGCAGATCTTCATCACCGGCCATTCGGAATACGACACGGAGACCCTGAAAAACGAATATCTGCGGGACAAGGCCGCCGGTCTGGAGCCCGAGCTGCCGGAAAACTATTTCCCCGGAAACGACGACAGCCGGGAGCCCCTCTGCACCTGGCGCTCCGGGGCGAACCTCCTCTATTCCAACTGGCTCAACTACTTCGTCTACCAGGAGACGCCCTATTCCATCCGCAGCATCGAAGCCCTGTAAGCGTGAAGCGGGGGCCGCGGCAAAACGTGTTTGCCGCGGCCCCCTTTGCTGCGCCGCAGTCCCTGAAAAATCAGCCTGCCTCCGCGTCCCGGACATACCGCATGAGGTCCAGGCACTTGGCGGCATAGCCGCACTCGTTGTCGTACCAGGCGATGAGCTTCACGAAGCGGTCCCCCAGCATCATGCCCGCCCGGGCGTCGAAGATGCTGGTGTGGGTGTCGCCGATGAAGTCGGCGGAGACCAGGTCCTCGTCCACGTACTCGATGACGCCCGCCATCTCCTCCCGCGAGGCCCGGCGCACCTCCGCGCAGATCTCCTCATAGCCCGTCGAGCCCGCAAGCCGGCAGGTGAGGTCCACCACGGACACGTCCGCCGCGGGGATGCGCATGGCCATGCCGGTGAGCTTCCCGTTCAGGGACGGGATCACCTTCCCCACGGCCCTGGCGGCCCCGGTGGAGGCCGGGATGATGTTCCCCACGATGCTGCGGCCGGAGCGCCGGTCCTTCCCGGAGGCGCCGTCCACCGTTTTCTGGGTGGCGGTGGCGGAGTGGACCGTGGTCATGAGCCCCAGCTCGATGCCGAAGCGGCCGTGGATCACCTTCGCCAGGGGCGCCAGGCAGTTGGTGGTGCAGGACGCGTTGGAGATCACGTCCATGGCCGGGTCGCGGGGCCGGTAGCTGTCCAGGTTCACCCCGCAGACGAACGTCTCCGCGTCGGAGCTGGGGGCGGAGATGACCACCTTCTTCGCCCCGGCCCGCAGGTGCGCCCGGGCCTTCTCCACCGTGGTGAAGACGCCGGTGGCCTCCAGGATATACTCCGCGCCGACGTCCCGCCAGGGGATCTCCTCCGGATTTCGGAGCCCGTAGGCGGCGACGGGGCGGCCGCCCACCAGGAGGGAAGCGCCCTCCGCGCGGCAGGGCTTGCCGAATCTGCCGTGGACCGAATCGTATTCCAGCAGATAGGCCATATAGTCCGCATCCAGCTGGGGATCGTTTACCGCAACGACCTCCACGTCCTCCCGCTCTTCGGCGATGCGCATGGCCAGACGGCCGATGCGGCCGAAGCCGTTGATGCCGATCCTTACCTTTTCCATCCTCATTCACCTCTCTGCAGCCTTCAACTTGTTACAAACATCTCATATGTCTAACATAATATATCCTTTGCCTTATGTCAATTGTTTTTTCCCCGCATCTGCCAAAATATACGGTTTGAATTGCAAAACCCCGGCGATTCGGGTATAGTAAGCATGACGCAGCCCCCGGGCGCGTCATTCCGAACATCGAAGGAGCGGACCATGGAACAGAACCCGATCCTGGAGGCCAGCCTGTCCGAGGACGACCGGTTGCCCCTGTACCTGCAGCTTTCCTCCCTGATACGGCGCTGCATCTCCTCCGGGCTCCTCAAGCCCGGGGATCTTCTCCCCTCGGAGGCGGAGCTCTGCGCCCGCTTCGGCATCAGCCGGAGCACGGTCCGGCAGGCTTTGGGAGAGCTGGAGGAACAGGGGCTCATCCTTCGCCGGCAGGGCCGCGGCAGCTTCGTGGCCGAGCCGAAGCTCCACCGCCGCAGCGAAAACATCTATTCCTTCACCTCGGAGGCCACCGCCATGGGGCGGACGCCGGGCTCCCGGCTCCTTTCCTTCGAGGTCATCCGTCCCTCCGCGGAGATCCGGCGGCTGCTGGAGCTGCAGGACGAGACCGTGGAGGTATACCGTTTCACCCGCGTCCGTCTGGTGGACGGCGTGCCCCTGATGCTGGAGACCTCCTACTATCCCCGCTACATCTATCCCCGGCTCACGCCGGAGCTGCTGGAGACCCATTCCTTCTATTCCCTGCTCTTCGAGCGGGGCATCGTGCCCGACACGGCCACGGACACCTATGAAGCGATCCGCCTGGACAAAAGCGAAGCGGAGCTGCTGGAGACGAAGACCGGCAGCGCCGGCTTCAGCCACCAGCGCATCACCCGCAGCGACAGCGGCGAAGTCTTCGAGCTGACCCAGTCCGTCATGCGGGGGGACCGGACGAGGCTGGAGGTCACCCTGCACCGGGGCGGCATCCGCTTTGCCCGCAGCTTTGAGAATTAAAAACATATAAGACCCGGGAGAGCCGGGTCGGAAACGGGAGGGAACAAGCATGTACGAGCGATATTTTGCCCGGGGCGGGAGCTGTCCGACGCCGGTCTTCCCCTGCACGCCCCAGGACGCCCTGCGCAGCGCCGTGTGCATCGACGGGAGCGTTGTGCCCGGCAGCTTCTTCGGCTGCGTGGAGTGGATCGTCTCCGATCTGCACACCGAGGGTCTGGTGGCCCATGAGACGGACGAGCTGCATATGTTCGTGGGGGGCGATCCGGAGCATTACGAGGACCTGAACGCCGCGGTGGATTTCCGGATCGAGAACGACCATCTGCTGTTCTCGGAGACGAGCTTCGTCTTCGTCCCCAGGGGCTGCGCCCACAACATAAGCGCCGTCACGGGACTGAAAAAGCCCCTGCTCCACTACGTGATGCAGGTGGACGCGCCCGCCTACGCGGCGTCCCCCGCCGAGGCCAGGACCCCCGCCGGGACCTACGCCGGCTACCGGGTGACGAAATACGCCCCCGTGGACGGCCGCATCCCCGACGCCCCGCCGGGCTTCCTCACCTTCCTCCTGTGGATCGACGGGCAGAAGCTCCCCGGCGCGCCCTACACGGAGTCCGTGTGGTTCCACACCACCAACGACACCGGCCCCGAGGAGCACGTCCACGAGGACCTGGACGAGTTCATCGCCTTCATCGGCAGCGATCCGGAGCATCCGGAGGAGCTGAACGGCGACGTGAGCTTCCTCCTGGGAGGCGAGCAGATCCACACCCGGAAGAGCACCCTCGTCTACGTGCCCAGGGGGGTGAAGCACAGTCCCCTGCTGGTGCACGAGCTGGAGCGGGACATCCTCCATTTCTCCGGCGGCAACAGCGGCAGCTACAACAAGGACGTGAACTCCTCCTTCGACAGCTGAGGTTTCGCCCCCGGCGCGGCTGCCCCGGGGGCGTTTCCGTCTCCGTCCTTTTCCATCCGTTGACAAGGCGGCGCGGCTGTGCTATTATGATATCACATTATAACGGTGAATCGAGGGAGCTGCCATGTCCGACCTGCATACCGAAACCGCCGATCAGCTGTTCGACGCCATTCTTGCCCTGAAGGACCGGGAAGAGTGCTATCGGTTTTTCGAAGATCTCTGCACCATCACGGAGCTGCAGTCCATGTCCCAGCGCTTCCACGTGGCGCAGCTGCTGCGCCGGGGCCTGGTTTACAATGAGGTCGGCCGCCTCTCCGGCGCCAGCAGCGCCACCATCAGCCGGGTGAACCGCTGTCTGCAGCACGGCGCCGGCGGCTATCCGCTGATCCTGGAGCGGCTGGAGGAGCAGAAGGACTAACGCCGGTTTTTCCGTCAAATCGGGGCTGTGAAGAAAGGAGCGTCGTCTCCCGGACTTCGCGGCCCCGTTCTTTTTTCCGTGTTCTGCAGGCGAAACAGACGTCCGAAGAAAACGGATCACCCGCAGTACCGGGAAAGAATGAGCAGCATAGTAAGCTATACTTATATTCTGAGTTGGAATATTACAATTTTCAGGTGAAAACTGTCTCCCGAAGTCTTGCCTTTTTCACGTTCAGGCTTTATAATGCAGCCATTAGTAATATTAAACAATTCACGGCCATATGAATGGGAAAATATTGGCAGTATTGTGCTCTCGCTTTTCGTTCATCGACGCTCGCCATGCGTTTCCGCCGGAAAAGCGGCGTCTGTTTCAGGTAAGTATCCATGTAATAATATAAGAAAAGGAGAGAAAGCATGAAAACCAGCAAAAAACTTTGGTCCCTTCTGCTGGCGCTCATCCTGGTCGTTTCGCTCGTGGGCGGGACGTTCACGGTCGGCGCGGCGGAGGGCCCCTTCACCAGGGCGGACGCTCTGGAGGCGGGGTATGAGTACCTGATCGTCGCGGAGGCAGGCGGCAAGTATTACGCCATGACCTGCGCCGGCGCGAACAGCGCCCCAGGCGCTGCGGAGGTCTCGGCGGAGGGCGGCTCCGTCGCCTCGGCGGACGCCGACGCCGTCTGGGTCCCCGACGGCGCAGACCATCTGGGAAGCGCGGGCACCCCCGGTCAGTTCGTCTTTGCCAGCTCCGGCGGGCTTTTTACCTGGGACGAGAGCATGCTCCGCACCTTCGTCTATGACGCGGGGAGCCAGGCCGCCATTCTTCACGACGGCAAGTATTACCTGAGCTTCGACGGCGCGAGCTTCGGTCTGGCCGCCTCCGCCGACGGCGCGGCGACGATCCTGCTCTTCGCCAGGGAGGCCGGAAGCGCCCCCGCCCCCGCGCCGGCGGAGGAGCTCGTATTCCCCGCTCCCGAGACGGTGCGCCGCGCTGCGGTGAAGAATGCCGACGGGTCCATCACTCTGGCCTTCACCTCCGACGTCCACTATCAGGACGGCGACAACATGAATCTGAAGACCTGGCTGGAAAACTCCGGCGTGGGCTATATCGACGCCATCGGCTTCTGCGGCGACATGGGTTCCGCCTATGCCTCCAACGCCAAGGATTTCTGGACCTGGACCGGCTCGGTCATGGATTACGTGGACGGCCTGATCGCCGACGGCAAGGTCGGCGACGCCATCTACACCCTGGGCAATCACGAGTGGTTCCCCACTGCCGGCGGCAACTATCTGAAGGAGTATGCCAACTATGAGTCCGCCCAGCGGCTGCGCCAGGTGGGCGAAGGCCTCGTGACCGACGACTACATCATCTACTGCTTCGGCGCGGGCAGCTGCGTTTCCACCCAGTCCAAAAACGACTATATGGAAGAAGACATCGCCAAGCTGGACGAGTGGCTGGCGACCGCGCCCACCGATACCCCCATCTTCATCCTGACCCACTTCCCCCTGCACTTCTGGTACAACACCCGCTATGCCCCCCATGCCGTGGACGTCATCGACGTGCTGAACAAG
>JAEEGL013224888.1_pt1 | contig 14627 bp, 10 predicted proteins | sample 9134231 | NCBI WGS metagenome assembly JAEEGL01 (sample SAMN16246548, study PRJNA631951) | gut metagenome | biome: gut microbiome; feature: rumen; material: fiber-attached | host: Bos | place: Iran: Karaj | collected 2018-10 | reverse complement strand
CAGGAGGCTATTTCGACGAGGCACACGGTAATTTGCACACCAACATCGAAAGCGACAATCCAATAATAAAAACAGCAGGTTATTTTTCGGCAAGCACGGTTTTTATTGACACTTTGATTGCCCGATAACTTTTTTCTTTCCTCCCGCAATTAATATTACCGAAGATAATATTAACACGATTCCTAAAAAAAGTTTTGACGAGAAAGCCTCTGAAAACACGCAACAACCTATTATAACAGCTGTTAAAGGCTCTAATGCGCCGATTATTGCAGCCGGTGTGGAGCCAACCAATTTTATGGAAACGTTCATAAAAATCAGAGAAATCACCGTCGGGAAAAATCCTAAAAACGCTGCCCAAAACCATGATTTTCCGCTTGTTAAGATTTGAATTGAATTGTTTTGACCGAAAAACGAATAACCCACAAACATCAAAAGGGCAAACACGGCTATAAAAAACGTAAATTTTATCGGATTCATTTTAACATCGGCTCTATTAACGGAAACAATATAAACGGCGTATGTCAAAGACGAACATATCACCAAAATAATTCCCGTCATAGAAACATTGCTATTGCCGCCACCCTTTGAAAGCATTATAATACCGCCCAAAGCAAGTGCAAGAGATAAAATAGTTGTCAAAGAAATCCTTTCGTGAAAAAATGTAGCCATTATAACGGCAACCATTACAGGATAAGAAAAAAGCACGGTTGAGGCAATTCCAGCGTCCATATAATTGAAACTTTCATAAAGCATCAAAGATGACAATCCGAAAAAAACTCCGAGAAACGAAGTCGCCAAAAGTTCCCTTTTAGTAATTTTGAAATCATCACCCTTAAAAATCATAATCACAGCCAACATCACAATCGCTGTTAAATATCTGTAAAACACTGTAGATACAGTATTTAAACCCTCTTGATAAAGATAAAGTACGCCTAATGGATTGGTTCCGTAACAAACGGCGGCTATAATTCCGGCTATAATTCCTTTAGTTTTTAAAGACATTTTCAATAATATTTTTCAAGGCGCAAATTTACATTTTTTTTATTACTTTTGCGCAAACATTTTTACTTAATAAAAATATATTATGAAAAAAATCAAATCAATAGTTTTGACATCAGCACTTTTGACGGCTAACGTTCTAAATGCGCAAAATCCGGTAGTTCAAACATGTTTTACCTCCGACCCCGCGCCTATGGTTCACGGCGACAGACTTTACGTCTACACGGGACACGACGAGGACAACGCAGACTTTTTTTGGATGCAGGAGTGGAGAGTTTATTCGACCGACGATATGGTAAATTATACCGACCACGGTTCTCCTTTGGCATTGGAAACGTTTTCGTGGGCAGATGACAGAGCTTGGGCGGCACAGACGATTTATCGCAACGGAAAATTTTATTGGTATATCTGCGCACATTCCAAATTAACAAACGGAATGGCAATAGGTGTTGCCGTTTCTGACAATCCCGTTCGCGGTTTCAAAGACGCACTCGGCAAACCACTCTTTGACAACGGCTCATGGGACAACATCGACCCTACGGTTTTTATTGATGATGACAATCAAGCTTGGCTTTTCTGGGGCAACCCTCAAGTTTATTATCTAAAATTAAACGAAGACATGGTATCTTACAGCGGCGAATTAGGCCTTGTAGAGATGGACGAAAAGTCATTCGGTGCACCCGTTATGAGAAAACGCGAAGAAGGCAAAACTTACAAAGACTGTTATGTTGAAGGTCCTTGGCTGACAAAACGTAATGGTAAATATCAACTTCTTTATGCCTCAGGCGGTGTCCCCGAACATATTTCGTATTCCGTTTCGGACAAACTTCCCGGCAATTGGAGTTATGCAGGCGAAATAATGCCGCTCTGTGAGACGGGTTCGTTTACGAATCACTGTGGTGTAACAGATTACAAAGGACATTCGTACTTCTTTTATCACACAGGAAAACTTCCTAAAGGCGGCGGATTCGGACGCAGCATTGCCGTAGAAGAGTTCAAATACAACCCTGACGGCAGTTTTCCGACCATTATGCCTACAAACGAAGGCGTTAAACCGTTAAAAAATTTCAATCCTTACACAAAAGTTCAAGCTGAAACGATGGCTTTTTCATTCGGTGTTAAAACCGAGCAAAATCAGAAAAGAGGCGTTTATGTCAGCGAAATTCATAATGGCGATTATACGAAACTTCAATCCGTGGATTTTGGCGATGTTTCACCCAAAACGTTTTCGGCAAGTACTGCAAGTGCTTTAAGAGGCGGCAAAATAGAAGTTCATTTGGACAGTATCAAAGGCACAACGATAGCTGAACTTGAAATTTTAGGTACAGGAGCATGGGAAACTTTTAAAACATTTTCAACCGCGACAAAAACAAATGTAACCGGTGTTCACGATGTTTATTTCGTTTTCACGGGCAGAAAAGGTCCGAGGCTTTTCAACTTCGATTTTTGGGAAATGAAACGTTAATTTTTTTTAGGGGACAAAAACGTCCCCCTTTTTTTTGGCATTTAATTTGAGCCGTAATTTTTTTAAGGAAAAACAATTAAAAATATGCTTATCAGCTTGTTTAAACAGCACATCAGAGTTTTTGTAGCCGAAGTATCATCCGATATGCAAGCCACAAAGAAAAAGTTATGCACCGTCCTAAAAAAAGCCGGAATAGAGGTTTTCTCTGACAGTAATTCTGATGAAACAATGAAAAACTGCGATTGCTCGGTTCATATTTTAGGCAAAGAAAACATTTATGACACTATAGGTTCGGGTTACAATTCTTTAGCAGGTAAACAATACCGCAGCGCAAAAGAATTAAGAAGCAAAAAATTCAAAATGTTCGTTTGGAATCCCGCCGGAAACATCAACGAAACAAATTTTTACATCAACAATATCCGCCGCGACATTGTAGAAAATACCGTTTATTCCTCCAAAACCTCACCAATAGTTTTCGTAGAAGAATTAAGGGGAATAATGAGCGTAAAATCCAATGCGGAACAAAATATTCTTGAAAGAGATATTTTCTTTATTTACAACGATTTAGACAAGGACACTGCAACTATTATTTTAAATATGATAGAAGATATTCAGACAGTAGTTTCTTTAGGCATTACAATGAACAGCAATACCGATTATACCGAATACATCAAAAATCAACTTCCCGGTTGCAAAATAGGAGTTGTTTATTATGATTATGCCGGAGATTGGGCAGTTTCGTTTGCCCGTCAGATTTGGAAAGATACGGGCGGCAATTCAAGCCGTGTACCGCTGTTTGTTATCGGAAATTCTGCTCATGCGAAAGAGGAAGATCTTAAAATTTTTGATTCAATAATGGAAACATCAATTCGAGAACAAAGTCTTATTCCACTTGATATAAAAGTCTTTTATGACAAAGCAACGGCATCAGCATAAAAAAATATTCCGCCGCAATCAATGTTTTTTTACATATCTGCGGCGAAATAATTTTGAACGTTATTTTTCCAGTGCCTTTATCAAATTGATATTATACTGCTCCAACAATGAAAGTTTCACGGAAGCATTGTTACCTAATGACTTATACCAAGGAAACTTAGAAAAATGCTTTTTCAAATCCTCCGATTGAAACTGCCAGCCGTGGCGCGCATAAATTTCGTTACGCATCAAACGGAGTTGTTTAGCATCAAAGAGTTTCAAAATGCTGACATTCAATACGATTTTAGAGGTTTGAGGCCACCAGCCCTGTCCTGAATCCGTATATTTGAAAGTTTTAAAAACAGTAGTCGGCTCGTAGGCAAGATCATTTTTTTGAGAGTTATAAAGCGTTATGCCATCTGAAGTTGTTTTCAAAACATAAACTTTTCCCGACATTCTGATTGTAACGCTGTTAGTGCTGCTATACTCGTCAGAAAAGGGTTCAAAAGTTCCTTGTCCCAAAATGCCTTCAAACATTTCAGTAATGCCCGCCGCAAAAAAATTATCATTAGAAGTACGATCCTTCTCTATGGCGTAAAACATCTGATTTTTAGAATCATAACTTGCTAAAATTTCGGATTTTTTGCCGTAACTATCTGTCAATGTCATATACTTAACGGTATAACCGTTTTTGCCGAGACTATAATACTCCTCATCGCTTTCTTTTTTTATGACAAATTTATTTGCTGCGGTTTTACTGATTGTAAAACTGCGGTCTTCACCCAAAAATCCGTCAAAATGATAATCATCAGCAGTTTTTTCAACAGTGTAAAAAACAAATCCGTCCGTCCACTGTCCGTCAATCGTCTGCGCTTTAACACCTCCAAGCATTAAAACGGAAAATGCAGAAATCAAAATTAATTTTCTCATGGTAATTAAGGTTTTAAATAAGAACATATTATTATTTTTTTACCAACGTTTCGCCGTTCCAGAGATAATCGTCGAAACCGTCTGTTTTTTTCCAAGCTCTAAACACCTTGCCGCCTTCAATAAAGGCAAACTCCTTGTATCCGTCCAACGAAAATTCATCTTCTTTCATAGTGATTTTACCGGCTTTATATTCAAACGTATACAAAAAATAGCCCTCATCAGTCGTAGCGTCAATATAATAGATTTTATAACCGTCTTTTACTTGAAAGCAATACAACTCACCCAAATTTGCACCTTTAGATGATAGTTGTTCAAAATAAGGAATCGGAGCATCTTCGTGATATTCTATCTGCCAACAATCCCCGCATAATCCCATATCTTCTTCAGAAGATAGTTTTATAATTTTGTTCCAGATTTCACGCAAATCCACTTTGCCATTAGAAACGGCATTTTCAGGTTTGTCGCCCGACAAAAATTCAAATTTATCCGTTTTCCATTCATAAACATTTTTAACACCCTCGTTCGACAAAAATTCGATTTTATGACCCATTGAACCATAACCGTCCTTGTCGTCAAAAGAATAAATATAATCCGAATTATTGAACCTCTTTAACTCTTCGGGTAAGTTGGTTTTAGTCAAAACATTATCCTTACAAGTGTATGCAGTGATTTCACCATTATAAAAATCCAGCACTAAATATCCCGAATCGTAACCTCCAAATTCGTAACTATGAATTGCACGTGTATATTTTTTGTCGGCATTAGGATTGAGAGAATAATAAGCATAAATACCTTCGTCCTTGAAATCTTTTTGACCTTTTGCATCGTCCGGTTTGCGATCCAACTGTTTGAAAATCTTTGTCATATCACAACCGTTGGTTCTTATCTTCTTTTCTACAACATTTAAATACTTTACGTTGTCAAATTTAGAATCTTTGTAGGTGCTGCCTTGGTCAGACTGTTGCTCAGATTCATAATCTAAACAAAAACCTTTACCAATAGGACATTCTAAGAAACTAAAAAGTTGATTGAATTCTACAGTGCCAGTCTTCGTTGTAATAAGGTATTCCTCTGAATCGACACAATGATCTTCTGATTTTGTTTTAACTTCTTTTTTCAAGAAATCACATACAAACGAATACTCATATTCACTACTTTCATCAAACTCAAAATTGATGATTTTCAAATCGTTATCTATAAAACGAGTTTTATAATTGTATGTTGATAAGCCGTCTAAACCAACAGAAAATATTGTTGTTAAATCGCCGTTATTAGAAATATATAGCGAATCAATTTTTGAACTGCTCGCATAATCTTCGTCGGTTTCAAAACAAAAATCTTCTTTCAGAGAATAAATGTCATATTTTTTGAAAAGAGAATATTTTCCGTCATTTTTGCCGAAAAATATTTTAATACCCTTCATAAAAGGCGGAATATCTTTGTCATTAGATACTCTTTCACCGTAAATCGACACAGAATCTTTCAGACCGTCTTTATTGATGTCGCCTACAGCATAAATAATTGATTCTCCGATTGGCGTATCAGTTTCTGTTTCCTCAGAAACTATACTCACTTGGGCTGAATCAGCGTTTTGAACCTTCTGATTTGAGGTTCCGCCACCGCACGATACCAACAATGATATGGCAGAAATTATAAAAAAATCTTTTTTCATGATAATTTGAAAATAGGTTTTAAAAAAAATTATTTTAACAAATGTAATATTTTTTCTATCGCTGCGACAATAAAATCGCTAAATATATTATTGCCCCAAGCGCAATTATTACCGACAAAACCATAAACACATTAGCCATAATTGCCCAAATTTTACCATACAATGACTCTTGAGAGCCTCCTGTAATGCTATCTCCTCCAACAATTACTATGTTTTTGCCGTCGAAAACGTTGAAATCAGCTTTTCCGTTACCAAGACGGACAGCAAATGTTGCCTCATCGTCTTTTGTCATATACGTTAAATTATAACGCTTATCGAATTCGATACCGTTATCACCGAAACGTTTTGCTAATTCCTCTAAATTATCACCGAAAGTTTTAAAAATATCTTGAACAGCTTTTTCCGGGTCGGAAATATTTACAGACCTTTCAGGATAATAACGAGAATCTATCGAAAAATTTTCTTTCTTCTCAGGATTGAGTTCCGATTCAAAAATTCTCTTCGATCTCCTTAAAAACGAGAACATAAAAACCAAAGAATCAGGTTTAAGAATTTCAACACCGCTATTAAAACACAGCGGCGCAGAAATCTGACAATAAGGTTTTTCTCTCCAAAGAGAATAATACGGAGTCGCGCCCGGTTCTATAACTTTTTTACGATAATAAGTTAAAGTTTCTTCTAAAATATCAACGCATAAATAATTACCGTTCAAGACATTGAGTACGGTATCTTTAATTGTTGGTGAATTTTTAAACACGTAATTTTTTACGAGATAGTTTTTAGGTTCACCGCTAATAGCCTTAGAAATTTCGTCATCGGTTTCAATCACCGGCAACGATTCCAAACGGTTTGTCAAAAATTGTTCTTCTGATGACATAGAAGTTGCTAACCCCTTCATATATCGTGACAAGAAAAACAATCCGAGGGCGATTAAAATAACAAAAACGGCAACCGCAGTAAGGCAACCTTTATTTTCTTGTTTGTTTTCGTCCATAACATCAAACTAATTTTCAACAAATTTTCCGTTATCAAATATATAAACGTTTTTTGAGATTTCTTCATCAGGAATATCAAGTTCATCCAAGTTGGAACCGTCTTCGTTGATTTGAGATTCGTAAGAACGGTCTTGAAAACTTTCATTCATTATTATTTTATAAGTACCATTAGTTAATTTTGAGATAGTAAGATTAGTTTGTGAATTATAACTACCCGGACTTTCATAAATACCGAGAGCACTCCAAGTACCGTCCTTTTCTTCGGTAGGTAAATTTTTACCATAATAACTCTCGTAATCGCACATACTCCAATGCATCATTTCGAGCTCCTGCATGGTACGGTAAATACAAAATATGAGCATTTCGCTTGGAGACGAACTCGTATTATCCTCGTAAACTTCAAACAGAAAATCAAGCACATCCCATCTCAAAGGAAACCAACCGTATTTCAAAGGCGGTTGTTTGGGCATTACCACGGTTTCGGATTTTTTGTTTGCGCCTTCGCCGTCGGTTTTTATCATTTTGCCGGTAGAAAAATTGTACGAATAATCGTAATGTTCAGACTTATGACGGTCTTTTTTACCACCGATAAGTTGAAACGCATCGTTCTGATAACGGAACAAAAAGACATCGCTGTTACCAGAAAAATCTCTCTGAATTCTTATAACACCTTTGTCATTAACGGTGATTTTGTCGTCATTTTTGAATGTAAGATTGTAATCGCGGAAAAGTTGATAACCGTCTGACTTGCCAAAATAAATTGCAGAACCGTCATCTGTACTGATTATCAAATCTTTAACCCCATCCTTATTAAAATCTCCTTCAGCTGAATTTTTGATTTCAGCTGCGGACAATTCTGAAGGAGTTTTGCCAGAAGGTTTAAAATTCTGAGCTTTAGTTTTTTCTCCACCGCCAAATACAAATAGCGTCAAAGCAGTGAGAATGATGATTTTGATTGTTTTTTTCATGGCATTTTCTTTTTTTTGATTATCGGACAAATATAAACATTTTTTCAAATATTTCAAATAATAGGAGAAAAACTATCTTTTTTTACAAAACTACGAAATAAAAAACTATCCACAAATAAGAAAGACCTGAATGGATTTGGTATTAAGGTTAAAGGATATACGATTATATTTTGATTAAAATTTCAGAAAAAAAAATTCCTCCCGTTTTTTGATAAAACCGAGAGGAATAATTCCCTACAAGCACCCTTCAATCCTTTCGATTGCCTCTTTGGTGCTTTCTCTTGTACCAAAGGCGGTGATGCGGATGTAACCTTCGCCGGAGGGTCCGAAGCCGGCTCCGGGAGTTACTACTACTTGGGCGTTGTGGAGAAGATGGTCGAAAAATTTCCACGAGTCGTGCTCGGGGGTCTTGACCCAAATGTAGGGAGCGTTTTCACCGCCAAAGACCGTTAAACCCGATTTTTGGAGGCTCTGACGAATGATTTCGGCGTTGGTGAGGTAGTACAGGATGATGCTGTGGATTTGCTGCTGTCCTTCGGACGAAAATATTGCCTCGGCGCCGCGCTGCGAGATGTACGATGCTCCGTTGAATTTTGAGCATTGACGGCGGTTCCAAACGGGATTGAGGGCTACGCGTTTGCCACTTTCTGAGAGGATTTTCAACTCTTTGGGTATCACTGTGTAACCGCAACGTATGCCAGTGAATCCTGCCGTTTTTGAAAAACTGCGAAACTCGATGGCGCACTCTTTTGCTCCGTCGATTTCGTAGATGGAGTGAGGGATGGCGGGGTCGGTGATAAATGACTCGTATGCAGAATCATACAGAATGAGAGTGTCGTTTTTGAGGGCATAGTCTACCCATTGTTTTAGTCCTTGACGAGTGATGACTGCGCCGGTGGGGTTGTTGGGGAAACAGAGGTACATCACGTCGATTTTTTCTGACGGAATGTCGCCTGTAAAACCGTTTTCGGCGGTGCAGGGAATGTAGCGGATTTGCCGTCCTGCCATACTGTTGGTGTCTACGTAGACGGGGTATACAGGGTCGGTTACGCCGATTATGTTGTTGGTGGAAAGAATGTCGCCGATATTGCCGAGGTCGCTTTTTGCTCCGTCGGAAATGAAAACTTCGTCGGCAGAGAGTGTGATGCCGCGTTTGGCGTAGTCGTTAGCGATGATTTTTTCGCGGAGAAAGTCGTAACCTTGTTCAGGACCGTAGCCGTGAAATGTGGATACGCTTGCACAGTCGTCTACTGCCTTGTGCATTGCGTTGGTGACTGTTTGGGCAAGGGGTTGGGTAACGTCGCCGATGCCGAGACTAATTATTTTTGCGGCGGGATTCGCCTCTTTATATGCCGCTACTCGCTTTGCAATTTCGGCAAATAAGTAACGGTGCTGAATCTTAGTGAAATTATCGTTTATAAATGCCATTGGTTATGTTGTTTTAATGCATAATTCATAATTCATAATTCATAATGCATAATTGTCAATTGTCAATTGTCAATTGTCAATTATCAATTGTCAATTGTGAATTGTGAATTGTGAATTGATAGTTATCTCTCCTTCAAACACCGTGTTAGCAGAGCCAGACATTCTTACTTGTTTTGTGTAGGTGCTGTACATAATTTTGAGGTTGCCGCCGTCCATTTGCACAAGGCATTTTTCGGGTTCGGTTAAACCTGCCATTGCGCAGGCTACGGCTGAGGCGCACGCTCCTGTGCCACAGGCTTTTGTGATGCCGCTGCCGCGTTCCCAAACACGCATACGAATGTGGTTGCGGTCAATTACTTGCACAAATTCTACGTTGATGCCGCCCGGAAACTTCGGGTTGGTTTCGAGACTTGCGCCTATGTTGGCAATGTCGATGGTTTCGGCGTTGTTGACAAAAAGCACAAGATGCGGATTGCCCATATCGATGGCCGTGGCGGTGAATTTCTGTCCAAATGCTGTTACGGTGTCGCGCTCGATTGTGCCGTCGGGAAGGTTGAGAAGTTTGCCTTCGCCCATATCCACATCAACGGTGTCTACCTTGTTGGTGTCGTCAACGTGAAGGTTGAGGGTCTTGATGCCCGAAAGTGTGTCGAGACGGATAACTTTTTTGTCGGTCAAGCCTTTGTCGTAGAGGTATTTACCTATGCAGCGCGAAGCATTGCCGCACATTTTGGCTTCTGAACCGTCGGCGTTGAAAATACGCATACTGAAATCACCGGCAGAAGATTTGCCGATGAGGACAATGCCGTCGCCGCCGATACCTTTGTGACGGTCGCTGAGCGTTACCGACAAGGCATTTGGATTGGGCAGTGGGGTGTCTATTACATTGAAATAGATGTAATCGTTGCGCAATACGTGCATCTTGGTGAAATGTAGTGTCTGCACTATTTTGCCATTAAAAATTTATCCACATTTTCGGCGGTTTTGCGGCCAGAGGCGATGGCGCGGACCACGAGAGATGCGCCTGACTGTGCGTCGCCAGCAAGGAAAACGTTGTCGGCAAACTGCGGATGTTCGGGTTTGAGAAATCCCATTGCAAGGAGAACCATCTCACATTCGATAACTTCCTTTTTGCCAGTGGGTTTCATTGTGGGGCGACCTCCGTCTTGTGCGGGAATCCATTCAACTTCCTCTACTTCAACGCCTTTGAGGTTGCCATCGTTGTCGCCGATAAACTTATTTGACGTTAAGCACCAACGGCGTGTGCAGCCTTCCTCGTGGCTTGTGGTGGTTTTGAGGATAACAGGCCAAGAGGGCCAAGGTGTGGCGGGGTTGTGTCCCTCGGGCGGTTTGGGCATAATCTCAATTTGGGTAACGCTCTTTGCGCCCTGACGGTGACAAGTACCGATACAGTCTGAGCCGGTGTCGCCGCCGCCTATTACAAGCACGCGTTTGCCTTTGGCGTTTACAAGTTCCTCTTTCTTAAAGGTTTTGCCTGCGAGAATCTCGTTTTGCTGAGTTAGCATTTGAAGGGCAAAATATATTCCTTTGAGGTCGCGTCCTTCGATTTTGAGGTCGCGGGCTGTGGGTGTGCCGGTTGCTATCACGTATGCGTCGAAACCTTCGGGAAGTTTTGCGGAGTCGATTTTTACACCGAATTTAAACTCAATGCCCTCTTGTTTCATAAGTTCGGTGCGGCGTGTTACCACGTATTTGTCTAATTTAAAGTTTGGAATGCCGTAGCGAACAAGTCCGCCTGCATCGTCCATTTTGTCGAAAATAGTTACTTGGTAGCCGCGTTTGTTGAGTTGAACGGCGGTGCTTAAACCGGCAGGACCTGCGCCAATTACAGCCACTTTTTTGCCGTTTCTTTTGTATGATTGGGGTTTAACAAAACCCTCGGCAAAAGCCTTTTCGATGATAGAACATTCGTTTTCGCGTATGGTTACGGGAGCGTCGATGCAGTGGTTTAGCACGCAACTTTTTTCGCAGAGGGCGGGACAGATACGACCTGTAAACTCCGGAAAATCGTTGGTTTCGGAGAGAATTTTGTATGCCAATTCCCATTTACCTTTGTAAACGGCATCTTGCCATTCGGGTTGCTTATTGCCCAACGGACAAGCCCAATGGCAGAAGGGCACGCCGCAGTCCATACACCTTGAAGCCTGCAAAATTCTGCTGCCTTCGTTGAGTGTCTGCTCCACTTCGCTGAAATCTGATACGCGCTCGTGAATAGGACGGTGTCCTGATTCCTGTCGTGGTATTGTTAAGAATGCTTTTGGATTTCCCATTATCTTGTCCTCCCTATTTTACTCTTGTTGAACATTTTTCTTTTTCTTTTGAATTTCGCGCAGAGCCTCTTCGTGGAGCACGCGCTTGTATTCGATAGGCGTTACCTGAATAAACTCCTCGATGTATTTGTCCCAATCGTCGAGCATACGTTTTGCCAGGGGCGAATTTGTGTGCTTGTAGTGGTTTTCGATGAGGGTGCGGAGTTCGTTGCGGCGGGCTTTTTCTTCAATAAGGCTGAGTTCGATCATATCCATATTGCAGTAATAGTCGAAGTTGTGGTTTTTGTCCCACACGTAGGCAAGACCGCCACTCATACCGGCTGCAAAGTTTCGTCCCGTTGTGCCGAGAACTACCACACGGCCGCCTGTCATATATTCGCAGCAATGGTCGCCTGTGCCTTCAACCACGGCTGTTGCGCCTGAGTTGCGCACTGCAAAACGTTCGCCCACACGTCCGTTGATGTAAATTTCGCCTGATGTTGCGCCGTAAAGTATTGTGTTACCGGCAATTATATTTTCCTCAGGGGCAAATATAGCGTTGTGAGCCGGGTAAATGCTTATTGAGCCGCCCGAAAGACCTTTGCCCACATAGTCGTTGGCCTCGCCTTCGAGTTTGAAGTTGACGCCTTTGGCAAGGAACGCTCCGAAACTCTGACCTGCCGAACCACGGAATTGGATGTTGATAGTGCCGTCGGGAAGTCCGTTGCAACCGTATTTCTTGGCTATTGAGCCTGAGAGCATTGCGCCAACTGCACGGTCGGTGTTGATGATGTTGTAATATAGACTTACGGGACGTTTTGTGTCCATTGCCTCGGCTGTGCCTGTGATAATCTTGTTGTCGAGCACCTCGGGCAGAGTGTGGCAGTTTTCCTGAGTTTTGAAAACATCTGCGCCGTTGTTGATGCGGGTGAGCATCTTGGCAAAGTCGAGAGTGCGGGTCTTGTCGGTAAACTTGGTCTGATCAATTTCGATGAGGTCGGTGCGGCTGATGATGTCACTGAACTTGCGGAATCCCATCTGAGCCAAATACTCTCTAACCTCTTGGGCAAGAAACATATAGTAGTTTACGAGATATTCGCTGCGACCGAGGAAACGCTCGCGGAGTTTGGGGTCTTGTGTTGCCACGCCCACGGGACAAGCGTTGGTATGACATTTACGCATTAATACACAGCCAAGTACAATCAACTGAGCCGTACCAAAGCCAAATTCGCCTGCGCCGAGAAGTGCCATTGCAACTACATCACGACCTGTTTTTAACTGTCCGTCTACCTGAACCTCCACCTGCGAACGAAGGTTGTTGAGAACCAAAGTCTGCTGAGTTTCGGCAAGTCCAATTTCGGGCGAAATTCCTGCGTAACGTATTGATGATGCGGGAGATGCACCTGTTCCGCCTTCTGCACCTGAAATTACAATCAAATCGGCTTTTGCTTTTGCCACGCCTGCCGCGATTGTGCCTACGCCTGTCTCAGCCACGAGTTTAACGCTGATTTTTGCGCTCGGGTTAACGTTGCGAAGGTCGTAAATCAACTGTGCAAGGTCTTCGATAGAGTAAATATCGTGGTGAGGCGGGGGCGAAATGAGCGAAATGCCGGGGATAGAGTTACGAGTTTTGGCAATCACCTCGTTGACCTTAAATCCGGGCAACTGACCACCCTCGCCGGGTTTTGCGCCCTGAGCCACTTTAATCTGAATTTCAGAGGCGTTAACAAGGTATTCTGCCGTTACACCAAAACGTCCGCTTGCCACCTGCTTGATGGCGCTGCTGAGCGAAACTCCGTCTTTCTTTTCGTAAAAACGGGCATTGTCTTCGCCGCCTTCGCCAGTGTTGCTGCGGCTGTTTAATTTGTTGAGTGCGAGAGCGATAGCCTCGTGAGCCTCTTTGCTTATTGCTCCGAACGACATTGCCGCGCCGATAAAGCGTTTAACAATGTTCTCTGCGGGTTCTACCTCGTCGATCGAAATCGGGTTGGATTTGAACTTGAAGTAGTCGCGCAAGAAGATAGGTTCGGGCTTGTTGTCGATAATCGAAGTAAATTCTTTGAACTTTTTGTAACTGCCAAGACGTGTGGCAAGTTGCAGAGCGGCAATGGCTTCGGGAGTCCAAGCGTGACGTATTCCATCCTTGCGGAAAGAGAACTGTCCCACGTAGGGAAGAAGTTTTTCGCCGTCAACCTCCTCTTCAAAGCCTTGGTCGTGCATACGGATGGCGTCGTTGGTGATGTTTTGGATGCCTATGCCGCCAACGTTGCATTTCTTTGTGCCAAAATAGGTCTGCAAAAATTCTCCTCCGAGACCGATTGATTCAAAAATCTTGGCGCCACGGAACGAGCGTATTGTGCTGATACCCATCTTGCTCATAATCTTCAACAATCCCTTGTCGATAGCCTTGATGTAGTTGTGTTCGGCGGTGGCGTAGTCGAGTTGGAGTTCGTCGTTTTTAACAAGGTCGTCGATAACGGCAAAAGCCATATAGGGGTTGATTGCGCTTGCTCCAAAGCCGAGAAGAAGTGCGGCGTGCATTACCTCGCGGATTTCGCCCGATTCTACAATCAACGCTGTTTGAACACGTTTTTTGATGCTTACAAGGTAGTGGTGGATGGCGCTTACAGCCAAGAGCGAAGGAATGGCCGCGTGGTCTTTGTCGATGCCACGGTCGGTGAGGATGATATAGTTGATACCCTTGTCTACCGACTGCTCGGCGGTTTTGCAGAGTGCGTCGATAGCCTCTTTCATACCCTGAGCACCCTTTGATTTTTCAAAAAGGATGGGAAGTTTTTCGGTGTTGAAACCCTTGTAGCGGATATTGCAGAGGGTGTCGAGTTCGGTGTTGGTGAGCACGGGCTGCGGCAGACGAACCATCTTGCAGTTGCTCGGGTCGGGGTTGAGGATGCTTGCGCTAACCGCGCCGATATATTCGGTGAGCGACATCACAAGTTCCTCGCGGATGGGGTCGATAGGCGGGTT
>JAEEGL011551230.1_pt1 | contig 14627 bp, 13 predicted proteins | sample 9134231 | NCBI WGS metagenome assembly JAEEGL01 (sample SAMN16246548, study PRJNA631951) | gut metagenome | biome: gut microbiome; feature: rumen; material: fiber-attached | host: Bos | place: Iran: Karaj | collected 2018-10 | reverse complement strand
CACAATATATTATATTACCATGAAAGGGCTCAATTCTCAATGTGTTTCGCAGTATATTGCTGCGCTTTTGATGGTAATATCATTTCAGATGGTTTATTATGTTAAAGAAAGGATTACGTTTAAAGAAAGGAGTAGATCATGGCGGTCAGGGATACTGTTGCTAAGTACTAATATGACAAAGCAGCTTGCATGTAATCTCGCACGAATTAGATATAGGAAGGAGGAGTTTCCATGAAAAGAAAGATGGAAGTGCTTTTTGTGCTTTTAATGATATTCACGCTTTTGGCCGCATGCGGAAAGAAACAGGATGTACCTGCAGGCAGCGTTTCTCTGCCTTCACAAATAGATAAACTGACGATCTCTTGGAACGGGGGCCCTCGAACCACATTCTCGTATACGGATCCTGCAAAGATAAAGAGCATCACAGAGTATCTTTCTTCACTGGTATTGGAAGCAACAGAGAAAGACCCCACGATCTATGATGGAGGCGGGTGGGTGATTACTGTGCGCTACGGCGGTGAAACCCTTGAGATGCAGCATTATGGGAATATGTTTTTTCAGACCGCAGAAGGAAAATGGTGGGAACTCTCTTATGACCAAGCGGCAGGGTTTGATGATCTGCTGAAGCGCACACTGCCTGATGAGATGTCTGAAAATCTTCTTTTTGAAGAATGGAGCATAAATTGACAACTGTAAATCAGCAACAAGACTCCAGACATGAAGATAGAGAAGATAGAAATGAGCCAGTCATGATAGTGGGTATACCACTGCTGTGACTGGCTTTCATTCTATTAGCGGTTTTAAATCGTGTCGGGTTTTTATGGAGATATGTGAAAGGCGGTTTTCCGAAAATCAAACGGTTATACGCAGTTGCGAGGGATTAATCGAGTTAATCAAGTTATGCTAAGGCAAGTCTGTCCTGATACCTATTGCCCTCCTCTTATTCATTTTTGGAAGAATAGTTCCGTACAGTTGTAGCAGAATACAGGAGGGTCCTCTATGTGAAACAGACAGGAAACGAAGATTTAGCGTATCGTCAGAATACGGTAAAATGCTTTGCATTTATGCTATGATAATAGTATAATCGAATAAAGCAAAACAGGTGCAAATGGCAGATTATATCTGAAAGGGGTATTATTATGGCATACGAAAAAAGAAAGGTCATCCTGACCGTTGCTCAGACGGGAAACTTCCAGGGGAAGGCGCAGAATCCCAACCTGCCCGAGCAGCCCGCGGAGATCATCCAGTCCGCCTACGATTGCTACAATGCCGGCGCGTCCATCGTGCACGTCCATGCCCGTGACAAGAACGGCAAAAGCTGCAACGACGGAGAGATCTTTGCGGAGATCAACAGTGGGATCCGCGCCAAATGCGGCACGCACGGCATCATCATTCAGAATTCCTCTGCTCCTGCGACCCGCGATAATGCGGAGACCGATGACGGCCTCGGCGTACTGGACATGAAGGATCCAACCTGCTGGCCTGAGATGTGCTCTCTGGACTGCTCTCTGATGACCACCACCTGGGGCGACCTGGAATTCATCTACATGTGGACGAGAAAATGGCTCATCAAGACGGCCCAGAGGATCAAGGACATGGGCATCAAAGCCGAAATCGAGGTGTTCGATCCCACCGCTATCGAGGATGTTTTCAAGTATCTGTATCCCGCCGGCGTTCTTGATGATCCCGTCTCCCTCACCTTGGTTATGGGCATGGACAAAGTCTCCCAGGGCGCTATCAGTTGCACTCGGCAGAACATTGATTTCATGTATGATCTCTGCCTGAGTTCCGCCGCTGCCGCGGGAGTGAAAAAGCCCATCGATGTAACGACGATGGCAATCGGCGCCAATCAGCTCCATGGAACGGTCTACGGCATGCTCCGCTGTACCGGTATCCGTACCGGCATGGAGGACAACATCAATTACAGTTATCATCAGCCTGCAGAGAGCAACGCTCAGCTCGTGGAGAGGATCGTCCGTATCATCCATGAACTGGATATGGAAGTCGCCACTCCGGATGAAGCCCGCGACGTCCTTGGCCTTGCCCGGCTGAAGGGCACCGACCGCGTCAGAGGGAACATCTGAGCGCAGCGCCGGATATATTTGGGAATTGAAGAGTGAATGAGGGGCACAGGAGACTGTGCCTCTCATCAAATTCGCCGGTGAGCGGCGGCAATGGAGGTCGACATGAAACTTGACACAGTTAACAGCATAGGCGTCATCGGCGCCGGCATGATCGGGGACAGCCTGACGGTTCTGACGACTGGCCATGGCTACAAAACGGTCAATCTGGTGCGGAATCCTCAGAAGATCCCCGGATACAAGCAACAGTACGATACATATTTCCGTCAGATGATCGACCATGGTCTTCTCGATGAGGAGCAGTGGCATATCTGCGAGAAGTATCTGACGTATTCTCTGGATTACCAGGACCTCAGGGATTGCGAAGTGATTTTCGAATGCATTGTAGAGGACCTGGATCAGAAGCACGAGGTATACCGCAAGATCGAAGAGAACTGCCCGAATGTAAAGGCCATCTGCTCCGTCAGTTCCTCATTTCTGAGCGATGCGCTGGGAAGCAAAATGGAAAAATACTATGACCGTGTTGTGGTTACTCATCCGTTTAACCCGGCGCACATGGTGCCGTATTTTGAGATCTGCGCGGGAGAAAGAACGGGCGAAGGCGTGGTCGATTTCGTTATCGAGGTGCTTCGCTCCCTGGACCGTCAGCCCGCGGTCCTGAAGAAGCCCAACCCGGGCTTTATCGGGAACTATCTGCAGTTCGCTCTTTGGGCGGCCTGCCTGAAACTGGTGCAGGACGGGGTCTGTGAGCCCAAGGATATCGACACGTGCCTGAATTACAGCTTCTGCCCGAGGTATACCAGCATAGGAATCTTCGATCACTTTGACAACGGCGGCTACAAGCTGAACATCACGACGTGCAATGCAGTGTTTCCCATCCTGCCGCGCTGGGATGAGGCGCCCGACATCATTAAGGAAAAGGCAGAGTCACCCGATGCCTGGGGAGCAAAATCTCCCACGAAGAAGGGATTCTATGACTGGAATGGCGTCGATATGGCGGCGTATGCGGAAAAAGTCAATGAGCCCTACTGGCGGTTCTGCAAATGGGATTATCCAAAGGAGTGAAAAACATGGCTATACTGAATAACGAGTCGGGTAAATACGCGGGCAATTTCGTCCAGATGAGCCCCGGCCCTGCGATGGACCCCCAGTTCAAGGCTATCTATGACAAGTTTGCAAAACGCATCATTTGGATGGACGGCGGCGTTTGCCCGGGAGCGTTCCAGATGAACACCGCCTGGTACTTCAATGTACCTGAGCGGGATCCGATCTTTGAAGAGCACTGCCACAGCGACACGAGCGAGCTCGTGGGATTCTTCAGCGGAGATAAGGACAACCCGTACGACCTGGGCGGAAAGATCGAGTTTACGATAGACGGTGAGGCACATCTGCTGACAAAGTCCACGATGATCTTTATCCCGGCAGGAGTCCCCCACAATCCCATGCGCATCCTGGAGGTAACAAGACCCATTTTCCATTTCTCCGTGGTCATGGAAGAGAAGTACAACGCGGACAAGGATATCTACAAATGATCCCCGCAAGCCGAGCCTGACGGCACGCCCGGCTGCTGTGCGCCACGAAAAGGAACAGGCGCGGACTGCGATCAAGGAAAGGGAATCACAAACATGTCTAGATTCGTATCTCTGGAAGAAGCGATGTCCGTGATCCCGGACAACGCTACACTGATCAGCGGCGGATTCGGCTCCCTCGGAAGCCCGGAGGAACTGTATTCCGGACTGGCAGAAAGGTTCAAAAAGGAAGGACATCCAAGGAACATCGCCTTCGTCAGCAGCATCACGCCAGGTGACAAGACCGAGAGCACAGAGCCCTATAAGGGGTACAATCTGGGGCCGAACAAGATCGCAATCGACGGACTGCTCGGCAAGGTGTGGGCCGGAAACATGACCGATGCACGCGCCATTGCGTACATGGTAGGGGATAATAAGATCCCGGGCTATCTGCCTCCCATGGGTGTCATGTGCAACCTGTTCCGCTGCGCCGCGGGCGGGCGTCCCGGCCTGATCACCAAGGTGGGGCTGAACACCTTCGCCGACCCCCGGATCGACGGATGCGCCTGCAATCAGAAGGCAAAGGAAGCCGGCAGCGTCGTGGAACTGATGACCATCGACGGAGAGGAATACCTGTTCTACAAGGCGCCGAGACCGGACGTGGCTTTTATCCGCGCGACTTACGCGGATGAAGATGGAAACCTGTCCATGATCCATGAGGCATATATCGGGACTGAACTTGAGGTGGCGGCTGCCGCGCACAATAACGGCGGCGTCGTGATCGCCCAGGTTGAGGCCGTCGTACCGCGCAATTCACTGAAACTGCGAGACATCCGCATCCATAACAAACTCGTTGACTACATCGTCGTGGCAAAGGATCCCATGAACAGCCGCCAGTGCTACGCGACCGACCGCTACCGGCCGGAACTCTCCGGCGAACAGCGGCTGACCGGGAACACCACAAAGGTCATGCCGATGGGCCTGAGAAAGATCATCGCCCGCCGTGGTGCCATGGAGCTCAGACCGAATGTCATCATCAATCTTGGCAGCGGGATCCCATCCGGCATCGGGAGCGTCATCAGTGAAGAGGGGATCGGTGAAGGACTGACGCTGTCTGTCGAATCCGGACCGATGGGAGGCCAGGTCCAGGAAGGGCTTTCCTTCCCGGGTGTCGCCAACGCCGAGTGTATGTTCAGCCAGACGGACTGCATCGATCTTTACGACGGAGGACTGCTGGACATGGCGTTCCTGGGCGGTGCGGAGATCGACCGGGAGGGGAATGTCAATGTCTCTCTGTTTGCCGGCAGGTGCATCGGCGCCGGAGGATACATAGACATCTCTCAGAACGCCAAAAAAGTATTCTTCATGGGACAGTTCACCGCGGGAAAGACGGACATCGAGTGCACCGGAGCCGGACTGAAGATCAACCGGGACGGCGCCGTAAAGTTTGTTGAAAAGGTGCAGCAGGTCACGTTCTCCGCTGAGTATGCGCGGCATGTGGGACAGGAGATCATGTATATAACGGAGCGCGCGGTGTTCCGACTGACGGATGACGGCCTGGAACTTATCGAGATCGCTCCCGGTGTGGATCTGGAAAAGGACGTGCTGGGAAAGATGGCCTTCCGGCCGAAGATCTCATCCAATCTGAAGGAGATGGATATCCGCCTGTTCCGTGAGGAACCGATGGGACTCAGAAACGGCTGATCCCGGAATCCCCCTGGCAGAACATAGATGTAGAAAAGGATCACCCTGGAGTTTTGGCTCCAGGGTGATTTCTTGTGATTCATAAAAACCTTCCCAAGGGGAAATGCCTGCGAGACGTGTTTTTCAGAACAGCACGCCCCAGAGCAGCGTCAGCGGGAACACGAGGATCATGCCCGGAAGGATGTTCAGGACCTTGAAATCCTTGATCTTGGCCACGCGAAGCGCAGTCGCCGCATTGACGATGCCGCTGATGCCGGAGAAGTTCGCAACCATATTGTCGTTCAGCAGCGGCATGACAGCCCTCGCACAGAAAAACAGTGCAAAGAAGATGACCGCCTGCGGAATGCAGATGACAGAGGAGAACTTGCCGAGAGTGGTGGCGAATACCAGAACGGTGAAGAAATCTAGAACAGCCTTTGCAATAAGTACGGAACTGTCACCGGTCATGCCCTGATTCAGAGCCCCGAAGATGCCTGTTCCGCTCAGGCAGCAGATGACGAGCAGCGAAAGGAACATGGACATATATTCCTCCGATGGCGAGGAGGACTTCAGCATAAACTGATTCAGTTTTGAAAATGCGCGGCGGAGGACGTCCTCCAGATATACCAGCTCACCGATGACCGTCCCGAGTATGAGGGACAGCACGACGACACCGATCGAGGCGCTCTTCGCGATCAGCGTGATGCCGATCGAAAGAAGAGACATAGAGCTGATGAGCGTGACGCAATCCTTGATCCTTTGGGGAAGCTTTTCCCCGACGGTGCCTCCCAGCAGTCCGCCGAAAAGGACCCCAAGCACATTCGCAATGATTCCAACGGGCATTCCGTATCACTCCCAAGACAAAGATCATTTATACCTGTTCTATGTCAAAGATTATATCATCTGCCGCGGGAAATGCATAGGGGAGATCGGAAAAGATCAGTCTACGCGCTCATCGCCCCAGAAGAACAGCGCGACGGTGCCGGGGCCGGTGTGACTTCCGATCAGGTTGCCTACGCTGTTTATCAGCACGTTCCCATTGAGTTTAGGAAACCTTGCCTCAATCAGGTCAGCAACGGCCCGGGCGTCCTGGTAGCAGGCGGACATGGAGATATAGCACTTGCCGGAATAGTCAAGTCCGCCCTCCGCGTGCTCCTCCATCTTTTTCACGATCTCCTTTATGACCTTTTTCTTTGTGCGGATCTTATGACGGGGAATGAGCCGGCCAAGGTTGTCCATGTTCATCAGAGGACAGATCTCGAGCAGACCGCCGAACACACCGGCTGTTTTCGAAATGCGGCCGCCTTTCACAAAGAAGGTGAGGTCAGAGGAGAAAAACCAGTGGTGCATCTTCAGCCGGTTTTCAGTGATCCAGTCCGCAAGTTCCTTTGCATTCAGACCTTCATCCCGCTTCGCGGCCGCGGTGTCCATCAGCAGGCCGTAGCCCGAGGAAGCGCCCAGCGAGTCGATTACGTATACTTCGCGCTCGGGATAACGTTCTTTCAGTATCAGCGCCGCGTTGCGGGCGGAATTGATGGTTCCGGAGATGCCGGAAGAGAGGCAGACGTGTACGACATCCTTCCCATCTTCAAGGAACGGCGTAAAGAAATCGACATATTCGGAAACGTTTACCTGTGAGGTCCGGGTGTCGGCCCCGGCGCTCATACGGGCATAGAAATCCTCATGCGAGATGGTCTGGCCGAGGTCATCGGGGTATTCCACCCCGTCCAGAAAGTAATGAAAGCAGATGTACTTTACACCGATACTTTCGAAATGTTCCTTCGACAGGTCGGCGGGGGTGCAGCAGCTGAGAATATAATCGCTCATGATATCTTTCCTTTCCGGGCATTCCGTAAATATCTTGTACCATGAGCATAACCCGTGCTCCCAGCCGGTGCAATCTACAGGAGAGGATGGCATTCTACAGATGAAAACGCACGCGTAGAACGGCCTTGCGGCCACTCTACGCGTGCGGGATACCGGCTCTACCGGCAGTAGAATTCAGTTTTTCCGTCCGCCGCGGTGTCCGGACCGGCGCCTGATCCGCAGATTGCACGCCAGAAAGACCAAAGCTTCCGTAGGTATCAGGATCAGGAACAGCTGCCAGGGGTGTGCGATGGGAAGGAAGAAATAGATGATGAGAAACAGCGAAGCGACGAATAGTGCAATGACATACTGGAGGCGCCTTGTGCGCCGGAAGACGCACAGAAGGATCATGCAGGCCAGGATCGCGGTGCTGAGCGCAATCAGAAACAGCCGCCATTCGACGATGTCCATCAGCCAGAGCGTGACAAAGGCGATGAGAAAGGCGGTGAAGACGCCGATCACGGCAACGGCGATCACGCGCTCGACGCTGTAGTGCACTTCTTCCACCCGGTTCTCCCGAGGCCGCTCCCATTCGTCGTGGGAGGAGAGAAGAAAGTCTACACTGACGGAAAAGATATCCGAAAGACGGGTGAGGACATAGGCATCGGGGATCGCTTCACCGCGTTCCCATTTGGAGATCGTCTTGTCAGAATAGTTCAGCATTGCGCCAAGTTCCGCCTGCGTCAGCCCTTTTGCCGTACGCAGCCGTATGAGGTTGCTCGCTGCGACGAGTTTCAGCTCGTTCGGATCCATGCAGTAAACTCCTTTTTTCAGGGAAAAGGCTCCTGAATAGTACGAATATTGTAACGGCTGCCAGCCTTCAAGTCAAGGTGCGGACATGACGCGCTGCTCGACCTTTGCTTTTGTGTGAGAACGAGAAAAACCTCCCGCACAGGCAGGGGATCCCCTGCCTGTGCGGGAGGTTTCCGTCTGTCCCGCGCTTTCACGGGAAACAGGAGAGAGCGTGCGTAATTCTTTCCGGGCAGCCGATCATCAGACCTCCCGGTTGTAGATGCGTGCCACTTCTTTCCGGCCGCCGCCGATGAAGATCACCGCAGCGAGCAGACATGCTGCGTTGGCGATGACAGCGATAGGCCGTTCGCCCATGACTTTCGAGAGAAGGCCGGCGGCCCCCTGCCCCAGGAGCATCCCCACGGTGCTCAGAGTGCCGAATACCCCGTTGAAGCGTCCCTTCTTCCCATCCGGGACATACTGCTGGGTGGAGGACGCGCGTATGTTGTAGGAGGTGATGCCCATCATCCCCGACAGGAAAGTCATGGCCATCATGACCGGTATCGGGAAAAACAGATAGGAACCCTCCAGAACGGCGATAGAGATATATACGAAAAAGGCAATAGCGAATTTCTTCTCCACCGGCAGACGCACACGGTAATGGGCGGCGCCGCCCAGGAATCTTGCAAGACTGGACATGCCCCACACCAGCATGTACATGTATTCGCCGTCGGTGAACGCTCTGCGGAAATATGGGAGGGTGACTACCTGCGTCATGCCTCCCGTCAGCGCGGAGAAGAAGAAGTATACGGCGATGGCCAGAAGGCCGCGCTCCGCGTTCAGGTAGGCCAGCCCCTCACGGAAATCCGAGGTGAAGCGTCGGACCGGACGGACCTCTCCGATTTCGCTCTGATGTTCAATATATGTTTCCTCGGCCCGGATCCGAGTCTCCATGACGGCGGCGATGAAGAATGACGCCGTGTTGGCCAGAAGAAGGGGAATGATGCCGAAGAGCTTGTAGACCAGCGTGGAAATCGGGACCATCACTGCGCTGAGCGTTTCCAGTGTTGAGGCCACGGAATATGCCTTGCGGAAGTTTCCTTCGCTGATGAGCAGGGGATAGAAGCTGTCGTATGCCACCCCGTAGATCCCGTTGATCGCTCCGAGCAGGAAGTTTGCACCGGCCAGGAGCCAGAAGGAGAAATGACCTGCGCTCATCAGAAGGGCGACCACTCCGAAGAGGCCGGCGGTGATGAAGTCCAGCGTGTAGATGGTTTTTCTGCGTGAGAAGCGGTCAAGAAACGGCCCGATAAGGATCGGGGAGAGCGCGTTCGGCAGCATGAATACCATGCCGTATACGGCGAACAGCAGCGTGGAGCCGGTATAGTCCAGCACCAGCAGGTCCATGGCAAACCACGACAGCGCGCTGCCGAGCATCGAGACGACCGTCCCGATCGTCAGTATGGTAAAATCCCGCGTCCAGAGGGGGTTTCCCTGAGGAGCGGCTTTTGTTTTATTCTGCATCGTTATCACCTTCCTTTCCGCCTGCCGCCAGGACACAGACCAGGATTTCCTCTATGGACGCCCGAAAAAGGCGGGAGAGGATCACCATGTTGTCCAGCGACGGCAGAGTCTCGCCACGCTGCCATCTGTAAATGGCCTGGGCGGAGCAGAGTCCGAGCTGCCGCTGCAGCTCACGTACGGTATACCCGGCTGCGATGCGCAGCCGCTCAATATTCCGGCCGGTGGCCGTCAGATCGATTGACGGAAAGCAACTGCTCTCCGGATCTGTGATCGATATAGACATAAAAATCCCCCTTCCGTACGAGAAGGGGGATCATAATCAGTGATCTTTCAGAAGAGCGCTGCGACGCGCTTTTCATACCCGTTCCCGCATGAAAATAGACATACCTCTCCCGCAAAAACACGGGAAAGTCTGCGATTGACGGCGTTATTGCCGCTTAAAATCTCGTTGTAAAGCAGATTCAAAAAGCTCATCACGGCACTCCTTTCCGGGCTCAAGCCCAAAACTTCTATTTTTATATCACAGTTTTTTACGTTTGTCTATGAACTTGTGGTTGAATTTATCTCTTTTTTCGCATTGCAGTCTCTGCCATCTGCCGGGAGACGGCGGAGAGCATGGAAAGGCCGCCCGCAGACGGGACCGCGGGCGGCATAAAGGGGTGGGAATCGCTCTTTTCAGAGCAGGTGGAGTGCGTTATTTGCGCCCGACAAGAGCATCGTCCAGCGGCTTGCCGGCGGCTGCTCTGTACTTGTCGTCCACATCCTTGACATGAGAGGGCCTGAACAGAGCTGTGAGGATGACGCTGATCACACCGCAGATGCCGACGAAAATGAAGGTGGCCTTCACGTCCGGCATGCCTTTGGCGAAGAGCAGCGTAGCTACGATCATAGGACCGAAGGCGGAAAGCAGACTGGCAACAGGGTTGACCCTGGCGAACACACTGGGGAAGTCTTCAATGCGCCAGTACTGCACCGCGCCGGAAACGGTGAAATTGGAGGCCGCACCCATGAAGGCCGCCAGACAGGCCAGTGCGATCAGAGTGCCGGCCATTCCGCCGATGACACCGAAGATGCCGGAGATGATCATAAGGACCGTGGCGATCAGCATAGCTTTCCGGGTGCCCAGCCTGGTGTCCAGAAGGCCGAGCACATAGCTGCCGAGGCAGGCAACGACACAGATGCCCAGCATGATCATGCCGAATTCTTTGCTTTCTGAACCGAATCCCAGCGTGCCGATGATGGTGACGGTCTGGGTCATCATTCCGATGGAGGTCATCAGCAGAAGACCCATGGGAATGGTGAGTGTCCAGAAAGAGCTGGTCTTCAGGGTGTTTCCGAGCGTCCACACGGTGGTCTTCTTGTTCTCGATCTCCGCCTCCATCATGGCCTTGGCAATCTCGGGAGTGAACGAATGGTCGTTATCCCGGTATGCGCCGCACTGTTCGGGGTAGTCCTTGATGAGGAACGCGGCGATCAGAAGTCCTATCACGCCAAGAATGAAGTAGGGCAGATAGGCTCCGACCACATCGGGGCGGCCCTTGGTGGCGAAACCGCCGAAAACCGTAGCTGCGAAGGGGGAGACCAGTGCATTTCCGATGGGGAAGGCAAACGTCACGATGCCCATGACGGTTCCCTTTCTGCGGGGGAACCACTGGCCGATCAGGATGCCGATGGTGAAGGTGCACCAGATGGTGATGATAAAGCTGACCAGGAAATAGGCGACGAACCACAGCGTTCCGGGAGGAATGAGCATGACGCCCAGGCAGAATACCATGGAGACAACGCCGAGCACGATACCCAGGACCTTGATGTTCTTCACCTTGCCGATGTTTGCCGAGAGGATGAGCTGCGTGCCGATGCCCACCACCTGAGCGATGGTATACAGGGTGGAGATCAGCTGCGGATTCTGGGGACTGTATACGTCGGTCAGCGCGTTCATGGGCCAGTTGGTGAACGCTGTGAACACCAGGAAGCCGATGAACTGATAGATGACCAGCATCCATCCCCGGAAGCCAAAGTTGATGCTTTTTTTCTGCTGCATGGAGACACCTCGTTTACAATAATATTGTTATGTTAATAACATGGCACAGAATGCGTTTCATATGAAAGACATGCGAGGGGGTGTTCCCGGGGGCGCAAGCCCCCGGGAATGAGCAGAGGTTTACTCGGTGAAATCCTTGATGAACTCGTTGTAGATAGCGGGAAGCTTGTCCGCCAGGTTGGTGAACTCCTTGATGTTGTGTGCCAGCAGCGCCTGGACCGCCATCAGCGGGAACTGGACGCCGTCGGGGATCGCCTTATGGGGCTTTCCGTCCACCACGTTGTAGCCGAACCAGAAGCGGCTGCGGAGCTCATAGCCGTTTCCATCCTCTTTCGGACGGAGGAAGTGGCACATGATGCAGGGACTGTACTCGTTGCCCGAGCAGACTATGGTGCCCTTGAAATCCTTCAGCTTCTCGGGATCGAAACCGATGTCCGCCGGATTGCGGAAATTGATGACGATCCTCTCGGGCCCGAGACCGCAGTCCTCGAATACATCGTGGGTGGTATCCCAGTACCGCTCTTTCAGGCTCAGGGACTTGTCGTTGCCCTTTTCGGGCTCACGGCTCACGGCGCTGTAGTGGTCCTCACGGTCCCAGATGGTGTAGCGGCCGTCTGCGAGGCCGTGCCAGGCGAACCAGAAGTCGAACATCTCGGGCGTGACGTTGGGCATGTCAGTCAGATTGCAGAGCATCGCACCGCCGTCAGGCAGCTGCGCAAAGCCGCATTCCACATCCATGTAACCCGGATCGAACAGCTTGTTCATATCGAACGGATGCTGGACCTTGTCGGAGGGAGCGGGAGCCGCCACTGCCGCCCAGCGGGAAGGATCGGGCGCTTTCATCTCCATCTGGTAGTATTTGTACAGAGGACCGGCCTTCACCTCATCGCTGATGGCGACCAGATGATCGGGGCCGTAGATCCAGCCGGTGGTATCCACAGGCTCGGTGGTGAGGCTCATTTCGCCGTCAACGTTCTTCACGATGATATGCTTGAACCAGTTTTCGTTATCCTGCTCGGGATAATCCTCGCGCAGGAACCAGCCGCGGCTCTCCTTGCGCATCATGGAGGCACGGTAATGCATCTCGGCGGACAGAACCATGGCCTCCGCCTCGAGGCACTTCATGGCGCCGTGCCAGTCCTTGGCTCCGATCTTCGGCAGCAGAGCCTTGGCCTGCTCCACGAGAGCAAGGGCTTTCTCCATGCGGTCCGCTTTCATGTACACGGACTGCTCCACGGGCGCCATGGCCTGCTGAACCAGAGCAATGGCATCCTCGGGCTTCACGGCATCTCCGCGCTCCAGAGGGGCGTTGAGACGGGCCTGGGCAGCCTCGACCTGCTTGTCGCAGATCTCCGGCTGGGCACCGGACAGATCGGCGACCCCGATCTCGTCGGCACACTGCAGGGCGGCGAACACAGCGTTCAGAATGCCCGACCCACGGTTGCGTCCCGGAGGTGCGGGGACGGCGCCGGCCAGACCGGAACCGCAGTAGCTGCAGTCGCCGATGGCGTACAGGTCGCCCAGCGTGGTCTTCATGTGGTGATCGACCTTAATGGGGGACTGCTCGCCGATGAACATGGGAGCGACCTCCAGATCGGTATCAACCTTGGCCCCCATGCCGTCGTTCAGCTCACGGAATTTCTTGCCATAAGGACGGTTCCAAAGACGCTCCAGACCGCCTTCGCCGGCGTCCTCATTGCCGAAGTCCAGATGGATCGGGCCGTTGCCGGCCATCATCTGCACGTACCATTCACGGATGGTACGGCTGCTGATATCGGTCTCACGGTGGGTCAGGAAGTTCTTCGTGATGAATTCGCCCTTAGCGTTGTACATGTAGTTTTCACCGAAGACGACCTCATTGTGGCTGCGGTAACGGGTCAGCTGAGCAAAGTTGCCGTATTCCACATTGCGCATCTCGGCACCAGCGCGGTAGGCAGCGGCGATACCATCGCCGCGCCCGGAGCCCCACATGGAGCCAATCCGGTAGTCCTGACTGCCGGTGGCGAGCACTGTCTTCTTTGCACTGATGGCGGTGAGTGCCCCGTCCAGAACGCTGAACACCACGGCACCGGTGACCTTTTCACCCTCCGTCAGCAGATCAGCCAGCACGTTCTTGTCCAGGAAACGGACACCCAGCTTCTCAGCCGTGCGGCGCACGCGAATGGTGATGTCGAGGTCCACGCAGATCATGGCCGTCATCGGGCCTGTGGGCATCACATGGTAGGAACCGTCCTCCTCCTTGGGAAGATTCACGCCCCAGGAGACAAGTTTGTCCAGCATCTCGGTGTTGCGGGACACATAGGTTGCCATCAGAGGCTGATCCGTGAAATCCGCACCGATGTTTTTGGCGTGGAAGACGGCAAAGCCCCACGGATCCACCCGGTCGGGGAAATACTGCAGGACGCCGCCACCGCGGTTGGCCTTTCCGGCGTAACCCGCGAAGTTCTTCTCAACGACGAGGACGTCGGCATCCGGATTGTGCTCCTTGACGGAGACGGCGCAGGACAGACCGCCGATACCGCCGCCCAGGATCAGAATGTCACAGCACATCGTATTCGTATTACTCATAGCTCTCACCTCACCTGTACTTGTCGAACGACTGCAGCAAATGCTCGCTCGCGTAGTCGGGAATCACGTTGATGGCCTCTTTTTTGCACAGAGCCATGCAGAGGAAGCAGTGCTCACAGTCTTCAACATACTTGAAGACCGGTTTTTTCGCCTCAGCATCCCAGCGGATCACGTCTACGAAGCAGGACTTGTAGCAGATCTGACAGCCGACGCATTTTTCAGCGTCAAATTCTATACGGTGTTTCGTATTTATCATGGCACACTCCACCCTTTCCTAAAGTAATTCCAGTTTACTCTAACAGGGGGTTGTTAGGCAACTAAATTTATAGTAAAATGATTATAACCAAAAAGTTATGAGGAGGGAGCGGGATGACGCTTACTCAGGTCGAATGCTTTGAGGCTGTCTGTGAATCCATGAGTTTCTCCAAGGCGGCAGGCATGCTGTATGTTTCACAGCCATCCATCAGCAAAAGCATCTCCCGGCTGGAGGAGGAACTGGGACACGTCCTGTTTGAAAGGGAGAACAACCGTCTGGTGCTGACTCCGGCGGGGGAACTGTTCAGGGAATATGTGATCCTCGCCCGCCAGGAGTACCAGGCACTGCGAGAGAGGCTGGACGACCTT
>JAEEGL011402897.1_pt1 | contig 14627 bp, 10 predicted proteins | sample 9134231 | NCBI WGS metagenome assembly JAEEGL01 (sample SAMN16246548, study PRJNA631951) | gut metagenome | biome: gut microbiome; feature: rumen; material: fiber-attached | host: Bos | place: Iran: Karaj | collected 2018-10 | reverse complement strand
TGGCGGCCTTCTCGAGACGGAAGGTCACGGCAACGACGGAGACGTCGGGATTGGGAACGCGCATCGCCATGCCGGTGAGCTTGCCGTTGAGCTCGGGGATGACCTTGCCGACAGCCTTGGCAGCGCCGGTGGTGGAGGGGATGATGTTGCCAGCAGCAGCACGACCGCCGCGCCAATCCTTAGCGGAGACGCCGTCAACGGTCTTCTGAGTAGCAGTGGTAGAGTGAACGGTGGTCATAAGACCTTCCTTAATGCCGAAGTTGTCGTTAAGAACCTTGGCAATAGGAGCGAGGCAGTTGGTGGTGCAGGAAGCGTTGGAAACAAAGTCCATATCCTTGGTGTACTTGTTCTGGTTGACGCCGACAACGAACATCGGGGTGTCATCCTTCGCGGGGGCGGACATGATAACCTTCTTTGCGCCTGCAGTGAGGTGACCCTGAGCCTTCTCCTTAGTGAGGAAGAGACCGGTGGACTCTACGATATATTCCGCGCCGATCTTGCCCCAAGGCAGATTCTCCTTCTCGCGCTCGCAGAAAACAGCGATCTCGCGGCCGTTAACGATGATGGAATGATCAGTGTAGTCAACGGTGCCGGTGAACTTGCCCTGCATGGTGTCATACTTGAGCATGTATGCCATGTAGTCGGGGGTGATGAGGTCATTGATTCCGACGACTTCGACGTTCTCGTGATCAAGGCTGGCGCGGAAAACGAGCCTTCCGATGCGGCCGAAGCCGTTGATGCCAATTTTAATGTTTGCCATTTTTTAGCCCTCCAATTAAATTATTTATTATGATTGCAACTGCGCGCATACTGCGCCCTTCTGGTTATGAATTATAACGCATTTTCTCTGAAAAAGAAAGTGCTTTTTGTGAATTTTTTCTGGTTTTTTGCTTTTGGTCTCATACGTGGTTGAAAAAGGGAGCCTTTTTTGCTATCATAGACCTGCTTGATTATATTCAGACCGATAAACGGGAAGAAAACAGCATAAGATATCCTGAGAAACAGAAAAGGAGATGGACGGACGTGCCTGCAAGATCGTATTCGTTTTTTGATCATCTCTCAGAGCCCGTGATCGTGATAAAGAAAGACGGCGTCGTCGGATACGAAAATCCGGCGTCGATCGAATTTTTTGAAGAGAGCAAGCTGAACTGGCAGATAAAGGACGTTCTCGACAGCACTCTTTTGCGTCTCGGCCTTGACGAAGGCATCGGTACGGTCGAGATAGACGGAGAGAGCTTCGCCGCCACTTTGGCTACGGTAAGCGGACTGCGGGCTCTTATAATACATCCGCATGGCAGGAAAGACGAAAGACTTAGGGAAAACCGTCTTGGGCTTCTGCGCAGTGCGGAACGCGAGCTGAGGAACGCGCTCGGTACGTCTGAAATGGCGGAGGAGGTCATAAGCCGCCGCGCTTCAGAGCTCGGCGATATATCGCTGATACGCTATTCTGCAACTTTGAGCCACGCTTGGCACGGTATGCTGAGGGTAGTAGAGCATATATCAGATTTTCTTGATCCCGAGAGCGATGAGGAGGCTGTCATGATGTCTCCGTTTGATATAAGGGAGAGATGCTTTGAGCTCGTTTCCGCCGTGTCATATCTTGCGGCGGAGCGAGGCGTCAGTATCGAGGTCAAGTCTGAGGAGAGTCAGATAATCTGCATCGGAAACCGCAGACTTCTGGACAGAATGATTCTTAATCTCCTGTCTAACAGCCTGAAAAACACTTCTCCTGGCGGAAAGATAACGGTAACGCTTAAGAAAGCGAAGAGAACGCTGCAGATCGAGGTCGCCGATAACGGCTCGGGCATCAGCCCGGAGAGAGCCGCTAAGCTCTTCCGCCCTCTTGATACGGCAAGAGAGCTGACAGACGCAGGAGAGGGACTCGGCCTAGGTCTCTATCTCGTGCATAAGGCGGCTAAGCTCCACGGAGGCGGAGTCGCAATAGAGACAAAAGCGGGATTCGGAACAAAAGTGACGGTTCTGATCAAAAACGTTGAAAACGATTACCGCCTTTCTTCTCCTTCGGAGAGCCCTGAGCCGGAGCTCGACGCGGTTCTGACAGAGCTTGCCGACATACTCACGGCAAAGGCGTATTACAGAGTAAGCGAATAATCAATAAAAAACAGCCTGCCTTTTTATTGCTAAGGGCAGGCTGTGCTATTATTCGTTTTCCTTATCTTCAGGCTCGGGAGTTAAGGTCAGCTTCTCATACTTTTCGGTTTCCCTTGCCCGCTCGAGAGCCTCTGCGCGGATTTCATCCATAACTGCCTCCGCCCGCGGATCGGGAGGAACTTCGCCGGGAAGTGCGCCGTTATGCTCGCATAGGAACTTGAAGGTTTCGCCGTCCATGCTCTCGTGAACGAGGAGATATTCGGCGGTTTTAATAAGCAGATCGCGGTGCTCCGAAAGGATAGCTTCGCATTTCTCGGCAGCTTCGTCAAAAATACGCTTGACCTCTTCGTCGATTATTGCCGCAGTTTCCTCGGAATAGCTCTTCGTCTGACCGAAATCGCGGCCGATAAAGACGCTGTGGCTCGAAGAGTCAAAGGAGATAGGACCGAGCCTGTCGCTCATTCCGTAGACTGTTACCATGTTTCTGGCAATCTGAGTTGCGTGCTGAATGTCCCCGGAAGCGCCTGTCGAGATATCGTCCATAAACATACGCTCGGCAGTCCTTCCGCCGAGAGCCATGACGATCTGCTCAAACATCCTCGTGCGAGAGTAGAAATTCGTATCCTCGTCGGGACGGAACAGGGTGAAGCCGCCGGCGCCCTTTCTGGGGATGATAGTAATATAGTGTACAGGGTCGACGTTTTCCAGAAATCTTCCGGCGATTGCGTGGCCTGCCTCGTGGTATGCCGTAAGCCTGCGTTCCTTCTCGGAGACGACATGGCTCTTCTTTTCCGGCCCCATTTCCACCTTGAGTATCGCGGAGTCTATCTCCTCCTGGGTGATATAGGGCTTGTTGCGGCGGGCGGCAAGCAGAGCCGCCTCGTTCATAAGGTTTTCAAGATCGGCGCCGGTAAAGCCAGCCGTGCCCTGAGCGATGCTCTTGAGATCAACGTCGTCGCCGAGGCTCTTGCCGCGCGAGTGTATTTTAAGGATCTCCTCGCGTCCCTTAACGTCCGGCACTCCGACGTAGATCTGCCTGTCGAATCTTCCCGGACGGAGAAGAGCTGAGTCGAGGATATCCGAGCGGTTGGTAGCCGCCATTACGATAACGCCCTCGTTGTTTGAAAAACCGTCCATTTCCACGAGAAGCTGGTTAAGAGTCTGCTCACGTTCGTCGTGGCCGCCGCCGAGACCGCTTCCGCGCTGACGCCCTACTGCGTCAATCTCGTCAATGAAGATGATGGCGGGTGCGAGCTTTTTCGCCTGATCGAAGAGATCGCGGACTCTGCTCGCGCCTACTCCGACGTACAGCTCAACGAAATCGGATCCGGAGATTGAAAGAAACTGAACGTTTGCCTCGCCGGCGACCGCTCTCGCAAGCAGGGTCTTGCCCGTGCCCGGAGGGCCTACAAGGAGGACGCCCTTCGGGATACGCGCGCCGAGCCTTGCATACTTGCCGGGATCGCGCAGGAAGTCGACAATCTCCTCAAGCTCTGCCTTTTCCTCGTCGGCTCCCGCAACGTCGGCAAAGGTCTTCTTTTCCCTGTTGGAGCTGCCGAGCTTGGTGTTTGCCTTACCGAAACGCCCGACGCCGCCAAGACCGTCTCTGCCACCCGCAGCTCCGCGCAGCATAAAGAACCAGAGCGCTGCCATGACGATCAGTATGAGCGCGTAGGGGATGAGGCTGACGAGCCACGAGGTTGTGTTCGGTACGAAATCGTATTCTTTTAGAGTGCCTTTTGAGAGCTGCTCCTGGATAACGTCGTTGAGATCCTCGTAAAATGCGGAGAAGCTGTAAAGCTTATGCGTCGCAATCTTGTGACCGTTTATCGGCTCGTTAAGCTCCATTATCACGCTGTCGTCGCGCACCTCAAAGGAGGCGACGTTGCCCTGGTTGAACTGCCTGAGCATATCCGAATAGGTTATCGGCTCAGAGTCGACGTTCCTTCCGGCGAGCAGATAAACGGTAGCTACGAGTATTATAAGAATGAAAATATAAAAGCCGATATCCGGTCTGCGTCTGCGGCCTTCGTTGTTATTATTGTTTTCGTTCAAGGGCTCACTTCCTTTCGTTTGCCGCCAAAGCGGAAACGGGTTGAGTTTTATTCGTATATCTCGGGCTTGAGAACACCGATATATGGGAGATTGCGGTATCTCTCTGCGTAGTCGAGCCCGTATCCGACTATGAAGGCGTCCGGGCAGAGAAAACCGACGTAATCCGCCTTTATATCCGCCTTGCGGCGGCTCGGCTTATCGAGGAGAGTGCAGATAGATATCGAAGCAGGCTGCCTGTTCATAAGGTAGCCCTTCAGATAGGAGAGAGTGACGCCGGAATCGAGTATGTCCTCGATAACGATGATATGCCTGCCGGCAATATCGTGGCTTAAGTCCTTCCTTATGCTGACAGCGCCGGTCGTCTTTGTGCCGTTACCGTAGGATGAGACGGCCATAAAGTCGATGTCGCAGTAAGTGTTTACGGCACGTACGAGATCCGCCATGAAAACGAAAGAGCCCTTCAGAACTCCGACCATCATCGGGTCCTTGTCCATATAGTCGCGGGTTATCTCCTCGCCGAGGGCTTTGACGCGAGCTCTGATCTCTTCTTCAGAAAAAAATATGCGCTGAATATCGTTTTCTATCATTTCTGAGTCTCCTCGGTTATTTTATTTCCGCAAACGTGATTTTTATTACATTATCGCCCTTTCGAGCTCTCGATCTCAGGTCAGTCCCTATCCCGCAGACGCCGAGAACTCCGCATCCGTCGGATACTACGGGCACGGCGGAACGGCGGTGAGCGGGAATTTTTCGCTCAATATACAGTTTTTTAAGGCTTTTTTGCCCTGAAGACGGGGAAAGACGTATAAAATCACCCGTTTTTCTGGGTCTAATGAGAATCTTATCACAAACAGTATCGCTTTTGAATACCAATTCCGTAAAAGATTTGTTAATTTCTCCCGTCCAAAGCTCCTCCGCCGCGGAGATCCGCAGTCCTATGGACGTGACGTCGCGGCTGTCGCCCGGGCTGATCGCAAATGGCTCGAAGCTCAATTCCTCGGCTTTCCCGAAAAGGATGCTGTCGTATTCACGCCGCACCGTCACTCCGGGCAGATCGAGCGAGTCTGACGGCCCGCCGCTGCCCGCAAGGTCGAGGACTGCTCTCACATGCTCAGCTGACAAGTCGCGTCCCGCCGCCTTGCGCAGAACTCTCGAGCTTAAAGAAAAGGGCAGAGCGGAGAGCTCAGAGGCCTTCAGGACCGGGTGGGTTTTTATGAAATCGTCTGCAAGGTCTTCAAGAAAGCTCTCGTCCTCTCGGAGAAGCCTTGTCATTTCCGCAGCCTGAGAGGCAGGCTCAAAACCGTATTCCGACAGAGCGGGTATGACCCTGTGGCGAATTATATTTCTGAAATGACCGTCCTCGGCGTTAGTGCTGTCCTCCCTGTGGGAAAGACCGCGGAAAGAGAGGTACTCCTCGACGTCACGCCGCCTCAGATAGATGAGCGGTCTTATGATATCGCCGCGCACGGGAGGTATGCCGCAGAGCCCCTTCAGCCCCGTGCCTCTCGCTATTCGCATCAGTACCGTTTCAAGATTGTCGTCCGCAGTGTGCGCCGTAGCTATCCTTGCGCCGCCTATCCGAGCTGCGGTCTCATAAAAGAAGGCGTAGCGCATATCCCTTGCGCACTCCTCAAGGCCCTGCGACCTTCGCTGAGCCTCGCCGGAAACGTCGCCGGAGCCAACGAACAGGGGGACGCCGAGCTTATCGCAGACCTCGCGGCAGAAGGTCTCGTCGCCGTCGGATTCGCCGCCTCTGAGCCTGTGATTATAGTGGGCTGCGAAGAGCTCGAAAGAAAGGCTGTCCTTAAGCTCATACAACGCGGACAGAAGGGATACGCTGTCCGCTCCGCCCGAGAGGCAGACCAGAACGCGGGAGCCGGAGGGCAGCATGTCGAATTCTTTTATTGCGGAGAGAACGCCGCCTGTAAAGTCCGTCATTCCTCGTGCCTTCTGTCGATGGAGGAGAAAGCTGAATACTCGGGAAGCCATCGAAGCTCGACAGTTCCTGTCTCGCCGCGGCGGTTTTTGAGTATTATGCACTCGGCGACGTTGGGCGTTTCCGTTTCGGTATTATAGTAATCGTCGCGGTAGAGACCGAGAATGATATCCGCGTCCTGCTCTATTGCTCCGGACTCGCGCAGATCTGAGAGCATAGGCCTTTTATTCTGCCTTCCCTCGTTTGCACGGTTAAGCTGAGATAGGCAGATAACGGGAACGTTCAGCTCTTTGGCCATGATCTTCAGCATTCGGCTTATATCGCTCACAGCCTGAGTGCGGCTCTCGTTTGTGTAGCCTGTCCTCCCGCCCGCGGACTGCATAAGCTGGAGGTAGTCTATAACGACGAGGCCGAGATTCGGAACGCGCCTGCAAGCGGCGTTCATATCTGCGACGGATACGGTCGGGTTATCGTCGAAGCGCATATCGGTCGAGCCTATAGAGGCGGTAGCGGCGGCGATTTTGCGCCACTCCTCCTCGCTGAGCTGACCCGTTTGCAGCTTTTTGTTGTCAACAAAGCTCTCGCTTGCGAGAAGTCTCATACAGAGCTGCTCGCGGCTCATTTCAAGCGAGAAGATAGCTACGGCCTTTCCGCTCGTTTTTGCGACGTGCAGAGCCATATTGAGGGCTATCGTCGTTTTGCCCATTCCGGGACGTGATGCGATTATGATAAGGTCAGAATTATTGAGACCCATTATCGCTGTGTCGACGTCGGGCAGACCGGTGCTCATTCCCGGGATACGGGCCCCGTTTTTGGCCGCCTCGTTTAGCTTGGTGTAAACGTCCACGAGCACTTTTTTGACAGGCTCGAGGCCTCCGACGCTGCGCCCCTGACGGATTGCATATATCTTCTGCTCGGCGGAGTCGAGGACGGTTTGACCGTCGCCGCCTGCCTCGAGAGCGAGAGAGCTTATCTCAGTTCCGGCGTCTGCAACGCTTCTGAGAAGTGCCTTGTCCTTGATGATAGAGGCGTATTCCAGCACGTTCGCCGCAGTAGGAGTTATCTCCATAAGCTGCATCAGGTAGTCGCGCGTGGATTCGTTCGCATAGCCGCGGCTTCGCAGTTCGTTCAGCACGGTCACCGCGTCGATCTTCTGCGAGTAGTTGAACATCGAGTAAATAGTATCGAATATGTTTCTGTTCGCCTCGACGTAGAATTCGTCTGCCTTGAGAACGCCAATGACGTCTGCAACGCAGCGCGGATCTATGAGGATGGAGCCGAGAACCGCCTGCTCCGCCTCAACTGAGTTAGGCATCTGGCGAAAAGCCAGCTCCTCATTGGGCATAAATTGTCACTTCCTTTTTTCTGAGGTGAAGCGGGGCGTTATTTTTCGGTTATGAGGAGGTTTATCGTGCCGCTTATCTCATATCCGAGCTTTGCCTTGACCTCAAAGGAGCCGTAGGTCTTTATCGGATCGGGGAGAACAATGCGCTTTGAATCAATAGAGATCCCGTGCTGACGCTTGAGCTCTTCGGATATCTCCTTGGTGGTTATCGAGCCGAACAGCTTTCCGTTTTTACCTGCGGATGCGGGGATCTTGACCATAACGGATTCGAGCTTTTCTCTGGTGGCGTTTGCCTCGGCCTTCTCGATCTCCATTTGACGGGCCTTCTGCTTCTCCTGCTGCTTTATCGTGTTGAGATTATCCGTTGTCGCGGCGATGGCAAGCCCGCGGGGAAAGAGGTAATTCCTCGCGTAACCGTCGGAAACGGTAACTATTGCGCCTTTCTTGCCGTGATCCTTAACGTCCTGCTGAAGTATTACTTTCATCTTGGCATTTCCTTTCTTAGATAAGGGGGAGAGCTGACTCCCCGATTAGTTTTCCTGAGCTGTAGGCTCGTTTAATGAATTGTCTTCGAGATATCCGTCGATCGCTGTTAGGAGGTCTCGGACGACGTCCTTCTGAGTTTTGCCTCCGCCTATCTGAGCTCCCGCCTGATTCTTGTTCCCGCCTCCGCCGAGCTTCTCAAGTATGACCTGCACGTTGATATCGCCTATGCTGCGCGCGGAGATGTCAATGGTGGATTCCGAGGGGAAGATGACGAAGCTGGCTCTTATACCGGCGATATTCAGGAGCTCGTCGGCAGCCTGAGCGGCGATCACGCGGTTTTCCGCGGATTCGGGAGCGGCGAGAGCGATGCCGGCCTTGTATATCTTCGCCTTCTGAACGATGGCGTATTTCGATTTTGCCGTTTGTATATCAGTTTGAAGTAGCCTTTTAACGTCGCTCGTATCGGCTCCCGCTCTTCTGAGGAAAGCGGCGGCGTCGAAGGTGCGCCCGCCGGTTCGGAGCGTGAAGTTCTTCGTGTCGAGGACTATGCCGCTCATAAGAGCTTCCGCCTCGTAGCGGAGAATATCGGACTGCTCCACCATATACTGAAGAAGCTCGGTCACGAGCTCGCTGGCTGAGGAGGCGTATGGCTCGTGAAGCGAGAGAGCCGCATTTTGAATGTAAGTCGCGGCGCGCCTGTGGTGGTCGATAACTGCGACGCGATTCACGCTCATAAGGAGATTTTCGCTCTCTACCTGCTCCGGTCTGTTCGTATCTACGACGATCAGGAGGCTGCCGCCGTCGACGGACAGTATCGCGTCCTGAGGATCGATGAAAACATTCTGGTATTCGGGCAGCGAGGCCGATTTGTCGATAAGCTCCTTAGCCATAGAGGTCTGATAGTCGACTACCACGTTCGCCTTCTTGCCCATGACCCTCGCCGCACAGCAGAGACCTATAGCGGAGCCTATCGCGTCGAGGTCTGAGTGCTTATGCCCCATAATAAAGATCTTTGTGGCGTCGCGCATAAGCTCCGAAAGGCTTGAAGCCATAACTCTCGACTTGACCTTAGTGCGCTTTTCGGTCTGGCTCGTTTTGCCGCCGTAAAATTCAAAGGTGTATTTGTTTTTGATTACCGCCTGGTCTCCGCCTCTCGAAAGGCTCATCTCAAGGGCAAGCGAGGCAAAGTGGCAGTTCTCGCCGATGTCCTTTCCGTCCTTTCCGACTCCGATAGACAGGGTCGGATGCATACCCTTCGTGCTGATGAGCGCTCTTACAAGGTCGAGAAGCTCGAACTTTGATGCGATTATCTCGTCGAGATAGCGGGATTCACAGATAAAAATGTATCTGTCTCTGTCGGATCGGGAGAGATATCCGTTATACTTAGCAGCCCAGTTGACTATTATCTCGTCGATCGCGGCGATAAGCTGCGACTTGTCCTTTTCGGCAAGACCGTTCAGTATCTCGTCGTAGTTATCGAGCATTATCGTTGAGAATACGATGCGCGTATGCTCAAATTCGTCCGCAAGCTCGGCGTAAGTCGTTTCATCTACCCAGTAAGTTGTAGCGACGTAGTTTTTTACACCGGGAGCCTCGCTTCCGCGGACGAGCGAGCCGAAAACACGGTAACGCTTATCTCCGAGAGTGACGAGACCGGGGTGCTCGTTCTTCCCCTCCATGAGCCAGCGGGTAGAAAAATCGGGAAGAATGTCGGTCACGTTCATCGAGAAAGAATGCTCGCCCTCGCCGGAAATGGCCTGAAAGCTCTCGTTTGAGTAGATGAGCTCGTTCTGGTTGAGCGTGAAGATAGCCATCGGGAGCGGAAAATTCGTGAGAGTGTTTTTCGTAGCCGAGTCGATGTTGCTGGTTACGGACTCGATATACTTTACCATCTCCTTACCCCTGCGCCTTCCGAGAAGCCTCGTGTAGACATAGAGAAGAACAGCGGCTCCGAGCTCAATCGCGGCGAGCTCGAGAGAGAACTGCCCGAAGAAGAAGGTTGCAACGGCAAACAGTATAAGTACGATAAAAAATACTCTGCTCGACGTTCCAAATACCTGCTTTATCAGTCGATTCAATTCATCCACCCCTTTGCCTGAAAGAAGAAATAATAACACATTTTAATTATTATATCATTTTTCCACGATTTTCTCAATAGTTCTTAAATAAAAAATCCGCATCCCGCAAAAAATATCTCCGAAATAATAAGTTCGGAGATTTGTTATGAAAGCGATAATAATGGCGGGCGGAGAGGGAAGAAGACTTCGCCCGATAACGGACCTCAGACCTAAGCCGATGACCGTGATTTACGGGCGACCGGTGCTTGAATATACCGTCGGAAAGCTCAGAAAGCTCGGGATAAAGAAAATCGCGATGACTCTCGGGTATAAGCCGGAGGTGATAAAAGAGCATTTCGGCGCCGGTGAAAGGTTCGGGGCTGATATTATCTATCACACTGAGGAAAAGCCCCTCGGAACGGCGGGAGGAGTCAGAGCTCTAAGAGACTTCATTGGAGACGAGCCGGTGCTTATAGTAAGCGGCGACGCTGTCTTCGATCTCGACCTTTCGTCGCTGATTCGTTTCCACGAAAAAACAGAAGCTGCGGCGACGATAGCCCTGTTTGAGCACGAGGAACCCACCAGTTACGGGACGGCGATAATGACGCAGGACGGCAGGATAACCGGCTTTCGCGAAAAGCCTTCTTGGGACAGGGTAGTGACAGACAGAGTCAACACAGGGATATACGTGCTCTCTCCGGAGACGGTGGACCTCATTCCAGAGGGAAAGCAGTACGACTTCGGCAAGGAGCTGTTCCCTGAACTGCTCAGGCTCGGACGGGAGCTGCGCGGTCTTCCGATGAAGGGCTATTGGTGCGATATGGGAACTCCGGAGGCATACAGAGAATGCTGTATGGACGTGCTGTCCGGAAAGCTTGTGCTTGAGGGCGCAGAGCCGGACGACAGATATCCGGGAAGCGTGACCTTCGGGGCGAAGATAGGAGCGGGAGCAAAGCTTGAGAACGCCGTCGTTATGCCCGGAGCGAGGATAGGCGCGGGCGCTGTTTTGAAAAGCGGCTCCGTGATAGGAGAGAACGCCTCGATAGGCGCCGGAGCTGTTATCTGTGAGAACGTGAGGATAGGGGCTGGCAGAAAGGTCAGCTCTGGCGAGGTCGTGACCGGCGACGCTTCGGAAATGGCAAGACGCGAGCTGAGGTTTTACGATACGGGCAGGCTCAAAGGAAGATATCCGGGTGAGATAAACGCGGAGACCTGCGCGAGAATAGGGCTTGCGCTCGGGCTTAGAGGCAGGACGGGAGCCGCCTTCTGCGGAGGAAACGCTGCCGCCGCCTGCGCTGACTCTCTCTCTGCAGGAGCAAGGGAGAGCGGAAGCCCGGCTTTTATAACCGACGATCAGTTCGAGGCGTCGCTTAGGGAAACTGCACGGAGGCTTGATTTTTCGGCCTCGGTCTTTATAAGGGAGAGGGAGGACTCGATAGATTTTACCTTCTTCGGAAACTGCGGAGAAGAGGCGGACGACAGACTTGAGCGCGAGATCATTGCTTCTATTCGCGGCGAGACGGAGAGAAAAAGGACGGCGAGAGTCGGTTTTCCCGCCCGCGTGAGCGGAGCTACGGCGCAGAATATTGCATCCGCGGCAAGACCGAGGGCGACGGATTTCTTTTCGTTAGCAGTATCTGTAAGCGGAGACGGAGAGGAAAACAGGGCTCTCAAAAAAGCGCTGGCTTTGTCCGGCTGCCGCATTTCGGATAAGAGACCGGGAACGGTCGACTTCAGCGTATCGGAGGGCGGCTTCGAGCTGAAGGCTGAGGACGAGACGGGCGGCCGGATAGAGCACGAGAGGCTTGCTCTTATAGGAGGCGAAGGGGATGCGCTGCCACTTGCCGCGAGAGTTACGGAGAGAATGAGACGCGAGAGAAAGAGCCTTATGAGTCTTGCCGCAGAGCTTCCGGAGCGCTATCGGGAGACGATGAAGCTGCACTCTTCGAGGCCGAGGGCGGGACTCATGCGCAGGATAAGCGAGAGCTATATGGCTGAGACAGCCGACGAAACTTCGCCCGGTCTGTGTATTTTGCAGGGGGATGCAAGCATAAGGATAAAGGCGGGAAGAAGCGAGGGAGAACTCGTATTAATTGCTGAGGCGGGGTCACAGGAGGCCTGTGAAGCGGCGATTTCCGCCTTAAAACGAAAAATGGACCTCTAAAATTAAAAAAACCTGTTGATAAAAGAGACGAATTATAATAAAATATATAACTGTTATTTTTGTTATCAGCAGGTTTTACATATATGAGAATAGATAAAAGGCTCAGAGCAGTTGCTCTTTTTCTTATTTTAGCGTCCGTTTTATGCGGATGCCAAGGCTCGTCCGTGCCAAACGAGGTTAAAACGCCGGATGATCTCTCAGGAAAGATCGTCGGAGTCGTTGTTGATACCGCGGCTGAGAGCTTCGCCGTGAATTTGCGCAACGTGACCGTCCGCAGATATCAGTCCGGACAGGATATGATGGACGAGCTCGGAAAGGGTCACATCGACGCAGCCCTCTCGGATTCCTCGGATACCGACGGACTTCTTCGCCTCGGCAGTGCAAAGAGGCTCTCGCAGCCTCTTTACGAGGGCGAATTCAACATTGCCGTTTCGCAGGAGAACGGAACGCTTCTGAGGAACTTGAATTCCGTTCTGTCTGAGCTCAGGAAGGCGGGCAAGCTCGCAAAAATCAGCGAGGACGCGGATATCGAGACGCCCGGAGAGAACGCGCTCAGCATAGCCTTGTGTCCCGACATGAAGCCTTATGCGTATTATGACGACGAAGGCGTGCTGCGAGGCACGGAGGTCACTCTCGCCCTCATGATCTGCGAGAGGCTGGGCGTGCGCGCAGAATTCCGAACTGTCGAAGCCGATAAGCTCGTTTATATGGTCGAGAGCGGAAAGGTCTCCTTCGCCGTAGGCAGGATAGTTAAGGGAGGCTCGGAGCTCGTTAACTATTCCGACGGCTACGGCTCGGTGCGCATTGATATTATCGTAAGGAAATAACCCTGAAAAGGATGAGAATAAAATGAAAAGAACTAAAATAATCAAGCTTTATGAGGATCCGTCCGCTTTTGCGGATAAGGAGATCACCGTTATGGGCTGGGCGCGGAACCTCCGTGACCAGAAGAGCTTCGGCTTCATCGAGCTGAACGACGGAAGTGCCTTCAAGCCGCTGCAGGTGGTTTTCGAGCGAGAGACTCTGAATAATTACGATGAGATAGCCCGACAGAACGTCGGCGCTGCTCTCATCGTTACGGGAAAGCTCGTGCTCACTCCGGGCGCAAAGCAGCCGTTCGAGCTTAAGGCGTCGAAGATCGAGGTTGAGGGAGCTTCCAGCCCCAACTATCCTCTCCAGCCGAAGCGTCACAGTGTGGAGTTCCTTCGCACGATCCAGCATCTTCGCCCGAGAACTAATCTGTTTTCGGCCACATTTCGTGTGCGCGCTGCGGCAGCTCAGGCTATCCATGAGTTTTTCCGTGACCGCGGCTTCGTGTATATCCACACCCCGATCATTACCGGCTCAGACGCCGAGGGAGCCGGAGAGATGTTCCGCGTGACCACGATAGACCCGGCAGATCCCCCCCGCAGGGAGGACGGAAGCATCGACTACTCCAAGGATTTTTTCGGGAAGGCAACGAATCTTACAGTTTCAGGTCAGCTAAACGCTGAAAACTTTGCGCTTGCCTTCGGCGACGTCTATACCTTCGGCCCCACCTTCCGTGCGGAGAATTCCAACACGCAGCGCCATGCCGCCGAATTCTGGATGATCGAGCCCGAGATGGCGTTCGCCGACCTCGACGACGATCTGGAGTGCATGGAGGCGATGCTCAAATATATTATCACCTACGTCCTTGAGCATTGCCCGATGGAGATGGACTTCTTCAACAGCTTTGTCGATAAAGGACTCAAGGAGCGCCTTATAAACGTCGCCTCCAGCGAGTTCGGAAGGATAACCTACACCGACGCGATAGAGCTTCTAAAGAAGAATAACGACAAGTTCGACTACCCCGTTGAATGGGGCAGCGATATCCAGACCGAGCATGAGAGATACCTCGCGGAGACCGTATTCAAGCGTCCTGTGTTTGTGACCGATTACCCGAAGGACATCAAGGCGTTCTATATGCGCCTTAACGACGACGGTAAGACCGTCGCAGCATCCGACTGCCTTGTTCCCGGCATCGGCGAGATAATCGGCGGCAGCCAGCGCGAGGAGAGGATCGAAGTCCTTGAGAAGCGAATGGACGAGCTCGGACTCAATAAGGACGATTACTGGTGGTATCTTGACCTCCGCCGCTACGGCTCTTGCCGTCACGCAGGCTTCGGACTCGGCTTTGAGCGTATGGTCATGTACCTCACCGGCGTTACCAACATCCGCGACGTGGAGCTGCATCCGCGTACAGTCGGAAATGCGGAGTTCTGATATACCTTATTATTTCGGCGGGTGGATAAAATGGCAGATAAGAAGAAAAAGGATTACGGAATGAACGTAGACTTCAATTCCTACGGGCTGAAGCCCGCCGGAAGCTACCTCGACAGTCTCAAGCATCTGAACGAAATGCTCGATTCGATAGCTGGAGGAGCGGGGATAACCACGCCCAAGACCGATTTCGACGGACTAAAGACGAGCATGGACGAGGCCGACGAGGCG
>JAEEGL010985920.1_pt1 | contig 14627 bp, 29 predicted proteins | sample 9134231 | NCBI WGS metagenome assembly JAEEGL01 (sample SAMN16246548, study PRJNA631951) | gut metagenome | biome: gut microbiome; feature: rumen; material: fiber-attached | host: Bos | place: Iran: Karaj | collected 2018-10 | reverse complement strand
GTAATCTTCACAAAGTTCAGAAATGTTTATACACTAACTATATATGTCATCAATCTGATGTGGTTCAGGAAGATCAACGCCACCATATTCGATTTTGGTAAGTGTATTATTAATTCCTTTCTTATCTTGTTTTTTACCTCTCATTTTCATTCTCCTTTCAATTAAGAATTGTGCTGAGATACTTGGAAGCAATTTTCATATCAATATTATCATAAGACTTTACAATCTTCATAATTTGACCCATATTTTTCTTAGCTAAAGGAATATTATTGACTTTGATAATATTATTAATTTCCGATTTAGTCTCTTCTTCTGACATCATATTTGGAACATAAAATTTCAAATACGTAAGTTCAAGAGCTTCTTTAGCAACAAGATCTGTTCTATTAGCATCATTAAATTGCTTAATTGAATCCTCGTGTTGTTTAATGGATTTCTTTACAACTTGTTTACAGATATCATCTGTAATTTCTTTACCATCATTTACAGTTTTATTTTTAATTTCAGAAATAACAATTTTAAGAATATTAGATCTTGCTTGATCTTTATTCTTCATTGATTCTTTAAGATCATCATAAATCTTATTATATAACTCGCTTTTTTGTTCAGACATCAATGTCACCTTCTCTTTCTACGATATCCACGGATTCAATCATAAACTTTCTTTCAAATTCCAATTGACCTATATCATTTTTACCAATAACATAAAAACAATCTTCATCAATCCATTCCAATTCTATTGTTTGTAGTTCATTTCCTCTAGAAGCATATTTAAATTTATCAAATATAATATCTAATCTTTTTTTAGCTAATTCTTTATTTTGATATATTGTATAGGAATCATCTTCTTTGATAATATAGCCTGTTTGCATAATTTAATTTTCTCCTATGACTTCATAATCATAACCATGTTCTTCACAAAAACTTTCACATTCATCTAAATAACAGCTTCTATAAATTTCAGTTCCATTACCAAAAGAATCAACATCATCAACTATATATTCTTTATTTTGTAATTTATGATTCCATATTCCTACAATAATAGCATATTTTTTCATTTCTTTTTACAATACTTACATTCTGGATAATGTGTTAAAGCGCATTTTCTATAACCATCCATCCTTATATATTCATGTTTTTTATTATCTAATTCTAATGTTGTTTTATAATAAATAACAGAATCCATTCCATATACATTATCATCCTGGCACATTACTGCTACATCTTCTTTTGGTACTTTATTAGAACCTCTTAATTTTTCATAATCATCAAAATATTTTTCACATCCTGTAACGAATATAGAGGATATTAACATTATGATGAATACTGGAATCATGTTCTAACTCCTTTCAATCACGTTTACTTCCAACTATAGATAAAACTAATTCCATTTTGTTTACAAAATAATTCAAGTTCTAAAAGATTATTGGATTCATATAATACTTCTGTAAAATTATGAACTATATATTTATAACATGATTTATATTCATCTTGTTTTCTCATTATAATAGCTGGTGGTCCGCTTGGATGAAAATTCATCTTTCTGATTTTCCTTTAGAACTCCAATCTTCAAACATTTCAATAATATGCTTATTATTAGGATCACGTTGCTGTAAAATATCTCTAGCTTTATAAATCTTTTCAATCAATGTTTTCTTTGAATCATATCTTCCACAATCATAAAGAACTAAGAATGGGAGAGCTCCAGCAACAATTGCTTCCAATGTAGAGATTGTACTCTTTAAGGTTATTTCATTATTTAAAATAGCAAATTCTTTTTGATTTTTAGAACTCTCTTTAAGATTATATGATTCAAGTAACATTTCAACATATTCTAATATTTTCATCTTTTCTTTCTTGGCACAGAAATCGAGAAATGCTACATCCGGAGTCGTATTTAAGAATCTATAAGCACTATCTAAAAGTTCATCTACATCATCCTCTAATTTCTTATTCCAGAATTTGTTATAATATTTAAATGCTGCTACTCTTTGTCTAACAGAATTAAATAGGTCGCTATAACTTTTACCTCTAATAATCTCTTGAACTCTATCTCTATCATCCTTGAACATCTTGATACACCAATCTCTTTTATTATTTAAAAGATTGCACCATGAACTTAATTCGTGCATATCTAAATCATTACATAATGCTTTAACAATACTATTGGCTTGTTCGAATGTTATTTTATTTAAATCTACCTCAATACGAATTTTTCTATCATCAAATCTATTCTTTTTAACTTTAAATATCTTAGGAAGTCTATCTCTAACAATTTTAACTGTGACATTTTCGTTCATTCTTTTTCCTCCTTAGAGTCATTTTACCTCAGATAGACTAATATGAACTTTAATAACTTTAAAATCATCTTCATGTGGTCCATAATCAGAACAAACTTCTTTAATTGTTCCATGTGCTTCTTTTAAAGTATGATGTAAATAATATTCATGTTTTTGAAATTTATCAAAATCTATATCCTTGTTTTTCGGTAGTGAAATATAAAAATCTGCTGTATTTTTAGGCATTAGCTCATCTCCAGTAAACTAACATTAACTCTAACTACTTTAAAATCATCTTTATCAAATCCATAATCAGAACATCTCTCTTTAATTTCATCATACGCTGAATCTATGCTCGACCATTGTGCATAATGATGTAATTTAGAAATATCAATATGCTCATATTTACGTGCAACTATATAGAATTCTTCAGAAAATGTTTCCATCAGGAATCTCCTTTATTATTCATACTTTTATTTCTGTGTAAGTTCGAGTGATGCTTAGTTTAATAACTTTATTATCTTTTCTACTATGACCTCTTAATTCAGCATTAATTAAATCTTCTTTAACTTTTTCTATATTGTCATATGTTCTCTGTTTCCATACTTCAATAAGATCTAAATTAAAATCTTTATCTACAATTATATAGCATGTTTCATGAAATTTCTTACTCATCAGGATCTTCCTTTAAGTCTGGCTTACAAGCATATACAATAGTATCAGCATCCGATTTCCAAATATCTTTAATAGTTTGAAAATATCCTTTATCTACATATTGCTGTAAGATTCTAGGATCAAATCCAGGAGCAATTATATGATAACCATTGAATGTTGGATTTATCCAGACAAGATCTGATTTTTTAGGTTTTTCTTTCTTATCTTCGGATTCTTCTTGTTCTTTCTCAATATCTTTTTTCTGTTTCTTATTCTTTATATCTTTAAAATAATTAATGATTGTATCTTCTATTTCTTTAACTTGTTCATATGTTATATCATCTAAATCTAAAACAATTCTCTTATCTCTAGAGTCGTGAAATCCGCTGATTATCTCGCGTGTAATCGTATAGTAATTAAGATCCCAATTATCTACTTGATCACACATAAACTTCAGCATTTGTCTGTTTATTTGCTTACCAGATCTTACTTGTGGTTTAATGTAACATCTAGCATAGAATTTTTCACAGAATTCTTTAATTAAAGGAATCTTTCGTTCAAAGTATTCTATATTCCTAATATACATATTATATAGCATTCTATTGTTTTCATTAGCCAATATTGGAGATTCTGGATGATCCTTTTTTCTTGGCATAATAGAAAGCATATAGAAATCATCCGGTTGTTCAAACCTTAAAACATGAAACTTAATGTTCTCGATGTTATTGATTATCATGTTTATCCTCCTCTTTTACTAAAGTTACCTTTTCAATTGCATATTTTATAGAATAAGATACATATTCTCTCCCAACCATATCTCTTCTATAAGCTGTTATTGTGACTGAATCGAGTTTCCCATTAAATGTTTTATTAACTTTTATATCTTTCTTTATAATAATATTTTCAGTATGTTGTAAATCTATAATTCTTTGTAATCGTTTTTCAGCTAATTCTCTTGTAGCATATATAAGATAAGGATTATCTTCTCTTATGATGAAAAAATGTTTCATTCATTATCTCCTGTTTGTGTAATGAATTGTATAAAGAATATCATATCTTGTATCACCATTACCACATATTACAACTTCTATTGGATTAAATTCATTAAAATCTATATAAGAATCAATAGCTTTAAGTAAACCTTCACATGAATCATCTAAAAAATCATTTATTGTTTTTATATCTTTTCCTTCGTGATTCTGTTTCTCATACCAAAACAACCATTTATCACCATACTCACCATCATTTGTAAGAAGTTTAAATCTTATACTACCACTTAAAACATCTCTTTTATTAAGAGTATTAATAAACGTTCTTACTTTCATAGCACACCTCTTTCATTATAAATTCGTAATCATCAGATTCTAATTCATTGTTATAATTAAAACGTTTCTTAAGAAATATTTGCTGTGGCATTATATTTAATATAATATCAATATCTTTATCCATTTGTATGGAGTTAAGTCCATTATGTTCCATTGTACTATAAGTCAATAATTTATTATAAAATATAAAATGATTTCGATAGATTCTTTCTGTAACTTCCTGCATCATATATTTAAAGCATTCTCTTTGTGTATGAAACAAAGGAATATTTAAATTTTCTATTTTCTTAGAATTATGAAATATTTCATATGTATATCTGATATTAGAATTCTCACTTATCCAATACTTAATTCCGTTAAATTCATATATTCCATAATTTAAAATCTTATTGTAAATATTTTTAATATCTGTCCAATTATAGTTTTTCCATTCCAATATATGTGACATTAAACAATCTGCAGCTTGATCTTTTGTTGGAAAGAATTTAGAAAATGAAGGATCATCATTTTTACAACCAATTGATGACGCTTGATAAGTTTTAACTTCTTCCATTTTTATTCCTCCTAAATTTCGTACAAAAATAACATATCTTCTACATCACGTTTAAATACTTCTAATGGTATTTCTACTTTTTCACCATACTCATCACATGTAACTTTTACAATCTTTATATGACCATCTTCATCATTTCCCCATCCAATAGAATTTTCCCAATCATCACAATCATCTGGATCACATTGTTGAATATTTCCCCAATCTTCTTCATCACCTAAATCAACATGTCTAACTGTACCCGTTGCTAAATGTAGATCACAATAATATGGTTTAGTAGCATGTCTAATACTTAAATTTCTAAAGATAGGATCATGAATAACAATTTCGCCTTGACCATTTTCTTTTTTCTTAAATTCTATATCATTCCCAAGAAAAGAAAATACTTTTCTATCCTCATTAACAAGTTGAATGGACATAATTAATTCTCCATCAATTTGACATTCATTAAATGAGTATAAATAGCTTTTCCATCTTCAGTTATAATCTGTATAGAATCTGAATTTTCCCAATCTTTCCATGCTTTAATATTAACTTTTTCCCATACATTACTATTTCCTAAAACATAAGCAACATTAAATTTTTGATGATTAAAATCTATAATCTGTTTATTTCCAAATATATGTTTTGAGAAAAATCCAAATGTAACAAATCCTAGTACGATTATAATTGTGCAAATTACTGCACATCCTTTGAAAAATTCTTCAGACATCTTCTTTTCCTTTCTTTAAAAATAGCCAATCTTCAAATGTACAATGAAAATTAATTATAGAATTTTCTAATTCATTTACATATTTAATTGCCTCATTAATATTTCCTATATTAATGGTCTGAACCAATTTAAATTTACAATTTTTAATCTTTTCATTTAAACTTCTCACTAATTCAGAATTCTCATTTTCCCAAAGACTAAATGCATCTTTAGCCGAATTTTCTCTATTGTAATTTTTAATATCCATATTTAGACTCCTGTAAACATCCATTCTTCATCCATTGTTTTCTTCCTTAACTTCTTTATCAGGTCTTCTTTTCTTAATTAAATCAACTTTATATAATGCAAAATGTTTTCTTACTTCATCGTTATTCATCCAAAGATTCCAAAGACTTTCTTCTGTTTCTCCATATTCCAATACAGAAAAATGAAAATTGTCATCTTTACATCTAAAATATAATCTATAGACATTATATGGAACACCATCTTTATCTTTAAAAAATTGATTATCTTTAAATGCTTCTTCTACTTTATCAGCACTTTGATCTATTTTATCTAAGCAATTATTCATATTTGTAAGATAAAAGAAATAATCCATCAATGTAAAAATAACAATGCATGTCAAAATTGTAATAATTAATGATGGAACAGTTCCAAATACCCATGATGTTCCCATTCCAAAACAAACACAAGCTAGAAATTTTAATAGATATACATACCAAGGTTTTTTCATAACCATAGCATTAAACACATCTTGGAAGAATGTTGTTATGTTCATGTTCTTTCCTTTCTTGTTTTCTTTTTCTAAGTCTTCTTCATAAACTTCGAGAAATAAATCACTTTTATCAATAGCATAAAGATCATAGCAATATCCAGCATAATCATCAGTTAGATAACAAGTTCCAATATAGCAATCTTTACCTTTATAAACAACCTCTTCAAGAGGTTGATACTTATTTGGTATTGGAGGTTTGAGATTTTCTTCAGACATTATTAGATTCCTTTCAAATGTTAATATATGTAGAAGATCACGTTGATTTAAAGTACGATATATGGTGTACCCCCATAGGTGTACACAATATATAGTATGTTACTATAGTGTTACACTACATATAGTGTCCGGCTATAGTAGGACAACAATATGTTGTGTAACAATAAAGAGTTAGTAGAAGATATAGTATCTTCTTTTTTAAATAAAAAAAACGGATTCCTAACTAAAGGAACCCGTTGAAATCTTTGAATGTAGAACTTATGTCCACATTCTATATTCTATATTTCTCAGGAGGTTATTAATGTAATAATCTCTTGTTTCTGTTGTTAATGTATTGAATACTTTGGCTAATGTGTACTTTTCATTAACTTCCCAGACTTTATATTCTTTGCTAACCCATCCAGCAAAATAATATTTATGATTCATCATCAATATATCTCTAACAGTTAGAATGCCGGAATCTAGTAATAATCTATTATTCTTATAAATATCTTTGAGAAATTTTTCTTTGATTGTTGTTTCATCTAATACTTTTAGATATCTGATATCGTCTTTAGGTTCAAATGTACATTCGTGAAGTTCTAAATTTGGATAAAACTTATCTCCAATTATAAGAAGATGTTTATCAAATACATTTGTTTTTCCGTGTAGTTTTGAAACAGTTGGTAGAACTGGATCGTAAGTAATTATCCAATCATAAAATAAATCTGTTTCCTCATCGTAATACAGATTCCCTCTTCTAAAATCACAATCTATGAGTTGTATTTTTACAACATTGTTTGAGGGATTTTCTTCTTGTTCTTTTGTTTCTTTATTTTTCTTCTTTTTGAATAGATTGAACATTATCTTTAATCTCCTTTTTAACTTTCTTTGGATGTAATTCTTTCATCCAATCTAATGCTAGATCATAAAATTCTTGCCCAATATTTTGAACTTTTTCATTATTAACTATTTTAGGAACTACATATATAGCACATGCTTCTTTTGTAGTCGGAGTCAAAATAAATAGTATTGTTATCGGTATAAAAATATAAGTTGAAGTAATAAGATACCTTTTGAATATACCATATTCTTCAACATCATGATCTAACTTTGTAACTATCATTCCTATCAGAAAAATAAATACTGCTATTATTGAAAGAGTCATGATTGTTCCTAAGAATATATTAATTCCGTTTAATCTCGTAATCCAATATATAAAACTAGGTGTGATTTCTTGCATTGTTTGATTCCTTTCTTTTTGTTGTTAAATAAAAGACGTGACATAGAGAACGGGGAATATATCTATGTCACGTCTGAAATCATTACTTCATCATATGCCAACGGCCTAAAGAATCTTTTCTATATTTCTTTAATAACCACTCTCTATTCCAAGGTGTTTCTTCATCTAAACATTCCTGGATCCAGTCATTTGACATCATAAATTTTCCGTCTCCAGGAGCTATCCAAGAATTATAGTACTTATTCTTATGTGGAAAGTTCTCTTCTTCCCCATTACGGAGAAGTTGATCAAACTCACGACGAAACCTTCTGTGATACTCTTGTTTGTAATCCTTTTCAGAATCACAACAAAGCCAACGGAAGTTCTTTTTCTTATACGATCTACTCATGATTAATTTCCTTTATTTAGTTAAAGTAGTTACTTCATGGTAAACCTCCTATTCTTTTTAAAGTTGTTGAAACAAATCATTTTTATATATTCTTTAATTTGGAATTAAACACATTGATACAAGAACGTAAATATTTATATTTCTGCATAAGATCATTAAAACATTCTTCTGAAATTCTTTTAGTATCTTTTAAATGAAAAAGATAACGTCGCATTCTTTTAAAATATCGTTTATAATCACTAAAATCTTTTTGTACATCTGTTAAATTAACCAATACTTCTGGTTTACAGAAATAATAAGAATGTTTTTTAATTTCCTCTTCTATAGTATCAAATTGTTTCTTTATAAAAAGAAATCTATATTTCTTACGAAATAATCCAAAGAAATATAAAATACGATATAAAAGCATTATCAAACTCCTTTCCTAAACATTATTATATATATTTAGAAAAAGACTCTTATTTCAAGTTAAGATATCTATTTGATTTATATAGAAAAAATAAAAAAGAGTAATTAGATATGTCAGATTATATTTTTAATAAAGATGAATTAAAAAATGATTTAGAAGAACTTTATAATTTAGAATCTCAACCAAATGTTGAGTCTGATTCTATTTTATATGAACGTCTCGAATATTTAAGATGGAAAGTTGATAAATCCAGACAATATTTAATGGATTATTCTATTGATATCGATTGGAATATTTTAAATCCAGAACTTAAATCATCACTTAAAAAAATTAAAGATCTAGATGATAAAGAGAGAGACTATCAAATAAATTTATTAGTTAATAAAATAGCTGAACATGGATTTAATGTTACAAATAATGACGTTTTGAAATACATGTATTATTTAGAATTTTTTGAAGGATTTGATTAATTATGAATTTAAAAAATATAGAAATGACATTACTCGGAAGAATAGGAAATATGATTTATGAAGTATTTTCTATATATTATTTTTGTCAAAAATACAATATTTTAAAAGATAAAATCCTTTTTACTAAAAACAGACATATTTTATACGATATAATAAAACATCAAATGAATTTATCTGGTAATGAAAATTATCTAGAGAGAAATATTAAATTTTTTGATAATATAAAAGATAGATTTTATGATGAATCAGATATAGAAAAAATATTTTTTGATAATTTTTCTATACATACGCCATATAGCTTATGTATAAATCTTAAATGTAATAATATAGAAAATTTTCTAGATTTAAATTCTAAATTTATTAAAGATTGTTATAATATAAGATTAATAAAATATTATCCAGATAATATCCTATTATCTAAAATATATAATGGTTATATAAAATTATATACTGATTTATTTTACAATAAAGAACTGTTCAATAGAATTAAAGAAGAAGATCAAGTTTTAAAAAATAAATCTAAAGAAATATATGGATTAACTTTTAGAATACAAGAATTTTCATCCTTAGATTTTGATAATCAAATTTTAATAATTAATAATTCTATTAAAAATAATAATGCTGATTGTTATGTTTTTTGTGATGATATAAGCACTATTAAAACATTATTAGATTTTTCTAAATTAAATTTTGAAAATATATATTTTTATGATAGAACAAATAAAGAAGATTATGAACAGTTGATCACATTAGCATTATGTGATCATATTATAGGAAATCAGCCTATATCTTCATTTATTACGAATGCTAAAATTTTAAATTATATTATTAAAAATGAATTATAAGACTATATTAACATATTATCCAGCAAAAAGTCCGCATAGTGGTTATTTTCATTTTGTTAAAGGACATATATTTTTAAATTTTTTGAGAAAAATATTTGATAATAAAATTCGTTGCTTTATTAAAAATAATAAATATATAAATTCGGATACTATAATCGATAATAATACTATTAATAATGTTAATATTATTGAGAATAAGGAAAAAAATCATTCCACAAAAAAAGATATTTTATATAATGTAGTAGATAATGATGTTAAATGTAGTAATAATATCATATCATTTAAATATAAAAAAGATATTGAATATTTTAAATATAAATATCCTTTAGAAAATTTACATAAAATTTATACATATCATATTTCACCAATTTATTTAATTGATAAAAATAATTATAAAATAATAAACGAATCTTCTAATTATAATATTTTATATCATGAAAGAAAGTACGATGGTCGACTATTAAAAACAAAAGGAATAGAATACAATAATAATAAAAATACTTATCGTGATATTACATATTGTGGAGTTGATAGTATTGAGAAATGGTTAGATCAATTTCTTAATTGTAAATGTGTTATTACAGATAATTTTGATATATGGTATCTAGCATCTGTTTTTAATAAATCCTGTTATTTTCATAATAAAGAAAATAATATAGACTATAAAAACATGTTAGATATTTTTGGTACTGATGATGTTAATTCTAATCAATTCCATGAGAAATTAGAATATGAAAAAGATCGTTTATCTAAATATATTAAAAATTTATATCCAAGAGAAGAATTTTTAAAAGAAAATTATCAGCCAATTTATATAGAAGATAAAAAAGATTTCTTTTTAAATATTGATTCTATTAAAGAAAAAATAATAGAATATCCATATTATTGTGCACCATCATTTATATTAAAAAGAACAAATGAACAAAAGATATTAGATAATATTACAATTTTGAGCGTTGTATTTGGTCAAAATCAGAATTTTATAAAAGCTACGATCGATGCTCTAACAGAAAACATAAAAAACCTAGAATATCTTCCGAAAGAATGGATTATCTTAGAATGCCAAGATAAAGAAGAAGATTTTCAATTGGATAAAATAAACCAATTACATAATTGTATTAAATATATTAAAGTTAAATATAGAACAGATTTTTTTATTAAAGCTTTTTTATTTAAATATGCTCTTAAGAATTATGTTCAAACAAAAAAAATTATATATGTTGATTGTGATGTAATATTCTGTAATCCGGATGCTATTTATAATATTGATATAAATTTGAACAATAAACCATTTTGTTATTTATCGAATTTATATAATAGATCATCACAACATTTTAATGATAATCATTCTTATTTAGTTTCGTTTAAAATAGAAACTGGATATGGTTTCTGTCAAAATATGGAATATGATTGTTTCTTAGATGGTGAATCTTTTCCGATTAGTTACTTTTATCCATCATCAGATTCAGCATCAATAAATGATATGCTATTATCTTATAATATAAGCATCAATACTTTCATAAGTAAACGCGCAACAACTGTTCCAAATTTTATTTTAAAAAATAAAGGTTTAATTAATTTTTTTAATAATAAACAATCAGAAAAAATAATAGCACCATATAATATTGTTAGTCATGTTAGACATTCTTGTCATCCGATATATTCCTATATGTTTGTATTACAAGAATTTTTTCGTTATACAAAAATAAAAGAACTTTTTCCAAATTTCAATGGAAATAATCTTCCTGATGTAAATCCATGGTATATAGATTGCTTTAAATCAGCAAAAGAAATAATAAAAAAATATAATTCTATATTTCATTTTGAAAAAACCACTTCATATATTGATTATAAATTAATAGATTCTTATAAACAAATATCACAAAAATATTATGGACAGCATCATAACAATCAATTAAATATTGTTCTATTAATAGATAATTTATATTATAATAATATAAATAAAAAATCGGATGAATCTTTGGATGATGCTATTGATAGAATATATAAAGATTATAAAAATAAAATCAATTCTGAATTTAATTTTTATGTCTTAACAGATAAAGATACAGAATATAATAGACTAAAAATAGATGGAAAATTATTTAAATTATTTAATATTTTAGAAATTTTTAAATATAAATTTCCAGATAGTCAAGATGTTCTTATTGTTACTCCTAGAATATTACCAAATCTTATTAATATAAAAACTTTTAGATGTAAAAATAATATGATTAATATTAGAAGATTATGGAATTTTGAACAAAAAAAATACGAATATTCGGATAATATTCTGTATTATAATGGAGACCATTCTGATATATATAAAAATTACATTGAAGAGTTAAAAAATAATAATATGGATTTCTATACAAAATATGATTCACCTATAAATTATATAGTTTCATATTATATTAAAAACAATATGGATATAGGTTATATAGATAGATATTTTAGAATTTCTCAAGATAAAGATAAAACGTGTGAGTTTCTCGAAATATGAAAAAAACAATAGCATCAATAACAACATTCAAAGAAAGACAGAATAATTGTTCAGTAATTATTCAAAAGCTTTTAGATGATTCATTGATAGACGACGTTGTTTTATATTTTCAAAATAAACCAGAAGATTTGGATAGTGAAATTTATAATATAAAATTTCAATATCCAAATAATTTTTATATAGAATTTATATCAGATAAATATAGATCTTATTCTAAATATATTTATGCATTAAATAATTTTAAAGATTATAATATTTTACTGGTTGATGATGATATTAATATTCCAAATGGATATTTATCAGAAAATTATAAAGATTATATAACAGACAATTCAAATATAGCATATAGTCCAGAATGTAAAAATATATTTTTCCATAAAGAATCAAAAATTATATATTATAATACAAATTGTATATATAATACAGATAATATAAGTAGATTTTATCTATTTAATAGTGGTCATTTAACATATTTTCCATGTGGATATTTTTCAGATAATTTTTTACAGAATAATATCGATAAGATATTTCAATTATTTCCAACAAGCGATGAATTATCTTTATTATTACATCATCTTATATACAAAAAATATACACATAATATAACAATTCAAAAAACAAAAAGAATATCAGCTGTTCAAACAAATAAAAATTATACACTATATAATCAAAATAGATTTCTTTATTTTGATTATTTCCAAAAACTTACAGATGTATTAAATTATTATAATTTTAATTGGAGAGAATTTGAAGAAGAATATTTTATATATATAAAAGATAATTCATTTAAATCTAATGATAAATTTGAATTATATGATGAAAAATACATTTAGAATTTAATAACAATTCCAATGGTATGTCTTTAAATTATTTTCATCTTTTTTAATTCCATTCCATAGCATATAACAAAATTTATTATCCCATAGAATATTATGTAAAATTTCTGCATTTCTACAGAATGATGAATATACATTAGCAATAAGATATTTACAGGAAGATAATCTAATTAGATCTTGATAAGCATTTATATTTTCATGAAAGAATGTATTTGGACCAAAATCTATTTTTTTACAAGTTTCTATACTATCAGAAAATATTAATTTCTTTTTATCAAATAAATCTAATTTTTTTAATATTTCTATATATTTTTCTGGATTAATTATAAACTTTGAATATTTTACACCATCATGACGAACAAACGTTAGATAATTTCCAAGTCTAATACTTATTCCGACATAATCCGTTTTATTATTAAAATAAAAATCTTTAAAGAATAATTTCTTATATAAGTTTAAATCAAATTTTTTAAAATAAACAGAATAATATGGATTGCTAATATGTATATTTTCTATTAATTTAAAATCTTTTTTATAACAATCAGAAACTGAAACTTTTTTTAAATTTTTAATTTCTTGATTATATTTTATGGATGGAATAAAATTTTCTTTACAATTAAAAAAATCTAAACAATCTTTTAAATAAAAATTTAATTCTTTTCTATCATAATCAGACTCAAAGAAAATGTTCTTATCTTCTACATTATACATTCTAGCAATTTCAAATGCATGATAAACATTACCAATAACATTTCCCAATCTCCCATAATACGATTGATATATTTTCATAAAAAATTTAAATTGTTATATTTAATTAGATTTAAAATATTTTAGATAATTATAATGATATTGACCTGTAACAGAGTGTAAAAAATCTACACAATTATAATTTGGTTCAGGAAAAATATCATGATAAAATGTTTTAATATAATCAACATCTTCTATAGATTTTACTTCATGTAAATACATAATATGACTTTTATATTTATAAAATTTAATCATCTGAATGAAGTTCTTTAGACATTTTTGGTCTACAATAAACTTGTTCCATTTCCCCCAAAATTTCTAAATATGTCTTTGGTCTTTTTGGTGGTCTATATTTTTCTGGAATATCAAACTCTATTGTTTTTGTGTCTCTATAAATGTTCATGTATCCATTATGATGCGGTATATTGAAATTATATTCTTTTAATATTTTTATAGTCGCTTTTCTAAGATCTATATTAGAGCATCTAATTGTTCCTTTATCTTCTTCTGATCTTACTATAATAAAAGAAGGATCTACTCCAAATCCTTCTAATAAAATTCTTAATTGTTTTCTAGTCATATTAATTTCCATCCTTTTACTTCAGGAAATGTGTTTATTATAATACAATCTGGTAAAGATCCAAGAACATTATATTCATACCAATCATATGCTTCATGATATTTCCAATTATT
>JAEEGL017335799.1_pt1 | contig 14628 bp, 12 predicted proteins | sample 9134231 | NCBI WGS metagenome assembly JAEEGL01 (sample SAMN16246548, study PRJNA631951) | gut metagenome | biome: gut microbiome; feature: rumen; material: fiber-attached | host: Bos | place: Iran: Karaj | collected 2018-10 | reverse complement strand
TTCAGTGTAGTGCTTGGCGCGCAGATACATGTGCGCAGTGATGCGGAGGGCCATGTCGAAGGCCTCCTCGGATTCATGCATTTCCTTGCCGAGCATGAATTTGATCATGTCGTTCATGCCGAGCATGCCGATGATGTAGGTGCATTTGTCGAGTTCGATGTAGGGGCGTCCGTCGCAGGAGATCTTGCCGACCTGCCAGAGGGGGCGTCCAGGCTCGGACATCATCAGGGCGATCATCTTCTTTTTCTGGAGGTGCGCCTGGATCACGAGATCCATCATCTTGTCGATTTCGGCGACGACGGCGTCATAGCCCTTGTCTCCTGCGCGGGAGGCGCGGAAGGCGCACTGTGGCAGGTTGATGGTGACGTTCTGGAATCCGCAGAAGCGGAGGCACTCCGGGTGGCGGAGCATGCGGTTGTCGGTGATGGTGGTGCGGAGCCGGCAGCAGGCGGAGAGGGTGACCTCGTCGCGGTCGAAGATGAAGTAGGTGGAGCCGTTGCGGCTGGCGAGTTCGCAGGCCTCCTGGAAGATCTTGTACTGCTCGGGATCCTCGAAGGTCTCCTGGGAGACGTGGAAGTCGCACTTCGGGAAGGCGAAGATGCGGCCGGTGCGGTCGCCCTCGCCCCAGACCTGCAGCAGCGCCGAGGTGAAGCGGCGCGCCTCGGCGGCGTATTCGCTGTAGGTGACGATGTGCTCGCCGCGCCTGGCCAGTTCGGCCTCGACGTCGGCGTCGTAGTGGAGGCCGTGGCGGGTGTCGTAGTGTTCACGCAGGACGAGGCGCTCCTCGCCGCTGGGATCCTTAACGAAGAGATCCATGAGGCGGTTGCCGTTGGCGTCGGTGTCCTCGCGGAGTTTTTCGATGAGCGGGTGGATTTCGCCCTTCGCGTCCTTGAGCTGGTACTTTCCGCCCGGGCCGACGGCGGGGACGGTCATCATGTACTTGGGGATTCCAGTGTGGATGTTGAAGTCGAGGAAGAGGGTCTGGCCGCCGCGGGAGAAGGCGTTCTGGGAGCCGTTGAAGATGAGTTCCTGGGCGATCTGCTTGACCTGTCGGTCGGTCATGCCGACGAGGAATGGCGCGTAGAAGATGTTGATGTATGCGATGCCGAGGGCGCCTGCGTAGTTGGTCTGCATGGAGGCCAGGTAGGTGTTGAGGTGTCCCGTGAGGACGCTGGCGGAGCGTGCGGGGTTGGATTCGTTGGAGAGGTTGGAGAGTCCGCGCAGGCCGTATTTCTTGATGTATTCGATGGAGTGGCTGGAGCAGTAGACGCGGTGCGGATAATCGAGGTCGTGCAGGTGCAGGGCGCCGGAGTTGTGGGCGGCCTTGACCTCCTCGGAGAAGATGGCGTCGAGGCCCCACTGCTTGAGGACGTAGCCCGCGATGGAGAGGTTGACGGCCTCGGGGTTGTTGTTGACGATGTTGCTGTTGTCGTTCGACTTGGCGTTCATCAGGGTCTCGACGAACTCGCGCGGGACGGCGTAGATGGAGAGGTCGCGGAGGCGCCCTGCGTAGCCGCGCTCCTCGAGGACGTTGTTGACCATCTCGCGGATCAGCAGCGTGTTGACCGTCTTCATGTTGCTGGAGATGATGTCGTTCTCGACCTCCTTGGCGACGGCGACGGCGTCGGCGACCTCCATGTTCAGTTTGGTGGTCAGCTTGTGGACGATCTTGGAGCGGTCCCAGCCGCCGAGTTCGGAGGTGGCCATGGACTGGACGAGGAGCAGGCTCTGGTCGGTGACGTCGCCGCGGTTGCCCTTGGCGCCCTTGTCGCGCACCTGGATGGCGTCGCGGGCGCGCTCGCGGATCTTGCGGTAGCGCTTGTAGGCGGCGACGGTCTCGGGGTGCTTGTGCTCGGCGAGGATGATCTCGACGAGGTCCTGGACGTCCTCGATGGCGGGGATGCGCTCGCCTGAGGGCGAGGAGGGCTGGACATAGTATTCGCACAGGGGATTGTCGAGTTGCTCGACGACATCCTTGGCGACGGACTCGGCCATCGCCTTCGTGAAGGCCTTGCCCTCGGCCGCCACGCCGGCCTTGTAGACCGCGTTGGCGATTTTGCTCATGTTGAAGGGGACGACCAGACCATCGCGTTTCCTGAAGCTTCGGAACGACTCGGGGGAACTTGCAGCGACCATTGTTGTGTGTATCCTGTTTGCGGTGAATGGCGCGCCGTGTGAAAAGGCCTGTCGGGGGGGGCGCGCCGAGTTGCGGTAGGGGCGGGAAAAAGGTGCGAGACACACTATATATGCGATTTGCTTTTCTGCCACTCACAATATCTTGTGTTTTGTACTTTTTTCCTGGCCTTTTCTGTCAAAGTCGCGCGACCCCCTTGATAGACCCGTCTGATTTCCAGCGAATAATACCATGCCGCATGGAAAAAAGGCGGAGCAAAACTTTTTTTGGGGGGGCGTGGGCGCTCGCCGTCTCGCGGCTCGCTTCCCCTGGTTCCTTCTGGCCGCCGCTGCGCGTCTCCGGGACATTTTCCTGGCTTCCGTGGGTTCCGCTCTCGCCTCCAGCGCTCGCTCCACCCACAGCTGTGCTCTGGGCGCCGCTGCGCGGCTTGCTTCCCCCAGTGCCTTTTGGCCGTCGTTGCGCGGCTACTCTTCTGAACAGTGACGTGGCAAGCCTAAATCATAGGTGGCTCCAATGTTCTTCAAGGCTGGTCAATACCGCTAACAGGGAAGCATGGGCGGGGGACGGTGGCAACTCGTCAACACGCTTGCGCAATCTCTGGAAGGCAGCCGCTATTTGGTCATCTGTTGCATCCTGATGGAAAATATTGAAAAATTCAATCCAATGAATGGCCTTGATTCCGCAGACGGGTTGGACGAGTATAAGGGCAAGATACTCATCCATGATTCCTGTACGGGCGATGCGTCCGAAATTCCCGCCTTTGTCAGAATGTGGCGTGTCGGTCGTTTCATCGGACTTTTTGGGGTATGGAGAGACGTTTTTGGGAATGTCAATGCGGTTGTCGCCTTTGTCGCCTTTGGTTGATTGCCAATGGTAGTTGCGGTGACGTGCTGCGAATTTCGCGCTTTCGATGAATGGAGTGAAGATGATTGGGTGGCCGGAGATGACGCTGGACAGTACCCATGGGACGACCATGATTAGATCTGCATCTGCACAGGCCTTCTCCGTCTGGGTGAATCGTAGGCTTGGTTCCCTCTCCTTGGCCAGTAAGTACCATCCTTTCAACTCAATCCCGATGATGGGAGGCGCAGATTCATTCGCGAGGTCTTTCAGGATGACATCCGGGAAGGATTGTGGCTGCCGGATGAAGGTGTATGTGGAATAGGAGCCATTTTTGTCCCATACCGAGCGGATTTGATTGAGCGTGGCGACGACTTGCGTCTCAATGGTTGCGCCCAAGGCCGCATTCAGCGTGAATACGTCCGTTGCATTAACGCCTTCAATGAAAGTGTCGCTATGAAAATAAGCAGGCAGGGAGCGGAGCGCAGCCTTTACTCCGGACCACAATGTCTTGTGCGGCCAGGAATCATCGGGTTCAACTGGTGGCAGGGCGGTGGAATTTAAGGAGTGCTGTTTCATGGGTCATTCTTTCATGAGCGAGTTGGAAGAACTTGGGGTTGATTTCGGCGGCGAAGGCGCGGCGTCCGAGTTGAATGGCTGCAATGGAGGCAGAGCAAAGTCCGCCGAAAGGCTCCCAGATGGAATCACCTGGGTCTGTGGATGCTTGAATGCAACGCCGAAGCAATGACAAAGGCTTTTGGTTCATGTGTATTGCGGCGGCGCCATTTTTCAGACGTTCGTTGCCGCGGATGGGAAGCTCATGCCAGACATTGGTGATCCCGAGTTCGCAGTGGAATTTTGCGCGCATATCTTCCCATTCAGGAATGGAGAATGGCTGTCCATTGGCTTTGGCGAAATAGGGGCGCCCTTCTGGCCGGCCATGTTGATTTGCATAAGTTGCAATCGAGGTGAAAGCCTCTGCCGGGGGAAAATACCAAAGATGGTCTTGGGAGAAGTATTTGCGCGTTGCGGCGTCTTTGACATTGCAGGCGACATTGGTTTCGCGGAAAGGGAGGCCGGTGCGTTTCCATTCGGCTCGAAGCCAATCTCGGATCGGGAGCATGGCGTCGCCGGAGAGGAGGCGGTTTTTCCTGACATATTGAACGCAGACTTCGGTTACGACGGGGAATTTTCGGATTGTGCGGCTATTGACGTTTCCGGCGACATGTGCGAGGCCCTTGTCCCAAATATGGCAATTGCGGAATTCCCATCCGCAATCTTCGATCATTCGGTGGCAGTATGCCCACCCCTGTTCAGAGTTCCAAAACCAGAGTGTGCAGTTGGTTCGTGCCGCCGCATGCCATGCGCGCAGATGTGGTTCGTACCATTCTGCGAGCGCATTTGGAGAAGGCGGGTCGCCGGGGAAACTGGCAAGTCCATAGGGGCCGTCTGAAATGATGGCGGTAGGTGGTTCCCACTGGTTTAGGAAAGACAGGGAATCGCCGAGATCCAGCCGCATGTTTCCGTCCACATTGAAGTTGGATAGAAGTGCTTCCGCAGTTGGGGGATTGGAACATTCCGGCCAAAGCAGGAGTTGTTGTGGTTTCAGGAGGGCGGGATGGGTGTCTGCAGTCAGAACACTGTATCCGAACGAGTGTGCGGCAGCATTGAATACAGCCGGTGTCTCCCTCACCATGGCAGGCAAATCTTGCAAAGATTGGACAAGACCCGCGTTGGCAGTGAGAAAATGTTCCCAGTCTTCGTGGGACCAAGGCTCATAGGATGCGTCTATGCGTTTTATATTTTTGGGGAGGGGGCGTTTCACAGTTGAGCCAAATATGGTTGAGGCAATTGCAAAATTGGGGGTAGCAAGGGCACTCGCCTTTGCAGGACAGCGCAAACAAGGATGAGGACGGCCTTGCTACCCCGCGTTTAGCAACTGGTCACGCTGTTTCAGCAGGAGACGTCGAATCGGCGCATGTTGACGAGGGAGGTGGTGATGCCCTGCTTGGGCACGCCGATGGAGCACTCGTATTCGAGGGTGACCCAGCTGTCGTAACCGGCGTCCTTGAGGACGCGGAAGCATGCCTCCATGTCGATGACGCCCTCGCCAGTGGGGACGGCGACGGCGGTGTTGTTGATGATCACGTAGTCCTTGACGTGGACCATGGCGGTGTAGGGGGCGATGGCCGTGACGCCGTCGAGGGGGAGCTGCTGGGAGGGGGTGCGTCCGACGACCCAGTAGTTGCCGATGTCGCAGTTGGCGCGGAGCCACGGGGAGTTGACGGTGTTGATGTAGAAGAGCTGCTGGGTGGAGTTGCGGCAGAGGGCGCCGTGGTCCTCGATGGCCATGACGACCTGGTTCTTGGCGGCGCGCTCGGCGCATTTGGCGAGGGCCTCGGCGATGCGTCCGCTGTAGGTGTCCCAGTCGAGGTCGTAGCCGCCGCCGAAGACGCGCAGGACCTTGCAGCCGAAGTAGGCGGCTTCGTCGAGGGCCTGGTTGACCTTGTCGATCTCCGCCTGGAACTTCTCCTCGCTCTCCGCGGCGGCGTTGCCGAAGTTGTTTCCGACGATGTAGTTCGCGATCTCGATGCCCTCGGCGTCGGCGACCTTCTGCGCTTCCTTGAACTCCTCCTGGCGGTTCTCGCCCCAGTAGTAGCCCAGGTCGATGCCGTCGAAGCCGACGCCGGCGGCGGCGCGGACGATGCGCGGGACAGTGCGGGTTTCCTCGGGCACCATCAGGTGGGCGCCGTAGACAGTGATTCCCATTTTCATAGGATGCTTTTTCTCCAAAAACGGTGGGGTGGGGTGTCGGCTCAAGTGAGCCGGGCGATGGACTTAATCTATTGCAGGATTGCGGGTTTGCGCGGGGGGTGGGAAAGGAAGGGATTTAAGGGATATTAAGGGATTTAAGGGATGTGATGGTGAAAGGGGCGGCGGCGGAGACTGGTGAAGAGGGGTGGGGCAGGCGGCGGAGACTGGTGAAGAGGGGTGGGTCAGGCGGCGGAGACTGGTGAAGAGGGGTGGGTCAGGTGGCGGGGATGGTGCGGGCGAGGGTGGCGTTGGTGGTGAGGTCGCGGAAGGCGATGGTCCAGTGGCCAGGCGGGGTGTTGATGGCGGGGAGGACGGGGATGTCGCAGACGCCATGGTTGGCGAGGTAGTAGCCGCTGTAGTCGTCGCGGGTGCCGTCGGGGGCGGTGATGGTGACTTCGACGGGCTGGAGGCCATCGCCGAAGCCAGTGTGGAAGTGGAGGACGGTCTCTTCGCCGCGGACGAGGGTGTTCGGGGCGTCGAGGGTGGGGGCCTTGGGCGGCTCCTGGTAGAATGCGAGGATGGCGCCCGAGGCGGCGGGGACGGTGAGGTCGAGGGCGTAGCCGTTTCCCATGCGGCGAACGGGGACGCGGCGATGCGTGGTCAGTTCGTAGACGGCGGGTTCGAAGCCAGGGTCGGGGAAGGTGATGGTCGCGGATTCGGGCAGGCCCTTTTCAAGCATGGAGCGCCATTGGGCGACCCGTTCGCCCCAGGTGCGGTGGTCGTTGACGACGAAGAGGTAGCGGACGCCGCCAGCCTCGCGCGCATGGAGCAGGAGACGGGATGAATCGCAGTCGAAGTCGCGGGCGGGGGCGACGGGGGCGAGGCGCCGCCGCGTTTCGGCGGCATAGCCCTCCATGATGCGCTGGTCCTCGTCGGCGGGGATGCCCTGGAGCTGGACGGCGGCGCTGCCCGCGGAGTGGTCGTCCTTGACGGAGAAGTCCTGCTTCTTGGTGTTGGCGTTGGCGTTGACGCGTCGGCGGTAGGTGAAGTCGAAGTCGAGGCGCGCGGCGAGAGGGAGGTCGGCGCGGAGATACTGGTCGGCGACGAGGCGGCCGCCGCGCGCGGCGAAGCCGCGGAGTTTTCCGCATACGGTCTGGGTGAGGGTGTCGCAGTGCGGGAGGACGAGCATGTCGTAGCGATCCAGGGCGTCCTGCTCGACATCCTCCTCGAAGAGCACGTCGGCCTCGTAGTGCGCCATGGCGAGGACGGTGTAGAGGCCGTAGATGCGGTAGTTGGGGTAGTGGGTGTGGGGGCGCGGGGAGACGGCGTAGACGGAGGAGGCGAGGGAGTCGAGGATGGCGATGCGGCGCCTCGTGGCGGCGGTGCCGCGGGCGAAGTCGCCGAAGGGGGCGAGGAGGTCACGGGTGATGCGGGCCATGGCGTCCTCGGTCGCGGGGGAGTAGATGAACGGGTCGCCGTTGCGGAGGAAGGGCTCGATGGGGCTGCCGATGTAGGTGCCGATGGCGCGGGGGCCGCGGGAGAAGTTGATCCAGACGCACTCGCAGAAGCGGTCGGGTTCCATGCGGAGGGTCTGCTCGCGGGCGAAGCGGTTGGCGCCGCAGGGGACAAGGGTGCCTGCGTAGTTCCAGAGGGTGATGGTGGGGATGACCGCCTGGTCGGCGGGTTTCGCCTCGTTGACGAGGGTTTCGGTAAAGAGGGTGGACTTGGGGTCGGGGTTGGTGTAGGTCCAGGAACTGACGGCGCCCATGCCGTCGAAGCGCCCGTGGACGGTCGCGAGGCGGAAGGGATCGGAGATGGTCATGAGGTCGGGGCGCAGGGCGCGCGCGGCCGCCGCCATGAGGCGGTTGTTGGGGACGAAGCCGTCGCCCTCCTTGAAGTAGTAGCGCGTGTAGCAGTAGTCGGGATCGTCGTCGCGGATGACGCCAGGCTCGGCGAAGTCGCCGTCGCGGCGTGGCTCGGTGTAGAGGCAGTCCTGGCGCGTGATGCGGGAGAGCGGGAAGCCGAGGCGCTGCTCGTGGCGCCGCGCGGAGGGCGGATTGAGGGCGAGCTGCAGGCGGTCCTCGATTTCCGTGTTCATGAAGAGGGTGCTGCACGAGGGAAAGTCGCGGAAGGCGTCGACGACGGCCTCGACTTGGCGCTGGTTGCGGTGCTGGACGGCGGGGTGGCTGTGGTCGGCGAGTTTCGGGTGGGGCTTGCCGTCCCAGCCGATGAGGCGCCCTTCCTCGGGGATGTCGCGATCCATGAAGAAGGAACTGCCGAGTCCGTTCTCGAAGCGGAAGCCGAGTTCGATGCCGCGCATCATGGCGTATTCGATGAGGCGCGCGGCGCGCTCCTGATGGGCGAGCGCCCAGTCGCTGCGCATTTGCGCCCAGCGATAGCCGAGGTGCGCGAGGAGGTCGAGTTCCTCTTGCGCGGGCGCCCAGCCCGCCGACAGGGCGTTGTCGTGGACCGTCGCGGGCCAGTGCCACAACGGCATCCCCGAATCCGCGCGGCGCGGCGGCGCGACGGCGAGCGCGAAGGCGGCGGCGGAGAGGACGCGGGCACCCTGCGTGAGGGTGGCGGTGAGGGCGTAGTCGCCGCTTTTGAATGGCGCGGTGTCGATCTCGTATGCGAGCCCCTCCTTGACGGTGCCCAGGACAGGGAGTTCCGTCTCCGCATGCCAGAGGCCGCCGCCGAAGTCCAGGCGCAGCGTGCAGCCTGGTTCGTTGACGGGATGGAAGTTCATGAGGTCGAAGCGCAGGGCGGCCTTCTCGCCGCGGTACCAGGCGCGGCGCTTCGCGGTGTAGGAGATAGCGATGGCGGTGTACATGACGGGGAAAGTGGAATGGGATCGCTGGCTCAGACGAGTGGAGCGAGTGCTGGGACCGAAGAAAGGTGCGTTTTGGGGGACGCACTCTGACGGTGGGCGACGACGGTTCGCTTATGACGGAAAATGCCTGATTTTCGGAAGAAGTCGGGGTCATCCTGGAGCAGTCCGAGCAGACGGCGTGCGGCTCCGTCGGGATGGCTGCGGCCACCTTCCCAGGACTCAATGGTTTTTTGGGTGACGCCGAGGCATTCGGCAAAAGTGCGCTGGGGCATCTTCGCCGCGTGGCGGAGTGCGCGGATTTCCGCTGGTGTGAAGTCGGGGACACGGCGTATGTGCATCGTGTCCACGATACATCCGCGGGCATCGCCATTTGCCAGACGGCGGACGTCCTCCAATGCTTCTGCGAATCTTCCCATGGCTCAGTTCTCCAGTTCCAGGGTCTCCACCAGCGTTTTCAACTCATTGCGTTCTTCCGCAGTGATGTTCTCCTGCTCGGATTTTGCGAACACGTCCACGAAGTAAAGGCGCTGGCTGACCTCGAAGTCCACGTAGATCACCCGCGCGGAGCCGCTCTTTCCCCTGTGCGGGAAGGAAAAACGCATTTTGCGGGCGCCACCCGTTCCCCGCAGAACGGCTCCGACTTTCGGGTTGGCGACCAATTCTTTTTCAAGTCGGATCATGTCGTCTTCGGTAAACCCGATTCGGAACCATTTCACCAGAAAGGACGGCAGGGCGATGAACTCCCGCGACATCGCATTGTCAGTTGGTGTCGCCATGCCATAAATATACCCTATTTTTTAGGGATTGCACAAGAGCGCTTCTTTACTGGTGTAAGGTGGTGAAGTGATTGCAGTGCAGTGAGTTTTGTAGATTATTTTCGCGCGGCACAAAAAAAGCCAGCGGAAGATGGCCCGCTGGCTTCATCGCGGTTGCTTTTTTACGGCAGGTTTTCCTTGACGGTGTTGCGGAGTGGCCCGACGATGTAGGTCTTCATGGGGTAGGGGTAGGTGCGGGCGTTGGAGGACCATGAGGGGACGCGGTAGATGTCGCGGACGGTGCGGTGGGTTTCGGTGGCGACGTGGCCGTCGAGGCAGGCTATGTTAATTTTGTTCATGTGGATGGGATAGGGGCGGCTGTAGGAGCCGTTGAAGTCCAGGGACAGCATCTTGAAGATGCCGCTGCCGGTGCCGACGCTTCCGGCGTCGAGGAACATGGCAATTCTGGAGGCACCGTAACTGACGATTTCATTGTGTCCGACGTTCATGACACGAGGATATGAGGTATAGGTGGCGCCGTAGGAGTACCACGAGGAGCGCAGGTCTGGGAAGGCCTTCCATTGGGTTGGGCAGGCATAGGTTTTGCCTCTCAGGTATTTGTATTCAGTCAGAATGGTCGTCCATGCCCAGCCGGAAGTGCTGGGGGGCTCGCCTGTGCCGGTAGCGGTGATCTTATTGGCGTTGTGGTTGATGAAAAAGGCACCGAAGTCCTGCTGGTAGAGCAGTTGCGAGAGCATGTTCTGCTTGAGGTTGGATACGCAGGTTACGGCGGTTGCCTTGTCTCTTGCCTTGGAGAGGGCGGGCAGGAGCATGGAGGCCAGAATCGCGATGATCGCGATGACGACCAGGAGTTCAATTAGGGTGAATGACTTGCGCATGGTGTGTTCTCCAAGGGGTGGGTTATTTGCGGCGGACGCGGTAGACGGAGACGCCCCAGGGGCCGAGTTCGGCTTCGAGGTCGCCTTCGGGGGCGGAGGTCTCATGGGACTTGTCGTCGAGGAGGTCCTTGGCGACGGTCTCGGTCCCGTAGGGGAGTCCTGAGACGATGGCCTTGACGGGGGTCGCGGTGTCGTTGACGAGGACGATGTAGCGCTCGTGGTTGTAGGCGATGTTGGCGAAGTTGACGGACGGGTATTCCTTCTTGATCTTGTCCTTGACGAGGGTGGTGGTCTGGGGGCCCTCGACGACGGCGAGTTCCAGGTCGTCCATGCGCTGTCCGAAGAGGAAGACCTGCCCGAGGCCGAGCGGGCCGGTCAGCTGCCTGCAGACCTTGAGGTATTCGTCGAGGTATGCCTGGCGGGCGGTGAAGTTGGGGCGCTTGGAGGCGGAGAAGACGACGACGCCCTTGGCGCCGCTTGCGAGGGCGGTGTAGACGTCGTGCCTGACCCAGGCGGGGATGAGGGGGATGTCGGCGGGCTCGGGCTGCTTGAACATGCTGGGGAGGCAGATGGCGGGGATCTGGGGCTTTCCTGCGAGTTTGGCGCCCTCGACCTGCTGCTCGGTGGACCAGCGCGCCCAGACGCGTTGCTTCTTCATCCCGTAGTAGGTGACATACATGCCCTTGAAGGAGAGGTCCTGGAAGGGGAGGAGTTTGGCCATGGACTGGGCGCCGCGGTGGCCTGGCTCGTACATGACGACGGGGCGCTTCAGGGGGTCGTTGGCGCGGATGGTCTCGGCCATGATGCGGAGGATGTCGACCTCGTATTTCTTCCAGAAGCGGAGTTCCTCGGCGCCGATGTCCCACCACGCGATCTCCTTGTGGCCCGCGACGGCCTTGACCTTGGCGGCGACGGCGGCGCGGAGCTTCTCCTCGGGCAGGGGGTTCTTGGCGTTCAGCGCCCAGATGTACTTGCGGTCCATGGGCACGCCGTCGATGTCGACGCGCACGGTGTAGATGATCTTGACGTTGTTCGCCTTGGCGACCTCGAACGACATGTCGTTGAGTTCATACTGGGGGCCGATCATGGTGACGCCGCCCTTGATGATCTCCATCTGGTCCTTGAGGCGGACGTCGGGCGGGAGCAGGTCGCCGCGCTTGGTCTCGGCGCCGCCGCCCGTGGAGTAGAACGAGAACGGGAAGAGCCTGCCCTGCGGATAGACGAGGTCGGCGGGCAGTTTGACGTCGGCGGGGACGGGGCCCGCGCCGAAGAACTTCTTCGCGTCGGGGGTCTGGGCGGCGAGGGCGGCGGTGCAGGCCAGCAGGAGGAACGACAGGAACTTTTTCATGGGTGCGTTGGGATGGTGTTACGGTGCTTCGAGACGATAGAGGAGCACGCCGAGGGGCGGCAGGACGGCCTCCCAGGAGCCCTCGACATTGTCGCGGACGACGCGGTTGGTGGCGGCGTCCCTGAGGCGGACTTTGAGGCCCTTGGGGAGGCCTTCGACGCGGAGGGCGACGGCCTCGGTGGCGGAGTTGACGAGGAAATAGTAGCGGCCAGTGCGGTGCTCCATCTCCAGCGCCTTGACGGGCGGGAACTTCAGGGTGTTCTTGGAGAGTTTGAGCTCGACTTCGCGGGGCCCGTCCGTCTGCACGTGCTTCAGGGTGGAGGCGGGTCGTCCGAAGAGGAAGACCTGTCCGAGGGGGCCTGCGAGTTCCCTGGCGGCGCGGTCGTAGGCCTCCAGATAGGTGTCGCGGGCGTCGGCGGAGAACTTGGGGCGTTTGGAGAAGGCGAAGATGGCGACGCCCTTGCAGCCGCAGAGGAGTCCAGTGTAGACGTCGTGTCGGACCCATGCGGGGATATCGTCGAGGCGTCCTTCAGGGGGTTCCTGGAACATCTCGGGGACGCAGATGGGGAAAGCCTTGGAGTTGGTCTCGGCAATGGCCCTGGCCTGGTTTTCGCAGGAGTATCTGGCCCAGACGCGCTGGTCGCGGTGGCCGCTGTAGTTGACATACATGCCCTTGCCGAGGATGTCGAGGATGGGGGTGTAGTGCTTGAGGCTTTCGGCGCCGTAGTGGTTGGGGTTGTACATCCAGACGGGGCGCTTCAGGGGGTCGAGCTCCTGGATGATGCGCTTGGCCTCGCGGAGGAGGCGCATCTCGTTGCTTTTCCAGTGGCGCAGCTCCTCGGGCTGGAAATACCACCACGCGATGCAGTCGGAGTATTCGGCGAGGGCGGTCTTGACCTGCGCCTCCAGGTCGGCGCAGACGGCCTTCCAGTCGACCTTGGCGCCCTTGCCGCTCAGGGTGTGGATGGAGGCGGGCTTGCCGTCCTGGTGCGCGGTGACGGGATAGGCGACGGGGAACCTGGCCTCCTTGGCCGCCTTGACATAGTGCTGGATGCTCCTGCTGCCGTAGACCCACATCCCCAGCGAACAGTGCTGCGCGCGCATCTCGGCGACGTCATGGCCCGAGAAGGCGGTGAAGGGGAAGATGCGGCCCAGGGGATAGACGCGGTCGGCGGGGAGGTCCGCGCCCGCGTCGTAGTCGGGATGCAGATAATCCGCCGCGAGGAGCGTCAGCGCGGCGCCCAGGAGAATGCTAAGCCAAATGCGCATTGGATGACAAGTGGAGTGGGGATGAAAGTATCACTGCCTTATTATAAGCGCATTTTGCGAAAACACAAGCCGCGGCGGCAAAATGGGGGGCGGCTCGGGGATGTATGGCGGCGGTGGTCAGGCGGGGAAGTAGAGGCCGCTGTTGAGGTTGACGACTTCGCCGGTCATGGCGCCGCAGCAGAGGGTGTTGACGGCGACCTCGGCGACCTCCTCTGCGGTGGCGGCGCGGTGGATGGGGTATTTCCGGAGTTTGGCGTCGATGGTTTCCTGGGAGAGGCGCCGATGGATGTTTTCGGTGATGACCATGCCCGGGGCCATGGTGTTGACGGTGATGCCCCAGTCGCCGAGTTCGGCGGCGAGGCAGCGGGTGAGCGCGTGGAGGCCCGCCTTGGAGACGGAGTACGGGAGGAGGGGGCCCGCCATGCCGAGATAGGCCTGGACGCTGGACATGTTGAGGATGCGCCCCCAGCGGCGCGCCTTCATGCCGGGAATGACGGCGAGGGCGGCGAGGTAGGCGCCGACGAGGTTGGTCTCGAGGAGCGTCTGGAACCAGGCGCCGTCGGAGACGCCGTCGGGGCGGGCGTAGGGATCGCGGCGGGCGTTGTTGACGAGGATGTCGATGGGGCGGGGGGCGACTTTCGCCGCCAGTTCCGCCTCGTCGGTGACGCTGCAGATGAGGACCTCCGCCTCCCCGCCGTCCTGCCGGATGGCCTGGCAGACGGCCTCGGCCTTGTCGGGGGAGTGGGCGCAGTTGACGAGGACGCGCGCGCCGCGGCGGGCGAGTTCCTGGGCGATGACGGCGCCGATGCCTTGGGCGGAGCCGGTCACGAGGGCGAGTTTGCCTTGGATGTCGTCCATGGTCACATGTTCTCCAGATGCTGTTTGGCGAGGGCGGCGATGGCGCCGTAGTCGGCGGCGGCGACCAGGTCGGGGCGGAGGATGGAGGCGCCCGCCGCGACGGCGAGCGCGCCAGTGGCGAGCATCGCGCGGATGGTGGCGGGGTTGACGCCGCCAGTCAGGAGGAAGGGGATGTGGGAGAGGGGGCTCATCACATTGCGGACGTACGCCTCCTCGCCAGGCTGCACGGGGAAGATCTTGACCGCGTCGGCGCCCAGGTCGTAGGCGTTGGCGATCTCGCAGGGCGTGAAGGCGCCTGGGAAGGCGAGCAGGCCGCGGGCGTGAGCGCGCTCGATGACGGCGGCCTTCGTGTTGGGCGCGACGCAGTATTCCGCGCCCGCGTCGGCCGCCGCCTCCGCCATCTCCGGCGTCAGGACGGTGCCGCAGCCAGTGTGCAGGGCGGGGAAGGCGCTGCGGACGAGGCGTACCTTCTCGGCGGTGTCCGCCAGCGTCTCGGGATCGGACGGGTCGAAGGTGACTTCAAGAAACGTGACGCCTGCCTGGACGAGCGCCTCGGCGCAGGGGACGACTTTGTCGCGGGGCACGCGCCGCGCGATGGCGATGAAACGCGCGCGCCTGAGTTCATTCAAGACATTCATGGTGCGGGATTCCGTGAGAAGGGGAGAGCCGTCCATGCCGGCTCGTAATTGCACAGGTAGAAAAGTTTTGGGATATGCGATGTTCACCAAGAGGGGCGGTAACAGCCCCTCATAATGCAGACACGCCAGAAGCGTGTGGGAGAGGAGCGATTCCCGCAAAGATGCGCGGCATGCCTGTGTAAGGCAGCCCCCGCAAGGGGGCGTCGGAGCATAGCCAGGGGTGGAGCGAGCCGCGAAGCGGCGAGCGGAACCCCTGGAAGGGCGCCGAAGACAGGCTGGCGCCCGGAACGGGATGCCATTGCC
>JAEEGL012807939.1_pt1 | contig 14628 bp, 8 predicted proteins | sample 9134231 | NCBI WGS metagenome assembly JAEEGL01 (sample SAMN16246548, study PRJNA631951) | gut metagenome | biome: gut microbiome; feature: rumen; material: fiber-attached | host: Bos | place: Iran: Karaj | collected 2018-10 | reverse complement strand
GATCATTAACCTACCAAACTATGTATTTATACCATAAGAACCGCATAAATGCAAGGCTTACAGCTAATTTTATAGAAATTTAATGGTGCCTGGCACCATTAAATTACCATAAATTATTTTTCGCTGAGATAGTCGAGTACCTGTAGCTGCAGCTGTGATGCTATCTCTTCAGGGGTTTTACCCTGTATGCTGCCTTCGGATACAGCGATCTTGACCATGTCTATGATGACAGTGTCTGTAAAATACAGGTTGCTTACAGACAGAAGCTGATCATAGTATTGCTTTAGTTCACTGTCACTAAGCTCAGGGACTTCGTACTCCTCATCATTAAAGTAATATGTAAGAGGACCGGTGATGCTGTCACCATTTTCATCAATGGTGGTAACGTCCTCATTACAGTCTGCTACCTGCTTTTCAAGGCACTCGAGCAATACAGGCATTCCATAACTATCCTGCTGGTATTCGGGAAGCAGGAACTGCTTTACAAGATCCCACGATTCGGACAGGTGCTCTGAATCTGCCTTCAACAGCAGATTATAATCAAAGTAGATTGCAGATCCTTCCGAATCAGGTGAAGGAAAGCCTACAAGAACCGGTTTTTCATTGAAGGTTGAGTATCCGTTGGAGACCATATGTACCGGCTGTGTTATGCGTGTAAAAGCCAGTCTTATGTCTCCGTTTTCACGAAGCTCTGATTCTCTTTCCCAGTAATCACTACCATATCCGTCTATGCTGTAATACTCATTCAAAGACAAAGCATATCCAAGAAGCTTCATAAATGAAGGATCCGTAAAATCACAGGTTCCGGCATCAAGGTTAACCCAGGATGATCCGGTGATATGCATCATTTCGTCCACAAATCTCTCTCTGGTTGCAAAGGGATCGAACATGTGGGCACCGGAAGCTTTTAATTCCTCATCCAATGCAAGGAAATCATCCACCATCCAATTCTCATATTCGCTCATATAGTTTGCGGATCCTATCACAGTTTCAACATTAAAACCGGGGATTACCTGGAAAAGCTTGCCATCGATCGAAGCTGCTTCAAATACATTGATCGCATAATCATCAAGGTCCATATCAGGATCATCCGTGATCAGCTTACCGACATCTGCAAGCAGACCACTTTCAGCAAGAAGCCTTACATCGATATCATCCATATTTTCAAGATATGTGATATCACACATACGGCCGTTAAGCATGTCATCCTGAAGCTTATCCCTCCAGGCATAATAATTATCACGTTCCTCAAAGAAACTGTAGTCCTTAACAACTATCCTGCAGCCATTATCGGAAGTATTAAATTCATGGATCCATTCAGGAAGTTCTGTTCCTGGATAATTATATGCAAGAGTGATCACAGGGCATTCCTCTATTGATTCAGGATCCACAGACGTACATATCATAAAGCGTGATTTAATCCCCTCATGATCAACGCAGAAAAGCTTATCCAATCCATCCAGTGGAATGACAATTCCAAATCCGCTGGTACAGATATCACTGTTGGTAAAATCCAGTATTATCCTGCCCTTCTTGTCTGTTGATGCATATTCAATGCCTGAAAAATGATGGAAGAAATAACCGCTCTCATCAAACCCGACGGCATAGCTTCTTCCGCTTCCAAGCTGTGATACTTCACCTGTGTATGTTACTGTAAGATCTGACAGATCAACCTTTCCCTCTGCAACACCACCTTCACTGAATGTATTGGTGCGATTCAGCAGATATACACCATCCTCACGTACAATAATAGACCCGGTGTTATAACCCAGATCATCAGCACTTTTGCTTTCGACAAGAACAGAATCCTTGGGCGATTCGAATCTGTCCTTTCCAAGAAGGATTGCTCCGTTATATTCATCGCCATCGCCCCAGTATCCATAGCATACGAGGAGCTCATCGTCACAGGTATATGTAAAGGTATTCAGATTACCGTAAGCACCTGCATCAACGGGAAGAATGCTTGAACCAAGAAATTTACCGGATGTGTCCCATCTCAGATCAAATACAGACAAGGTGCGATTATCCTTAGAATCATATGATGCTATGGGAAAAACCACTTCAACACCGTCATCTGTATAATTAAAATCTGAAAAGTAATAATAATCGATCCTTGAATACTTAATGGAATGCTCATCAAGCAAAGCTCCGGGATCATCATAGGGAATATCCTGAAGCATGAATTCTTCCGTTATATTCCCATCATGGTCGATCACCATGACCTTGCATTCTGTCTCATCACCGCGCCCGTAACCGGCATACTTGGTTAAAACAAACCATATACCGTCTTCACTTTCGCCATAGGAACTGATCATATAATCTTCGGAAATATCTATATCGAGATATTCCGCTTTATATACATTCTTTCTGGCAAGTTCGGCTCCCGGATAATGCACGGGTTGGGCGACCACATCCGGATCAGTATCAGGATCCGGTTTGTCATTATCATCATCTTCTTCATCATCCTCCGTCTCCTGAGCATCAGCAGGAGGTTCGGAACTGCCTCCGCAAGCCGTGAGCGAAAAGAGCATGACAAAGACTGAAAATAATGCGATAAGTTTTTTTAATCTGTTATAGTGTTTCGTAATGTCCACCCCTTTTGAAATTCAGTAAAATAAGATCAGCAACAGATATCTTTGATGTTTTTTCTTATGGCACGGTAGATGTCTGAAGCCTTCTCATTCCGGTAAAGCTTCTCAATCTCATCGTGTATATCAGCCAGTCCGTTCTTGCCACCGCTTTTTGCAATGATCCCTGCTATCTCCCCTATCCTGTCCTCGGGTTCTTCAGGAAGATATCCGCGAAGCTTGGAAAGCATTTCCGGACTCGATGAAACAGCTGCCTTCTGTGATGCAGACTTAATAGAAAGATCAGGTTCAGATGAAGCTTCACCTGCTTCCTGCTTTGATGGCTTTTCTGATCTTCTCGAACCTGTTTTTCGTGCAGAAGATTTCTTATCTGAAGAAGTCTTCTCCGTTACAGCCTTATTACGAGTATTATCATCCGTAGAAATATTATTAGAACCGTCATTCATATCCGATGATGAAGATGATGATTGCATGGTATCATCATCCTTAGGCTGAACCACAAGTTTTATCTGATCCGGATTCACACGTGTAAGGCGAACAGGTTCATCCTTGAAAATATCACTTGAACCAATCTTGCGCTCTTTTGATACCACATCAGTTTCTATTGACGAAGAATTCCTTTTAATCTTTGCTGAATCTGTATCCTTATCAGCTTCAGTACTCTTCTTTACAGTTCTGACTTTCTTATCCGATTCAGCTTTAGCGGATGCAGGTGCACTAGTGGTTTCAGCAGATTCTTTTACATTGGTCTTCTTCACATCCGCCTGATTTACATCCGCCTGCTTTACATCTGTCTGTTTTGCAGGCTGAGCCTTAGCTCTGCTCTTTCCGCCAAACAACGGCTTCTTTGCAGGCTTTGCCTGTTTACCCGATACCTGAAAAGCAGTCTTTCTTGTAACATCAACGTCCCTGCCTTCCCAGAACTTGATCACGGCATCATATCCACTGTCATCGGAAATAATACAGTAATCTGCATTTTCATTGTTCCTTATAAGGTATCCCAGATAAGATACCAGCTGGAAATCAAGGCCGTTCTTGCCTGTGTGACACTGAATAAGCTCAACGCTCTTGCCTGATGACAGAACTCCGTTAAGATCTTCATATGAGACATTTCCAGAATTCATGGTATAGAATACGTAGATCTTGTCATTAACAGTCATACGGTCAAGAAGCAGAGTCCAGACAGTCCTGACATTCTCGGTATCTATCAGATATACGGTATGGTCCAGAAGCGGCTCCTGTACTTCAACAGTTTTCCTTGAAAATATCGACATTCCATTTACCTCCTTTCTGATATATTTGTTTTTGCAGTCTTCACATAAAAAGGAGCCTGCCGATGCAAGCTCCCTTAAGTCCTGCCTGTATATTTTAACAAAAATCCCGGTTAAATACAAAAATAATCATAAAATAGGATATCTGAATCTTGTTGCGATAACTCACCATAATAATATTACAGAGCCGACCCTAAAGCCGGCTCTGCTAATATTTTACAGATTGCTCAGATAAGCTTCAACATCCTTATCAATTGATGTTACTGTATCATCAAGGGATAACTTACCTTCAAAATACTGATGAGCGTAATCTATGACTATCTGCTCTATCTGATAATCCGAGAAAGCAAACATCTTACAGCTTCCAATGTGATCAACCATATAATTCACTTCATCAGCAGTTGGATCGTTAACCACATATTCCGTATCACCTACAAAATAGCTGTAATCATCGGGATTCATGGCTGTAGGTGTTGTAAACGCCTTCCATGCGCTAAATCCGGCTTCCGTTACAGGTATTCCGGGGAAATCAGTTGCCTGATATTCCTGGGTAAGATACTGCTTTACAAATTCCCAGCATTCATTTGTATATGCATGTCCCGATGAGATCATGAAGCATCTTGATGTAGTAATGACTCCGCTACCGCCTGTTGCACGGGGGAATCCGAGATCGCTGTATTGTCCCAGGCTGCTTACAGTGGCATCAAGATGAGTGTTACCAAGTATCTCACACCTTACTTCACTTACCTTGAAATCTCCCTTTCCGGCTTCCGATCTGTAGTCAGCATAATAATCTGCTACTGAAGGAAGTGTTGCAGCGTACTCTAACAGCTTCTTCATTTCATCTGAATCGAATTCAGAAGTATGAGAACCATAATTTATATATCCGGTTCCATTGTAGAAAAGGAATCTTTCAAGCAATCTATCCTGATTATTCTGATCGATCAGGTAATAATAATCGGGAACACTCATTGAATATACGGTATAACCGCTGAGATCCCATCCCGAATACAGCTCCATAGCCTCAGCATTGCCTACAACTGTATCATATTCATAGTAAGGAACTATGCTGAATATGCTGCCCTTTTCATAAAAGAGCCCGGAAGCGATATCTGAAAAAGCCAGTCCCTTTAAATCGCTATCCTTATAGATAACATCTGATAATTCAGCTAGCTTTCCTTCTGAACTGAGCTTATCAAGATATGCCTTATCATATCCTGATGTGTTAAGGATTATATCCGGTGAAAAACCGTTAGCGATCTCCTTTTTAAGTTCAATCCAGGCTTCAGAACTTGTTCCTGAAGGAACTCTGTCAGAAAAATCCTTGACCGAGATCATGTAATCCTTATTGGTCTGATTAAATCTTACAATATCTGCTTTTAACTGCTCATCAAGACTTGTGCAGGCAACAAGAATTGCATTCTTATTGTAATTGCCTCCCTGGTGTCTGTTGAAGCATGCTAAAAGTGTATGTCCGTCAACATCCCTGTATATACCGGAAAAACAGTTTTCATCACGGATTGAAAGAATATCGAAATTCCTGATATATACACCGGAATTGATGGAATTGAAATATTCAGAAACATAATTCCCGGAACCATCAACTATTTTAATACCTGAAGAAACGGTCTGATATTCTGTATTCTTGTTTTGATTGTATATGTATACATATTCAGAATATTCAATATCAGAACCACCAATATCCTGGATTCCGGTACACTTTCCTTCACTGTCCCATGAAATCTTATACGTCTTATAGATCAATCCGGCATCTCTTCCTTCAAGAGTTGATTGAAGAGAACAATATCCTGTAAAATTACCTGAATCATTGAACTTGAAATTCGAATAATAGATATATCCGTTTTCTATTGATAAGCTATATGGCTTTATATCTAGATCATTACATATATCAGAAAAAACAACCTTCTTTTCCTCAGAAGAGATAGGAATATCCAGTTCTCCGGATTTAAAAACCTTACCATAATGATCAAAGTTCAGAAAATAATAGCTGGTAGAATGATCCTGACTGTCATAAGAAGAAAGAACGTATTCATATCCCGAATCATTAATGGTACGAGCCTCGCAGTAAAACTCACCAGGAATAAAGGAAGTATCGATACTCTTAATATCAAAACATCCATCTCCCAGCACCGCTGAATCGGTTGTGTAATCACCGGTCTCAAGTGTAGCCTTGCCGCATCCCGTGATCAGAAATACAAGAAATAATGCAGCTATAAATCTTAAATATCCAAGTCGCATAACCCCTCCAAAGTTTATGAATTCCATAGACTTTATATTATACAAAATAGGCGAACCTGTCAAAAAAATAAGCCGGAGATCCTAAGATCTCCGGCTTCATTAGGTCATTTAAGCGGGCTTGTCACCCTTGATATAGATAAAACCGGTATTGGTAGCTTCATTAGAAACGTGATAATAATGATTTGTATTATATCCGCTTATATATCCCTCTGCCCCTGATGCACCGCCTAATACACCATTCTGGATTACAGATCCCTCTGCAAGAGGATAATAAGTCTCGAATGAGATTCTGTAGGTATATCCTGTAACGAAAGGACAATCACCGTGAAGCTCAAGAACCTCGAGGTTTACACCATAATCAGGATAATCATTTTCCTGATATCCTTTACATACATACTCGTTAAATCCGTTAGGAGTTCCATCAGAAATCCTTACCTTGTCATAGGATCCTATAAAAGCACCCTCTTTCCAACCCATCTGGATCTTGCCATTGAAATCTGCTGAAACATCTTCCCAAGAGGAGCTGGTGGTATTGTATCTCTCAACCTTATAAGAGATTCTCGCATTTCCGGTATTATTGTTCATGTTAACTGAATCAAAGTAAACATAGAATGAATCAACCGTACCGCCATTATTTGTATAATGATATGAATAATAGTTACCTGTATTATTAGTTACGTTATACTGGTAAGTATTTGTCAAAAATCTCTTGTAGGTATCGTTAGGATTATAGATGTTAGCCTGAGCTGCAGGTACTTCATTCATAGCGCTTGCACTGTAGACAAAATTATGATGATCATCATAAACGCTGAATGTGATCTCAACATCATAAGCTTTGGTAAGTTCGAACAGGAAACTCTCATATCCTCTGTTATCAGTATATCCCTGAGTGAAAATATGCTGCTGAGTAATATCAAAGTTGTTAGTCTTATTAACTACATAAGGTGCTGACCAGCTAGTAGTACCCTGTTCTCTGATACGCATTGAAGTATAGTACTCAAAACCTGAATTAACCTTATTTGAATCATAGCCTAATCCGCCTGAAGAAGTAGGTCCGGTAAGATAATTGAAAAGCCAGGTTCTGAATGCAGGATTCATGTGACCAACTTCGAATGAAGGTGTACCTCTGCTTATTCCATGCTCTCCGAAATTATAAGGAGGAGGAGTAGCAGGAACTGAAGACTCGATCTTAAATGCATCCCAGGTTACACCCTTCTGAACAGAATCATAATAATCCCAGCCTGCTACATCATAAGGAGATCTTCTGAGTTTATTATCACCGGTAGTTGAAATGTTATGTGCAGCAATATTCTGATCACCCTGATGAGTGCTTACTGCAACAACATACAGATCCTGATCAAGATCTCTGCTGAGAACAACCTTTACACTGGGCTGTCCGGATGTGATTTCAACTGTCTTGGTAGTATCAATATAACCTGCAGCTTTTGCATCAGTTCCATCAGCAAGTCTGTATTCAAACTGTACTGTAGAAGCATCAACAAAAACACTGTCATAACTTGCGCCTGTTACTCTGGGATAAGTCTGATCCCCAAGATATACATATACAGGCTTATACTCAGCATTAGCAGATCCATTAACTCCGGAAACAACATCACTGTCTGTAAGTTCATCAACATTTGCTCCTGTTGATGAAGGTGCATCCCTGAAGGTGCACTCGGTAGCTCTTCTGATATTAACATCAACTGTTTTCTGATCGATCAGGTGAGTAACAGTACCATTTACAGGATCTGTGACGGTCTTGGTTGCAGTAAATGTAAACTGTCCCTCAATCTTAGCATGATCAGTTGTGGTACAAGTAATAGGGAAAACGTTAGTACCGTTATCCTGGAATGTGCATGTTACATCATGAACATGTCCGGTGGAATCGGTAACAGTAAATGTAGTATTGGAAGGATCATAGTTATAAACAGTTGCATTAAAGGTAAATGAAGCGCTCTGATTATCATTCTGACCAGGCTCAAGGAATACATCAAATGCACTTGATCCTCTCGTAGGAGGAATATCAAATGTAATGATAGGCCTTGCATTGTTCGCACCTGCAGCATCAGCGATGAAATCATGGTTACGTGAGGTGGAATCAGTAACAGAATGATATGTTCTCTCATTCACATCAAAATCAAGAGCTATTTGAACGTTTCTTGTATCCTTGAACTTGGATGTGAAGGTAACACCTGTAACATTACTAGCCAGAACGCCTTCACTGATTATAGCTCCGGCATCATTCTTGGCTGTGTACTTAAGATCAGATCCTGCTCTGAAAATATTTACAGTAACAAGATTACCATTCTCCCAATGCTTGATCTCAAGAGTCGTAGAAGTAGCACCGGCAGGATTTCCTGCTCCGTCAGGAGTAACCTCCTGTGCATCAACAAGCCAGTCACAGATCAGATTGGATGCAACCTGAGCTTCTTCCTGGACATTGATCTCTGCAGAGTTTCTGGTATAGCTTCTCGAGGTCACGTACATAGCGCCGCCGATAGCAACTCCGACAACAGCCAGAATAGCCATGGAGACGATAAGTTCGACAAGCGAAAGACCAGCCGCTCCGAGCAAGTTTTTCTTACTCATTAATCTCTTCATCTCTCTCTCCTTTGCAACATTTTTTTATCAAAAAAGTAGTCGGGATCAAATACTTCAATCCCGACTACAATACTACCAAATATGTTAACTATATACAATAGATTTATAGTTATTTTATACAAGTTTATACTTTGTTTATAATTTTAATCATATGTTAATTTACTGGAGTATATTTACCCTTCCGGTATATGAATCTACTTCTATCGTAATGGTTCTGTTACCATTAGTAACCTTTATCTGCTTCAGCTTTTTGGTAGCCGGATCGATAGCCATTCCATTAAAAGTTTGTGATATGATTCCACCGGTACTTCTGGAAAACGTTATCTCCGCACCCGTTGAAGTCAAGTCCTGATTATATACTATACCGGCATTAAGCGGATTTACATAAACGAAAGTAACAGTCAGACCAGAATGTCCGATAGCAACCTGATCCCCGTATGCGCTGCCATCAATGTACATCTGCGCATATACCTGACCATCAGAGCCGACCCAGAATTTAATCACACCCTTTTGCTTACCAAGTGTTAAATTCCTGGTCTGTTCAAATGCAGTTGTAATCTTATTGGCACATGAATTTACATGTCTGTTTGTAGCAACAGAAGTTGAAAGGAAAACCGTTCCTCCTAAAATAACCATGATCGCTACAACAATCAAAAGCTCGATCAATGACAATCCTTCATTATTTGATTTTAAATCAGCACGATTATTCATAAAAATATCCTTTAGTTCTTTTGCCAGTTTACATAATATATAAGCTGATACGGATCAAACTTCTCATATTTAGGAGTCATACCTCCGTCACTCCAATCAAGAGGAGGAAACTGGATAGCTATATCAGTGCTAATTACAGATCTATATCCATCTTCAACTACCACAACACTTATATTCTTCATGAGCAAACGACACTTTTCTTCAGGAAGAAGTGTTGCAGTAGGGAATACAGGATCGTCATTAGGATCATCAGTAACGCTTAATCTGATAAACTGATCATAATTCTCCTTGGCAGATGAACCGGTAAAGGCATCGGAAATACATATATATGCCCTGGGTGTACCATCAGCATTCCCATCAAAGAATCCTTGTCCATCGCCGCGATCAGCAACTCCGGCTAATGTTTCAACAAATCCGATAGGATCGGTGGGAGCTGCAAATCCTAAAATACTGTCATCATTCACATAAATATCACTGACAGGAATATCTGCAGGGATAAAAAACACATCTCTCGGATACTCAAGAGTAGTATTATAGTCATTACGTGTATTATTACATGCAACCAGATTATGAACTATATTCTTTATAAGTTCACCATCAAGCACAGATTCACCCGAAACACCGATTGCTGTCGCGGATCCTCCATACTGTTTGATCATTAATTCTCTGAAAGCAAGTGCATACTGAGAATAGAACTCTCTTCTTCTGTCCGACGCATTAGCTCTGAAACCATATATGGTATTGGTCACTCTATATGAATCATTCAGTGCGCATGAAACAGGAATGATCAGATTATTCTGCATTCTCTCCAACGGCTCTTCCGCAGCATAAAATGCGTACTTAGAATACATATCTGTCTTCTTCATTCTGTAGTTAACACCAGACATATACAGAATAACCGTAGCAAGTATGCTTACAAACAGAAGCACTATGATACATACAATAAGTGCTGATCCTTTGTTATCCCTATTGATTTTCTTTGCATTAGAAAGAATATTCATACGCATCACCAATTCAGCATTTCAAAAGTCATTATTTCTATTTCATTACCGGCAGCATTATTATCCGCAGGATATACATATATGCTTATCCTATATCTGGCTTCAAAGAGCTGCTCATCCGTGCCGTAATAGTCTGTATAATCCAGATGCCTGTAAGGCAGCATAGCATAATTAGAAAGAGCATGGGAAAGACCGTCATCATTTGGAAGAGTCCAGGTTGAATTGAAATTTTTATAGTCTGCGCCATAACTCGTATATGAAGCATCCTGAACAGTACAATTCACACAGTCAGACCCGCAAGCTACCGAAACATGGGGATTTATATGCCTCTGAAGCTTAAAAATGTGGGGCGAATTAGCTACATCTTCTACAACCTTCCAAAACAGATTATGATAAAGGAAAGTATTATGACCTGCAGAATTCAAATTTATATCACAGCTATACTTCTCTTCTCTGTCGTCATATGTCACATGAGATGCAACATCAAGATCATGATCGTACTGTTTAAACAGATAAACATTCAGCTTATCTATAGTAGCTGCGTCTTCATGATCCTTGGCATTTACGCTCATATTGTTATTTATAACAAAATGATCTCTGTAACTTGCAGTACTTGAATTCACAGACTTATATCCGGGGAAATAATAGAAATATACAGCAGATGCCGCCTCATTAAAATCCGTATAAGTCCCCATATCTACGCTATATATAGGTGTACTGTGAGTATCATACGTATAATCTGCATCCAAAGACTTGCTTATAACAAGATTATAATCATGTCCTGAAATTCTGGCAGTATGTGTTACTCTAAAATTAGGAGTATCAGCTACACCATCATCTCCACTATCACAACCGCAGTAATAATTTACTATAACCTGTACGCTCTCCTTGCCGGATCCGCCAGACGGATCATTATATGTGTCAGGATTGCTTACCGTTATAAGAATATCTCTGTCAAGAACAATATCCGTTACATCAATATCGCTCTCTGAGAAAAACGCACCAAGAGTTCCGGTGGGTAATGTAGGAAGAGTTTCAGAGCATGTAACATTTGCATCCACAAAAAGTGCTTTGATTTTTTCAATCGCTTTTGCCTGGGCAACTCTGTCCTCATTTCTGAGAGCAGTGGCTAATGAATCACCAAAATTATAGGTGGTATGACCCATGGACTGGATTGATGAGTAATCAGTGACACTGTCAGTAATAAGTCTGAAATCAATAGCCACATCATACGCTCTTCTTGTTGTAGTGCCATCTGTGGTATTGTTGGTGGCTCTGACACCATACATCCAATACATACCGCGATTGACACCTTCTTTATCGCCGGAACCATCTCCATTAACAGTGAACTGAGAACCATCCAATATAGTCACATCATCCATAGCAAAGGTAGCCTGGAGATCGGAATAATCAAAGTTTACACTCTTACACTGCTCCGCGATAGCCTGTGCAATGCCTGTAGACTGCATGGTTCTCTGGGATTTGAAATTAAATCCGGTTGAATATACGAATGCATAAAGCATCGGAACTATCGCGGCAACGAATATTCCGATTGCCACGATAAGTTCAACGAGCGTCATACCTAAATTATCTTTTCTAAATCCCTTTTTCATACTCATCTCCGATAAAAAGAATTAATCTTCTTCGTTAGATTCGATAACAGGAGCGCTTACACCAAACAGGTTAGCAAGACCGGTCTGATACTGTTCCACAGGAGGCTCGGTATAAGGAGCACCAACTCCTGCTACAGAATAGAATGAAAGCATTGTAGAACCCTGAATATATCCGTCGTCAGCAACCTGATAAGTCATCTGGCCAATGGCAAGATTGTAATCTCCATTGCAGATCTCTTCCACAGTGCCTTTAAGTCCTTCATAGGTAATCTTTCCACGATAGACAACATCAAATTTATTGAAATCTATCATCTGATCATAGCCTTCAATTCCAGCTGCAACCACAATATCAACAGGAATATTCTTAACAGATTCAGTATTACTAAATCCAATTGATTCGAATTCTAAAGAATTCTGAGATGCACCATAAAGATTAAAAGCTTCAAAAATACCGTCTTCAAACCTTGCATCACCGGGATACTGTACGAATACATCAGCAATAGCTTTTGTCATGGTTTCAGTATCTTTTCTATTCTGTTCTTCAGTAATGTAATACTGCTCTAACGATTTAATCCTCTGCTCCAAAGCAGCATTATCATTATTAAACTGGGTTGCTTTATCTTCAAATTTCTTATATCCAAAGAAAAAAGCCAATCCAATGAATACAATTGAAAGAAGAACAGCTGATAAAAACTTAGACTTTTCATCAATTTTTACATTTTTCATAATTAATTTCCCTCCTCTGAACCGGCCACATTGCTCTGAATCTCAACCTGCTCAACAGGAGCATATACACAGCTAACAGTAAAGCTTACGTATTTTCTTACGTATATTTCTTTTTCGGTTTCAGGATCCAGTCTGAGATAATATGTACCAATCTTCTTTACATGAAGAGCTGAATCCTCCTCATCATTTTCATTGGTAGTAATTATAGCTACTTCCTCTTCTTCGCCCTCTTCAAGTTCATTTGCCATTACAACAGGCTTACCGTTTTCACCGGTTTCATCAATTACGAGGAATGTACCAATAATCTTCTCAAAATCCTCAGGCTGAAGAGTTTCTTCAACTTCTACAAGAGAATCAACAAGGATCCCGGAAACAGTATCAAAGGTTCTTAAAGTCTCAATAATACCGATGGCGGTATTTTTATCGAGAACATCAACCTTCATGGTGAAACGATAGTCATCTGAAGAAAATTCTGAGATTGTCATCTCAGTAGGCATCTTCTGCTCAAGTTCACCAAGGAAATCAGCGATATTATCAGTTGATCTCTGAGTAGCGGCCTCACCGGCAATAACCTCTTTATAGAAATCAAGAACGGCCGCGTACTTTAAATAAACCTGCTCAGATTCCTTGTATCTGGCCTCAGTAATTTTAAGTTCATCATTTCGATCCTTAGCATTCTTGTAATCGAGGAAACCCTTTCCCACAATTGCAAGAATAATTAGAAGGGCAAGTACTACAACAAGAGGAATAAGCTTTCCATAATTGGTCTGCTTTGCCTTGTTTGCCTTTGCCTTTGAGAAGAAACCAACAGGAGCATAGATAGCACCGATCGATGCTACATAGTTATAAAGGTCAGCATTGTCTCCGAGAACAGAATAAGCAACATTTTCAAGTTTTCTGAGAACCGTAACCTTAAGTCCAAGCTCATTGGAAAGCAGATGAGAAATACCGTTTATAGATCCGCCGGCACCGCAAACATAACATACATCAAGAGGGTTTGATGAATTAGTAGAATTATAATAGTTAAGAACTCTCTGTATACCCTTGATCAGATCCTCAAGGCTGTCTGTAACTGCCTGACGGGCATTAGTCATAGCGGTTCCTTCTGAAGGCTCGGGCATATCCTCATTATCGGTGATCATGGTGCCTTCATTAAGAGTCTTACGTATGCATGCTCTCTTCATTGCAATATTACGAGCATCAAACTCACTGACAGCCTGGAACGCAGGCTGATGCATGATCTCTCTGATTGCAGGAAGGAAACCGAATCCGATATTTCTCTGAAGGAGAAGGCTCTCATTCTTTATAACAAGAACAGAAGTTGAATTCTCTTCTATTTTAAGGACCATCTTACACTGAGGTCTGTTCTCACTCTTAAGTACCTGATAAACGGAGTTAGCAACGTTATCAACCTGAACAAGGGAAAGACCGCAGGAAGCCGCCAGCTGCTTATAACTCTCAACGAGATTATTCTCAGCTGCCATAATGGATACACGGAGTTTTCCTGCATCCTTGCCTTCATCAATCGTACCAAGCACTGTATAAGCAACTTGATAGTTGTCAAGATCGATAGGGAAATAATCCGACAGGTTGGTCTGGATCATAGAATCCAGCTGAGCAGGCTTCATCTGAGGAAGCTGCTGTTCACGGGTTACAATCTTAGTCGAAGAAATGGTGAATATGACATTCTTCGTGCCCTTTATCCTGTTAGATACAAGAGCCGTTCTAATGGCATTAGCCACTGCATCCGGATTGATGAGATATCCATCATTAATGGAAGCCTCAGGTGTGTTGCAGACTACATGATAATAAACCCTGGGGTTTTGAGTCTTGTAGTCCATTTGGACGATACGGATCG
>JAEEGL012369426.1_pt1 | contig 14628 bp, 14 predicted proteins | sample 9134231 | NCBI WGS metagenome assembly JAEEGL01 (sample SAMN16246548, study PRJNA631951) | gut metagenome | biome: gut microbiome; feature: rumen; material: fiber-attached | host: Bos | place: Iran: Karaj | collected 2018-10 | reverse complement strand
TATAATGAATATATGCAAATATTACTGATTTTTGTTTGTGTCTATGCACTGATCATCATGGCCGGACGCTATGATTTTAATGCGAATAACTGTGATTATCTTATTCTTTTGGGCTGTAAACTCAACAGCGATAAAGAGACTTTTACGATGATCAATCGCGTCAACCGCGCTTCTTTGTATCTGAACAGAAATCCTGAATGCAAGGTCGTTGTCTCTGGCGGTATTACCGGCAATAACACTGTTTCTGAGGCCTCAGTAATGCGCATGCTGCTGATTGAAAGAAATATCGATGTCGACAGGATCATTATGGAAGATAAAGCTCTCAACACAATGGAAAATATGAAGTTTTCCAAAGAGTTGGTTGAGACAGATAAAAAAATAGCCGCCTGTTCATCTGATTATCATATGCTGAGAGTCAGACTGCTGGCAAAAAAGTACGGCTATCAGGTTCATTCAATTTTTGCGCCTACAATGATTTTTGAACTTGTTTATAAACTGCTGTTTGAGGAATATCTTATTATCAGAGATGTAATAATCAGCAGATAGATCACTTGGAATCAAGCTTGCTCATATAAAGATTGAATTGTTCCTTGTTGTATAAAGACAGCAGGAAGTTTTCTTTGGCTTGCGGATATTCATGATATATCTCGTGCAGCATTTCTTTGATATCCTGTCTTTTGGTATATCCGTCATTTGGACAGCCGGATTTGATGATCGGTATCTCCAGCTGCCGGCAGGCTTTCTTTATGTCTGATTCAAAAGACAGGCAGAATGGCCTGATAAAAGTGGTATCGGAATGATCGAGATACATTTTCGGATCAAAGGTTGCGATTCTGCCGCCATAGATCATGTTCATAAGCAAAGTCTCTACAGCATCATCACCATGATGAGCAAAAGCTACTTTATTGCAGCCCAGTTTCTTAGCCGCTTTGATGACGGCACCTTTTTTTAATGTGGAACACAATGAACAGTCGATTCGATCGTTATGAAGATTCAGTTTTAAAATATCGGCAATCTTTGACTCTTCGCAATAAATCTCAATCGGATACTGTCTGAACCAATCAAGCAGGGGATTGATGTCCTGTTCACCGAAATTCAGATCAATGTGAATGCCAACCAGATCGAAGTGCTTATGATAGGTATTTTCAAAGAGAAAGTGAAACAGATACATCGCATAAAGCAATAGTGAAGAATCTTTGCCTCCGGAAAGTCCAACGGCGATCTTGTCGCCATCTTCTATCAGGGAAAACATCTGATCAGCTTTTCTGATCTGAGCCAGCAGTTTTTTTATTACCATATCGCTATTATAACCCATGGTATAATTGCTCTGTATGCTAAATGCTCTGTTTATAAACAAACCATCCGGAATCACTTCTTTTGATGTCTGCTTCCGCTTAAGAAAAGTTCTGGGCACCAAAAAGATCGGTCACACCGGTACTCTTGATCCTCTGGCTGACGGTGTCATGATCGTGCTTTTTGATAAAGCGACTAAAGCCAATCAGTTTCTGGTTACAGATAATAAAGAGTATATTGCCAGAGTCAGATTAGGTATTGAAACAGATACGCTTGATATCGATGGCAACGTTATAAATGAAACTGCTTATAACTTGCCTGATAAAGATGATTTAATAAACGTTCTTGATTCTTTTCTTGGCCAAAGCAGGCAGGAAGTTCCTTTAACTAGCGCCATAAGCGTTAATGGTAAAAGACTGTATCAATACCAGAGAGAAGGCAAGGAAGTTGAACTGCCGATCAGAGACATAAATGTTTACGAGATAAAGCTTCTTGAAATCCATGAAGACGGTTTTTCTTTTAAAGCGAAAGTGTCTTCCGGCACATATATCAGAGCTCTTGTCAGAGATATTCTGAAGAAACTTAAACTGACAGGAACTCTTTGTTCACTTACCAGAACAGCCGTTGATAGCGTAACGCTTGATCAGTGTGATGCTTTAGAAGATATTGAAAAGGGCAATTATACCTTGCATGATCTCTATGAACTGTTATCAGTTAAATATCCGCTCGTGGATTATGAAAACATTGATGACATCAGAAATGGCAGATCGATAAAAATAGATAATGACAGCGATCGGGTCCTTATTGTTCATGATAAAGAAGTCTTGGCTGTTTATGATAAAAATCCGGATAATTCATTCAGCTGTGTAAGAGGTTTATGGTGAAAACAGTCATTTTTAAGGAAGATATGAAGTTTGATGAACCTGTCAATGCCTGTATTGGCTATTTTGATGCTATGCATCGGGGTCATCGCAAACTGATTGATTTATGCGTTTTGAGTGCGAAAAAGTCGCAATTAAAGTCTGCTCTGATCTGTTTTGATCCCGATCCCGTGGATATTATTACAAATCACAAAACTGATCATCTTTTTTCTTTAAAAGAAAGAAAGAACCTCATCAATGATGCCGGCATTGATGAAATGATCATAATTCATTTTGATGAAGAAGTAATGAAGACTGATCCTCTTGTTTTTATTGAAAGATATCTTAACAGAATGAATATTAAGGAACTGTTCTGCGGTTTTGATTATTCTTTCGGTTATATGGGCAAGGGCAACAGCGACTTGCTTAAGGCTCATGGCGATTTCATCACTACGGTATTGCCTGAATACAGCTGCTATGGCAGGAAAGTATCTTCTACACGCATAAAACAGGAAATCTCAAAAGGCAATTTCAAGCTTGTAAACAGACTTTTAGGCTTTAACTATTATCAAATCGTTAAAGTAATAAATGTTTCTCAAAGAGGCTCAAAACAGCTGATACAGGCTGTTCAGGCAGAAAAACATATTATCAGACCTGCACAAGGTGAGTTTGATAATTTCAGCTATAAGGATGATGTCTTTTCTTTTGAAAGCGAGCAGAGATTAAGACCCGGAGATCTTTATAAATTATGCTTATAGAAAATGAACTTTTCTTAGAGAGAACAAAGAAATATTTCAAAGATGACCAGAAACGTTTTCTGGAAAAGCTTGAGCAGGAAGAAAGCCATGCGCTTTTTCTTAATACGCATAAAGCGACTAAAGAAAAGATTCTTTCACTTATTGATTTCAAGATCTGGCCAAGCAGATTGTGTGATGATTCTTTTTACTATGAATGCGATTCTGTCGGCAAGAGTAAAGTATATGAGCTTGGTCTTATCTATCCCCAGGATGTTGCCGCCTCATTAAGCAGTGCTTTTGCAGATACTGATAAGATCAAGACAATCGTCGATCTTTGTGCTGCACCTGGCGGCAAAACAATCGATATTCTTAATCGGGTTAAAGGAGATGTTCTGTGTATTTCAAATGATTATTCTCATTCAAGAGCTTTAACCTTATCTTCAAATCTGGAAAGACTTGGTTTTTCTAACGTCATTATCACAAACAAAAATACTTCCGAATTAGCTGATCAGCTTGAAAACTTCGCTGATCTTGTTATTCTTGATGCTCCATGTTCAGGAGAAGGGATGATCCGCAAATATCCGGAAATTTTAGATACTTATTCTTTGAACAATATCAGATCACTTGCGGAACTGCAGTCATCTTTGCTTGATGATGCCTATAGAATCCTAAAACCTAGCGGTCAGCTGATCTATTCAACCTGTACTTATGCCTTTGAGGAAGATGAAGATCAGATTGAATCTTTTCTTGAACGTTATCCTGATATGGAATTAGTTAATATAGATATTCAATCATCTTCCAAACTGAAAGGGACAGTTAAATTATCTCCATTGTATGATACCGAAGGGCAGTTTTTTGCCTTGATGCGCAAAAAGGGTACTTCTGCAGACATTTCTTTGCGGATGCTCAAACCGGTCAAAGAAAAACTTGTGGATGATTTTATCAGCGATAATCTTTCAGTAAATGAATATTATCTTTATAAGAATAATGATCATTATTATCTTTCACTCGAACCTTTGCCAGATCTGAAAAGAAATGTATTAAAGTATGGTATTTATCTTGGTGAAGTGATAAGCAAAAGATTTGAACCCAGTCATAATCTTTACCGAGCTGATAGTCTTATGTCTTATTTCAATTACCGCTATGATTTATCCGATAAAGAATATGATCTTTTCATCAGCGGCAATGAGATCAGAAAGCAGCTTGATAAGCATCATTATCTTGTCACTTATAAAGGTTTTCCATTGGGTTTTGTGAAAAGCAGCAATGGTTCCTTGAAAAATAAATATCCCAAGGGCTTAAGAAACAGAAATTATTAGATAACAGAACAGAATAGGCCTAATAGTACTTAATTATTTGGATATCACCATCAGAACAATGATATAATCTTTTTGAGGTAATTACAGTTATGGAAGTTATCAAAAACGAAATTGGATCATATACGATCTCAGACAAAGCATTCCAGGATATTGCGGCTATATGCTGTAATGGCATCAAGAATATCTATCCGACCAAAAAGGATTCAGAATTTGTTTCCTGCAAGTTCAATAAGAATGGCGATCTTTTGCTTGATATATCCATCAGAGTCAAACAGGGTGTAGATATCGTTAAACTGTGCAATAAGATACAGGACGAAATAAAAGAGAGCATCCTCTTGATGACTGGTGTTGAATGCAAAAAGATCAATATCGATATTCAGGGATTTGAAACAAAGAAATAAGGCAAGTGATTGCCTTTTCTTAATGATTTAAATCTATTATAAAGCCTGGCAGAAACGCCAGGCTTTAAATGGTTATGAATAAGATAATGTCAGTGCTTCAGAAACATATATAGTTACAGTTTTGCTTGTTCTAGAAGAATTGGCAGTAACAGTAAATTGTGATGATGGAGTAGCATTACCATCAACAGATATTTTAATGCTGTTTCCAGATGGCTCGATTGAGATACCGGATATGCCAGTTGGATAATCCCAATAGCTAAACGTGCTTCCTCCATCAGGAGTTGCCACAAGAGTTAACTTTTTATTATCCTCTGTATAACTGTCTCTAATTTCTATAGTAGCTTCAGCCTCAATATAGTAGACTATGCTGATTCTCTGCGAGCTATTTGAAAGTGTAACGGTTGAACCAGGAGAATAAGATATACCACTGGAATCGGTTATCGTAAATGTGTTTGCTTTTCCTGGATCCGTAGTCATTTCAGTTCTGAAATCAACAAATCCAAATCTGTTGCACCAATCCTGTACTGTTCCTTGTGAAGAACCGTAAGCAGGAAGAGTGAATGTTGATGATACGGTTTCATCTGAAGATACTTTATTTGATTTGAAATCTCCATTTTCGTATGCGTAGTACATCTCTACGTGTACCTTATCTCCAGGTGAAACATTTAAGTTTGCCGAAGCTTCATTATTATCACTGCTTATATGAACGTTATCATTATGGTTGCCAGACACAGATATATCAGCCATGTATTTAATTGGCCCATATAATTTGGAGAATGAGAAGAGACTGGTTCCACTTGCGGCGACAATAACTTCCCCATTTGAGTTCTTTAATGAAATATCTTTGACATTGCTTGCTTCTTTGAGCTTGGACTCGTCTGGATAAGTGGGCCATTTCATTCTTAAATAACCGGAGCCGCCATCAAGTTCAACTTTGATATCTGAAGACATATTGTCAACGGTTGGCGTGGCTAAACCAACGAGTTTAACAGCATCTGATTTGATTAAACCTGTCGTACGCAATGATGGATCCATTCCTTCAGAGAAGGCGGCATAAGGCCAGGTTCCTATTACATGTGTAATTGAAGTTACTCCCGAAGGCTGAGTCAGCTTGGTTGGTGTAGAACCGCCGTATTTAAATGCTGCATCTAGAATAAGATGGGCGATCTTTCCTTGAGGTCTATCATTGTAATAATAATCTTTTGTGATATATGACTGCTGGCCGATGACGGCTTTCTCATAGCCGACCCAAGTGCAGGTTGTATAATCGCTTGTTGCGGCTACCAGCCAGCCATCTTTGATGGCGCCATTAGGAATGCCAAATTCAGCACCTGATACACCAAAGTCGGTTGTACCGGTCTTGCCATAAACCGGATATTCATCTGTTTTGACAAATGAGTAAGAACCGCCATAGCTCTGAACGTTTGAATACATCAGTTCTGAGGTTAAGAAAGCAGCTGCTTCCGATAAGATCTGTGTTGAAGAATACTTAGGCGTAATAGGGGATTTGCCATTGGTAAATTCGATACGCGAGATCGTATGAGGCGGAGTATATAAACCATAATTCATCAATCCGGCATAGGCAGCAGCGTGCTGATATGGCGTAACTTCACAGGTCGTACCGCCAACTGCATACTGTACGTTGAAGTCTTCAAGCGTGAAGTCGTAGCCTAAAGACTGTGCATAGTTCACAACATATTCATATTTCTTGGCATCCAGAACCTGCTGGAGGGTCTGGATTGCACAGGTGTTGATCGAATTGCCTAAAGCCTGCTTAAGCGTGACATCGCCAACGTAAGTACCGGAGTCGTTGTAGACCAGGATCTTGTCAGTAGCATCAAGATACATTGGCCTGTCTGTAAGGACATGGTCGGTAGCCCAGCCGAGGTTTTCAAAAGCCAGTGCATAGTCAAGGATCGGTTTGATCGTTGAACCAGGCTGTTTGTACTGTTCGGTTGCATGATTAAGAAGTAGCTGTCCGCCATTGGCGTAATTTCTGCCGCCTAAGATACCGACGACTTCACCGGTTGAGTTCTTGATACAGACAGAGGCAACTTCAAAATATGGATCAGGGAAGGTCAGATATTCTTCGTCCATCTTGCCGGCCTGAATATCATCCATTTCCTGCTGAATATCTCTATTCATATAGGTATAAATATGCATGGTTGTAGAATATGGATCTAAACCAGTTATCGATATACATTCAGAAACGACCTGATCGATATATGCCTGATAAGGAATTCCTTCTCCTTCAGTTTTATTTGTATAAGGATCGCTTAACAGATCCTCGATTCTGACCGCTTTAGCAAGTTCATACTCTTCCTTGGAGATATATCCATGATTGTTCATCTGATATAAAACTTCTGTCAGTCTTTCCTGTGCGGCTTCAAGGTTGTAGAAAGGATTGTAATAGTTTGGAGCGTTGATAACGCCTGCCAGCATGGCTCCTTCAACAAGGTTTACTTCCTTAAGATCCTTGCCGAAGTAATACTGGGCAGCTTTTTGAATACCGCGGATGTTGTTGGACCCGCCGAAATTCAGTTTATTGACATAGGATTCAAAAATATCCTGTTTTGATTTAGCTTCTTCAAGTTCAAAGGCCAGAGCAATTTCCTGGATCTTTCTTCTGATGCCGGATGCACCTGAACGGGCAGCATTTTCACCGGTCTCATCATTGACGAAGTAGGTGTTCTTGACTAACTGCATGGTAAAGGTGGAACCGCCCTGACCAAATGATAAAGAACGCAGATTTTCTAAAATGGCTTTAGTAAAACGGGGCACATCAAAACCGTTGTGTTCGAAATAACGGGAGTCTTCGATAGCGACAAAAGCATCAATTACACAGTTAGGAATTTCATCATATTCAATATTCTGTCTGATGACAGTGCCGAGGTTAGCGATCTCATCACCCCTGGAGTCATAAACTATCGACGATTCAGCCTGATCAAAATCCGAAACATTGAGTGTCGGCTTGTTGGAAAGCATCGTTGCGATGAATACAATGCCTACAACCAGGCATATCAAAGCCATGATGACGATGATGGATACGATCATCGCCCATAGGTTTGTGGTGTTGATTTTCTTTTTCTTCTGTGTTGTTTTCTTGCTCATAAATCACCTTGCAGTCCAAAGACTCTTTCTACTACTTCGAGATAGTCACATGGTTTCAGATAGCCGGAGGCTATTTCAAAACCGTTTTCTCTAATCCAGTCATAAGGAAGCGATTTCCTTCTGGTTGAATTGTAGAATTCGATAAAATCCTTAGCTTTAATTAGAAAGTCTTTATCATATGCACACATGCGCAAGATAATAAAGGCTATTGCCCCGTGTCTAAGCACATCAGACAGATGTCTGATCTGATGTTCGTGAATCGATGAGAAGGGAAAGGAGGTTTCAGACTCACATTCCTTGGCTTCAAAGTCGATATATTTCCCCAAATATATCCCATTGTAGTCAGTAGTTGAAGCCAGCTTGAAGTAGGCTTCAGTGATCTTGGCAGCACTTCTTTTCGGATAATCCACTTTGACGATTGTGATCGGCGTGGGTTTCTTGTGAATAACCGCGATATCATGAGACAGATAATAACGGTTAGACCTGTTTATATCTTCCTCGAGAGACATGCCACGGTGAGCAGCTGACTCTTTTGGTCTGGTATAAACTCTGTTGCTGTTAGGATACTTCATCTTTTCACCTTAAATAATTATATAATAATGATAATTGAAACGCTAGTTTACTTGAATATAGTATTTTTTTAAGTTATTATTTTTTATAGGAGATAAATATGGAACAGTTAAATTTGACTCCGGAAGAAATTCTCAACAAAGAGTTTAACGTTGATTTTAAGGGCTATTCACCAAACGAAGTGGATTCTTTTTTAGATAGTGTGCTTGAAGATTATCAGATCATGGAAGATAATGTTCAGGAGCTTCTTAATGAAATAGCTAAACTTAAAGAACAGGTTAAACAGCTTACGGCTAAAAATATTGAACTGGAAGGCAAGAAGATGGCCTTTGATTTGTCCAATACTACTTCTTACAGCTCTGTAGATGTTCTGAAGAGAATTTCCCGTCTGGAAGAAATCGTATATAACAAATAACATCGAGACAATCGCTGAGTGATCAGAGGAAAGTCCATGCTCGCACATTCTGAGATGAATGTAGTGTTTATGCCAGGTCAAACAATAAGCCTGGGCAGTGCAAACTGATGGCTGGTGATATTCCTAAGGAGCAATCTATGGAATTAACCTGTAAAAGTGTCAAAGAGACGAGCTTAATGGAAACATTAAGGTGGAACGCGATAAACCCCATAAGCGAGAAACCCAAATTATGGTAGGGGAACCTGCAATAGTGAAATGAAACGATTTGCGGGGCACTTATAGTGCAGATAAATGATTGTCCTAGACAGAACATGGCTTACTGATGTTGTTTATATGAAAGACCGAAAGGTCTTTTTCTTTATAGAAATCATGTTACTTGAAAAATATTCATCTTTGATGTAGATTAATTATGTAGTAATTGTGCTATTATAAGAATTATGAATTTACCTAACAAATTAACTTTATTCAGAATCCTGCTTGTTCCCGTTTGCTCACTTGTGTGGCTTTTTCCTTATGAAAGTGTCGGCATAAATCTGGGTTATCTCAATATCGGCAATGTCACATTGCCTGTACTTAACCTGATTGTACTGGCTATCTTCTGTATTGCCTCGTTCACAGATTATCTTGATGGTCAGATTGCCCGCAAAAATAATCTGGTCACGACTTTTGGCAAGTTTGCTGATCCGATCGCTGATAAGCTGCTGGTTAACCAGATGCTGCTGATCCTGTCTTATAAGCACATGATCCCGCTGGTCTGCTGCATTCTTATGATTTTAAGAGATATTGTAGTTGATGGCTGCCGTATGATAGCTGCTCAAAATGGTGTTGTAGTTTCTGCCGGCATGCTTGGCAAACTCAAAACTGTACTGCAGATGGTTTCAATTATTGTCATTATGCTTAATAATCTGCCATTTGAATTGTGGTATATTCCGGCTGATGAAATCCTGATCTGGTTCACTTCCTTTATTTCGGTCGCCGGCGGTTATGCGTATTTTAATCAGGTCAAGGAATATATTTTTGAATCTATGTAAGGATTTTTACATTATTCTGGCAATAATGTAATAGGAGGAAATATCTTTATGGCTAAAAAAGATGAACTTAACACGGAAATTACTGCCGAAAAAAAAGATCAGCTTCTTAATGAAGCTTTAAAAACAATTGAAAAACAATACGGTAAAGGATCGATCATGAAACTGGGCGAACATGCCTTTGTGGATGTCGATGCGATCTCGACCGGTTCTTTAGCGATCGATAATGCTTTAGGAGTTGGTGGTCTTCCTAGAGGAAGAATCATCGAAATATACGGCCCGGAATCTTCAGGAAAGACAACCCTGGCTTTGCAGTGCATAGCAGAATGTCAGAAAGATGGCGGCAAAGCTGCTTTTATCGATGCCGAACATGCAATTGACCCGCGTTATGCCAAAGCTTTAGGTGTTGATGTCGATGAACTGATTCTTTCGCAGCCTGATTCGGGTGAACAGGCTTTGGAGATAGCTGAAGTCCTGATCAAATCAGGTGCTATCGATCTGATTGTTATTGACTCAGTAGCCGCCCTGGTTCCACAGGCTGAACTTGATGGTGAAATGGGTGATTCCAACATCGGTCTGCATGCTCGTCTGATGTCTAAAGCCATGCGCAAACTTGCCGGTGCGATGAATGCCAACAACTGTACGACCATCTTCATTAACCAATTGCGTGAAAAGGTTGGTGTCATGTTCGGCAATCCTGAGACGACTACCGGCGGTCGTGCCTTAAAGTTCTATGCAACGATCAGACTGGAAGTAAGAAAATCCGAAGCTATCAAGAATGGTCAGGAAGTTATCGGCAACAAAGTCAATGTTAAAGTTGCCAAGAATAAGGTGGCTCCGCCATTCAAGACCTGTCAGGTTGAAATCTATTACGGAGAAGGCATCTCACATCTGTCGGAGATCATCAATATGGGTGTTGAAATGGGCATTATTGATAAATCAGGTTCATGGTATTCCTATAACGGTGAAAAAGTCGGGCAGGGTACTGATGCGGTAAGAGCTTATCTGAGTGCCAATCCGGAGATCGATGCGGAAATTACAGCTAAGATCAAAGCTAAAATGTATGAAAGAGAAAGCGAAGCATAAGCTTTCTTTTTTTATTTCTGAGGTTCAATATGAACTCCTGATTGATGTATACATTGATAAAAATATTGTGAAAACAATCCCGATATTGTACAATTTAAAAGGATTATTCCGCAAATTTTGTTTTTCAATGGAGGTATAGATTATGAAATTTGATGTACTTTCCATTATTATCGGATTAGTTGTTGGGATTCTTATCGTTCTTGTCTATAATTCAGCTACTGGCAAAAACGTCAAAAAAGAAGCTCAGAAAATCTTAGATGAAGCAAATAATCAAGCTAAAAACACTGTTAAACAAGCGGTTTTAGATGGCAAAACTCAGGTTTATGATCTGAAACTGCAGGCTGAAAAAGAAATCAAGGAGAAAAGAAGCGAAATTCTTGAGCAGGAAAACAAACTGCAGAGAAGAGAGGATTCGCTTAATTTCCGTGATGAGAATTTAACACAAAAAGAGCGTAAATTAGATGATAAGCTAAGAAAAGCAGACGCTAAGGCTGCTCAACTAGATAAAATGGAAGAAGAACTGCAATCACGAATAGACGGACAGATTGCACTTTTGGAACGTGTTTCCAATATGAGCGAACAGGAAGCGCGTAATGAATTAATGGAAGTAGTTGAAGCAAAGATGGCTGATGAAGTTGCCGGCTACATCCGTGAGAAAGAAGAAGAAGCCAGAGAAAAGGCTACCGAAAATGCCCGTGAGATCATCGCTACAGCTATTCAGCGTTACTCACAGGATGAAACACTTGATCGAACAGTATCCGTTGTCGCTTTGCCTTCAGAAGAAATGAAAGGCAGAATCATCGGCCGTGAAGGCAGAAATATCAGAGCGATTGAACAGGCGACTGGTGTTGACCTGATCATCGATGATACACCGGAAGCTATCACTGTATCCTGCTTCGATCCGATCAGAAGAGAAATCGCCAGATTATCACTGGAAACTCTGATCAAGGACGGCCGTATCCAGCCGGGTCGAATTGAAGATGTTGTCGAAAAGACCAGAAAAGAAATGAACCAGAATATCCAGAAGTATGGTGAAGATGCCTGCTTTAAACTGCAGATCGGCAGAATGGATAAAGAACTGGTCAAGATGATCGGCAGAATGCGCTACAGATATTCTTATGGCCAGAATGGTCTTGAACATTCAATTGAAGTTGCATCCTTTGCCGGAATGATGGCTGCTGAATTAGGACTTAATCAGAATCTGGCTAAACGTGCCGGTTTATTGCATGATATCGGCAAGGCTGTCGATTTCGAACAGGAAGGTACACATGTTGAACTTGGTGCTAAATTAGCCAAGAAATACGGTGAAAAATCAGAAGTCGTCAATGCGATCGAATCGCACCATGGCGATGTTCCTGCTACAAACCTGATTTCTATATTGGTTGCCGCTGCTGATACTTTGTCAGCTGCCAGACCAGGCGCCAGATATGAAGGTATTGAAAACTACATCAACCGTCTTGAAGCGCTCGAAAAGATCGCTAACGAGTTTGATGGCGTTGATAAGGCTTATGCGATCCAGGCTGGTCGTGAAGTCAGAGTCATGGTTATTCCTGAAAAGGTCAATGATAACAAGTGTGCAATGATTGCCAGAGAGATCAAAGACCGCATTGAAAATGAACTGACTTATCCAGGCCAGATCAAGGTCACTGTCATCAGGGAGATGCGAGCTCAAGAAACAGCTAAGTAATGAGAATTCTTTTTATTGGTGATATTGTAGGTAAAAGCGGAAGAGACATTGTCTCTTCGCTTTTAAATTCTCTTCAAAATGAATATCAGGTTGATCTGACGATCGCCAATGGAGAAAACTCTGCTCATGGCAAAGGCATTACGATAAAGATCTATAAGCAGCTGCTCAATGCTGGAATCGATTATATTACCATGGGCAATCATACTTATTCCAAATATGAGATAAATAAATATATTGATCAGATGGATAAACTGGTCGTTCCTTATAATCACGCCAAAAGGCAAACTGATAATTACTACAAGATTATTGAAATAAATGGTGTAAGAATCTGCCTATGTAATATATTAGGCAATGTTCTGATGAATGAGACCGGCGAAGATATGTATGAAGCCTTCGAAAATCTGATCGATAAAACTAGAGAACTTGGGATTGATTTCTATTTTGTTGATCTGCATGCGGAAACAACAGCTGAAAAAAGAATCTTTGTTGAATACTTTAAGGAATATGCCAAGATCGTTTTAGGTACTCATACGCATGTACAGACAGCTGATGAGGATATCATCAATGGCTGTGCATTTATCAGCGATGTCGGCATGTGCGGAGCTTATGAATCGATAATCGGCAGAGATGTCAGCGAATCGATCCGCAATAATGTCGATAAGGAACCGACAGTCTATCAGATAGCTGAAGGTCCGGCAATCTTCTGCGCTGTCCTGATAGAGATTGATGAGCAGAAGAAAGCTCCTGTAGCAATTAAACGCATACAGATCAGACCGTAACCAATACAATAAAACAGCCAGGATTAGTCCTGGCTGTTGATTTCTTTAGCGATTGAATCAAGATCGTATTTATTTTCTGTAAACTTGAAGATAATGGTATCTTTGACCCCATAACGCGGAATGATATGCACATGGGTATGCATGATGGTCTGACCAGCTATCTCGTTCGTGTTGATCAGGATATTGCATCCCTTGGCTTTGAGATTCTTGACTACTTTATCAGTAATCAGCTGAGCTTTGCCCATCAGATTCATATATTCATCATTAGGCATCTCCAGAAAGTTTTCATAATGCTTCTTAGGCATTACCAGAGTATGGCCTCTGGTCGTTTGTGAAAGATCAAGAATAGCTAATACATCATCATCTTCATAGACTTTTGAAGAGGGAATATTTCCGCTGATAATATCACAGAAGACGCACATTATTTTAATACCTCATAAGTTGAAGACATCAGTTCATAGAGATCCTGATCATAGAATTTGATCTCATGGCTGGACATAAAGTGATTTCTGACGGTTTCAGCTTCTGTTTCTGCAGCTTTGAGTTCAATGTATTCGTCCTTGAATTCATCAGCGTTGCGGCTTTCAATATTTAATACATAATATGTCTTTTTCTCTGTCTGATTGCCATCAGCATCCGTAGAAGTGGCGATATTGACGATTACTGTTGATAAGCCAGTCTTGTCAGTTGAATTGAGATATTCTTTTACTTCATAGACTAATGACTGATCAGAATCGGAATAAACACTTGTCGATGGAGTATTGATAGAGTTGTTGTTGGCGGCAGCCATATCGAAGGTCGAGCCATTATTGAAATCTTCAATACACTTGAGCGCTTCTTCTTCACTGTCGAAGGAAGCGATAGCCATCTTGACCGGTTTATCATCACCGATGATCGTATCGTAATTGTCCTTTACATAAAGTTTTGAAAGCTCAGAGAACAGCAGAGTTGAAATATAGGAATCTTTATAGGCTTCCATTGATCCATAGGATGCGATGATATAGTCCTCATAGCCCATTTCCTTATAAGTGTTGATGAGCTCATCCGCATCAGCGTTGATCTTATCCATATCGATATCAGCACTGGCCAAGGCGATCTTATTCATGATGTCGGTAGTAATCGCACCTGAATCAGTAACTTTAAGCTGTTTGTAGAGATCCTGTTTAGTGAATGTCTTGTTAGGACCTTTGAATAAGACTGTTTCTCCTTCACTTACCTTGGAAAGGTGGGAATCGGCAGAACAGCCGGCCATCAGCAATAAGACAAAAAGTAAGACGATTATTTTTTTCATATTAGTTTGCCTCGCTTTCTGCGATCTGTGAATCGATCTGTTCTTTCAGTT
>JAEEGL012121941.1_pt1 | contig 14628 bp, 15 predicted proteins | sample 9134231 | NCBI WGS metagenome assembly JAEEGL01 (sample SAMN16246548, study PRJNA631951) | gut metagenome | biome: gut microbiome; feature: rumen; material: fiber-attached | host: Bos | place: Iran: Karaj | collected 2018-10 | reverse complement strand
TTTTCTCTCCCATCGCTGAACACCTCTGCGCTTTCTTATCTCGAGGGAGACCATGTCCCCGAAGAGCATCGCTTCGAGCTCCGCCAGGGTCATGTTCTTCTCAGGGAAATCGACGCATATGATCTTGCGGTCGTACTCGTCAAGTACCTCCATCATGCTCTTGAGGACGTACTCGAGCTCCGGGATTCCGCTGTCGATCCTGAGGAGAACCATCTCCAGGTTCCTGGCATGAATGTTGGGGTCCGCCCATCCAACGATCTCGTTATGGTCGAATTCCGGGATCTCGCCGTAGAACGCCGGGGCGTCGGTGTCCTCGTCGAACGAAAGCTTCCATCTCTTCGCGGCGGCCACGATGTCCACAATGGAATATATGGCGGGGATCTTGTTCTCGAGTGCGTCCGCCACTCTGTTCACTTCTGAAGGGTCTTTGACCAGGCCGTCGCGGTAGGCCTTGAGATCGTCCAGGATGGCGCTCAGGGCGTCATGGAGGTACGGGGCGCCGAAAGATTTCAGAAGGGATGCCAGGAGGCCGATCTCGAGCCCTACGGCGCTGCGCGGGGTCATGCCCAAGGGCAGCTGGATGTAGTCGTCCCCTCTTTCCTTGCACTTCTCGCTGAGGATTCCGTCGGATGTCATGCAGTGTATGTTGCATGCGCGCTTCTCGAGGCATCCATACGCGTTGACGATCTTCTCGGTGTTCCCCGAGTAGGACATCAGTATGGCATCGTTCCCTTTTCCGACCCACCCAGGAATGCGCTCGTCCAAGGACGATAGGACGCAGAACGGGTATCTGTTGGAGACGTCGACCACGAACTGCGCGGCGGCCGAGGTGGGACCGACCGCGAATATGCAGACGCCTTTGGATTTCTTCGGAGGGAACTCGGTCTTCAGCCCGCGCTCAATCTGCTCCGGGAACTCCAGTATCTTTTTCGGGTTGGCTTTTGTCCTTATGCTGAACGGGGATGCTTTTTTGTGATTGCTCATTTGGATTACCAACCTGCAGGCCTTTTCGGCCTATCTCAATTCTTCAGGAGCCTCCTCGCGCTCACCAGCTCTTTATTGAAAGCAGGCTTGTCCTTCACTACCTTTTCGAGCATGCCAACAGCTTTCTCCACGTCCTTTTCCACGCCTTTGCCTTCGCAGTAGCAGCGGGCAAGACGGACCATAGACAACATGTCGCCCTCGGAAGCGGGGCCCTCTACGAGAGGCACCATCTCCGCGAACGCTTCCGGGGTGTCCATCTTCCATAGAACGTCAAAGAGGTCGATGTTCGCACCGGGCATCTTGGAATCGTAGTTCTTCTGGGCGAGCTCGCGTGCCTTGGCGAGGTCCGTTTCGACGCCTCTTCCGTCGCGGTATGCGCGTGATAGGCGCTTTATAGCCGTTCCGTTCCTATCGTCGACCATTTCGCGGATGGTATTGATCATCTCGGCATCGGCTTCCGGGGTCTTAGCCTTCCAGAGGAGGTCGAACAGGATCGGTTTGGGCCAGTCCATTCCGGCTTGGCTGAATTTTCTCAGCCATCCTATTCTTGCTTCGTCGTCTTTGCATATCTTGGCTATAGCCTGGTAGGACTTCTCGGAGAAGGGGGCGGCCCACATGTCACCTCTCGATACGATGTCGGCGCATATCGCGCATGCCTTGGCCTTCTTGTCCTCGGCGACGGCTTCGAGGTATGCTCTTCTGAGGGCCTCTGTGTCCTTATCGGGAGCAGCCTCTTCAGGCTTCTCGGTAACGGCCCTCTTCACCCAGTCGGTACTGAGCATGCGTCTGAGGTCGATAGAGCAGGCCATGGCTAGCTTGTCCATCGCGCTCCTGTCGTACTTGACGGTTATGACGTCTATCACGGAGCCGATGTACTCGGCTATGCGGGGGATGTAGTGGTAGGGTTTTCCGTCCTTCGAAATGCAGTCGAACGGGAGGGTGATGATGTAGCACACTACGCTGTCCATAAGCTTGGCGCTGATCTCGGCGGACTTGAGGAGCGGCTTGTAGCCAGGCATGGGACGGAGGCATTCGCCGCGGGCGCAGAACGCCGAAGGCCTCATGGAGACGAATATTATCTTCCGGTTCCAGGTCTTCCTCATGAATCTCGCGAGCGATTCGATGTCTTCGGCGATATCGTCGGGTGAGTCCACTCCGCATCCGAGGCAGGTGCCGTCCATCACGAGCCAGTCTCCTTTTCCGGAAGCCAGGTTCTCCCTTTCTCCGTCGGTGAGGAACAGAGGGTTGGAGTCGATCACGCTGGCTTTGACGACTGAATCTGAATGGTTCTCTAGAGTCTCTTTGAGGAAGGAGCTACCAATAACGTTGTAAGAAGTGCCCACGAGTACACCCGGTTCGACATGCTTGTTTCCTTATTTTATTGTTATGAACGTAAAGCAGGGTTTTAAGAAGCGTAAAATGGACCGCAGAGGGTAAAATGTATTTTCCGCCCCGAAACAACGTTTTCGTGGATGCGTTAGTTTTAAAGCGTGTTCTTCTATGGGCCATCATGGCTCCCGTCGACCGGATTACGAAAGGTATCATCCTCGCCGCAGGTGCAGGGACGAGGCTGTCTCCTGCAACGCTCCCAATCTCGAAGATTCTTCTGCCCGTCTATGATCGCCCTATGGTGTACTATCCGCTCTCCACGCTCATCATGGCCGGTATAAGGGACATTCTCGTCATCACCAACGAGTCGGACAGGGAGAATTTCGAGAGGACGTTGAGGGACGGTTCCCAGTTCGGAGTCAGGATAACCTACGAGGTCCAGTACGTCCAGCGCGGGATTTCGGACGCTTTTATCGTCGGCGAGAGGTTCATAGACGGAGATCCTTGCGTGCTGGTCCTGGGGGACAACATATTCTGCGGCGACGACATGGAGGGGATAATGTGCGAGGCTGCCAAGGATGTCTCCAACGCTACCGTCTTCGCTCGTTGGGTGCCGGATCCCGACAGGTTCGGAGTTGCCGAGTTCGATTCCGACGGGAAGGTGATCTCGCTTGAGGAGAAGCCTACGGATCCGAAGTCTAACTATGCTGTCGTCGGGCTGTACTTCTATCCTGGAGACGCCACGGCCAAGGCGAAGACCCTCAAGCCGTCCTCTCGTGGAGAGCTGGAGATCACGGATCTCAACCGCTTGTACCTGGACGAAGGAAACCTCAGGGTCAAGACCATGGGCAATTTGACCATGTGGATAGACGCCGGGACCTTCGGTTCGCTTCTGGAATCAGCGGAGTTCGTCAGGAGCACCGAGAAAAGATTTGGAATCAAGGTCCTCTGTCCCGAGATAGAGGCCTTGAAGAAAGGGTTCGTCTCGAAAGAGGAGATGGAAGCCTGGGTTGCCTCTTTCAAGAAAAACGATTACTACGAGGATATAACGAAATTCATGGAGAGGATGTGAGTCCTCTTCTCTTCTTCTCCCATGCGTACGCGGTGCGTATGCTGTCTTCGAGGGACCTCTTGGGCTTCCATCCTAGGACTTCTCTTGCTTTCTTGTTGTCCGCCACGAGGGTCGCAGGGTCTCCGGGACGGCGATCCTCGATCTTTATGGGGATCTTCATGCCGGTGACCTTTTCGCAGGCCGCGAAGACTTCTTTCACCGTGGATCCTTCGTTGGTTCCGAGGTTGAAGTAATCCGTCTTCCCGCCGTTCTCCAGGTAGCGGAGGGCAAGGATGTGGGCGTCAGCCAGGTCCTCGACGTTCACATAGTCTCTTACGCAAGTACCGTCCCTGGTGTCGTAGTCTGTCCCGAACATCTTGAACTCGGTGCCGTCTCCGAACGTGGACTTGAGGATATTGGGTATGAGGTGGGTCTCGGGATCGTGGCATTCGCCTACCCTGCCCTCAGAGTCGGCTCCGGCCACGTTAAAGTATCTGAGGCGGATGCTCCTAATATCGTAGGCTCTGTCATAGTCGTCCATCATATACTCGATGTCCAGCTTGGTCCTTCCGTAGGGGTTGATCGGCTCCTGGGGGTGGGATTCGTCTATCGGGACGTACTTCGGTTCTCCATACGTGGCTGCGGTGGAAGAGAATACTATCCTGCTGACATTGTTGCGTCTCATGGAATCCAGGAGGCCCATGGTTCCTGAGACGTTGTTCAGATAGTATTTGCCAGGGTCGGACATGGACTCGGCCACCTGTGAGAACGCTGCGAAATGTATGACGGCGTCGATATGGTGCTTGCGGAACACACTGTCGATGTCTTCCGGATGGAGGAGGTCTCCTTCGATGTTGTCAAGGAGTCTTCCTTTAGATTTCACGTCGCTCAGAGCCTTTCCTGTGGACTTGAAACCGGTGGAATGATTGTCGAATACCACAACGTCGTATCCTTTGTTCATAAGGGCTATCGCGCAGTGTGACCCAATGTATCCGTCCCCTCCGGTGACCAGTATTGTGGACATCTTTTCATCTCTAGCTTTTACTTAAAAGAGGTTTTTTACAATCATAAGATGAGTGCGATTGTTTAATTACAGATTATTCACATGGTTACTAAAGCTCTACTCTGGTGGCTAGCTTCAGGTTTTAGACTTAATTACTTCCAGAAAATGGGGACAAATCGTTATTACAATATTCCAGAAGGCTGCTATACAATATTTTTCCAGATTCATTTTTAGGTATCGATTCAATTACAATTACTTTAAATGCTACAGGATTCAGTTTAGTCTTTGAAACTAACAAATTTTTTACTTGTTTGGAGTACTTCTCTTCAGTTATAAAGACATACACATGATCATCGACTCCAGATACTGCAGAGTCTATGCCTACATATTGATTCTTAATCATTTGTTCTAATTCATCTAAATTGACTCTGTTTCCAAATATTTTTAGAAATCTTTTTTTTCTTCCCACGATATAATAATATCCGAATCTATCAAATTTGGCAATGTCTCCTGTCAATAGCATTCCGTGCCTTTCGTCAGATTTTATTAAATCTTCACCACTTTCTGCATATCCAAGAGTTACATTTGGACCACAGTATACTAACTCCCCAGAAACGTCAGGAGCTGTGATTTCGTTATTGTTCTCATCTATAATTGTGAACTTTCCTCCAGGTATTGGAATACCTATCGAACCACAACGATTCAATGCTTCAGAGGGTGGAAGATAGCTCATACGAGCAGTGGCTTCACATTGCCCATACATCACGATAAAATTAATGCCTCTGTCAGCAGCCATTTGTGCAAATCTTCTATGAAGCTCGACTGACAATTTTCCACCAGCTTGCGTCATTGTTTTTAAAGATGGAAGCTCCATATTTTCAATTCTCATGCGAGCAAGAATTTCATATGTATACGGAACTCCACCGAATGACGTGGCTTCATTCCTTTTGAAAAAAGTCCAAAATTCTTTCTGCATCATACTCTTATCAGTTACAAGAATATGTGACCCCACCAATAGGTGGCTATTGATGATAGATAATCCGTATGTGTAGTTCAATGGTAAGGTTGTTATTGGTCTTTCGTTCTCGTTTAATTCTAAATATTTTGCTATAGATTCTGCATTAGACTTTATGTTGTGATAACTTTGGCGCACAAATTTTGGGCTTCCTGTAGATCCAGAAGTCGTCAATAATAAAGCCAAATCGTCATTTAATGCATATTCATCTAGATTAGTTTTTAGTAAACAATAGTCATATTTAGAGTACATTACGGGGTAATCATTGTATCTATTAACCACGTCTTTAGGTATCCAGATGAATGCAGGGGAGTATACCGCAATCAGATTATCTATTGCTGTTATATCTAGATCTGCATTCAGCATCATCGGTACATTTCTAGTGTTTAAAAAAGAAATATAACCAAGTATTGCACCAAGGCTATTTCTACACAATGAAATTATCAGATGACGAGTCCCAATGGTCTGTAGGATTTTCTCGGATTCTGATTGAATTTCGTCATATAGGATGGACCGACCTTCATCATCTGTTAAAGCAACTCTTCCTGAAAACGAATTAAAATCCCACATAACACCCTCAAAACTCGATATTGTAGTGGTTAGATAATATTTCAATTCCTTTCTCAAAAGAACTGAAATCTATTATGTCATCTGTGTCCATCATTATATCAAACTCCTCTTCAATAGCTGCGATCAGACCCATGTGTCCAACTGAATCCCATGCGTCTATGCTTTGATATGTCAGATTTTCAACAGATTCTTTGTCTATCTCAAAAGTAGATGCAAAAATATCGACATATTTCTCATAGTTTGACATATAAACACTTCCTAGTAAGATAAATTATGATACCCAATTGTTATTTAGTCCTACAAGATATCTGCTATTTATAATTTATAGACATCATTAGGTGGGTGAAAATAATGATAATTGACAACGAACTTGTAGGAAAATATGTCAGAGTTAGATCGATAAGCATAGACGATGCAGAAATTGCATTAAAAATGAGGATGGATACCGACAAGACCAGGTATATGGGTCAAGTTGAGAATAATCTTGAGCATGAAATTAAATGGATTTCAGAAATACGCGATAAACCAAACGACTATTTTTTTATGGTTACTGATATTGAAGGAAAACCTATTGGGAATGCGGGAATATATGACATCGAGGGAAATGAAGCTCAAATTGGAAGAATCTTAATGTATGGCAATGCTTTACAAAGTATCGAGACATATTTGTTAATAATAGATTTCGCGTTTAATAGTCAATCGATAGACAGTTTGTGGGGCGTGACTGACCCGAATAATAAAAGTGCACTTAAACATGCAAAATTATTTGGTTTTGTTTTTTCAGAACCTCTTTACTATGAAAAAATGGATAGAATCATGTGTATAGGGAGGTTAAACAAATGCAATTATGCCACTTATGAAGAAAAGGTTAAAAAAATGATATATCGTTAAAATGTTCTCAACGTGGTATTGATGTTAGTCGGAAAGAATATTGTTATTACCGGATCGATGCGTGGTATAGGAAAATCTACTGTTGAAAAATGTGCATATTATGGAGCAAATATTTGGGCATGTGCAAGAAATGGCAGTGCGGAGTTTGAAAATGAATTGAATCTTTTGGCTAAAAAATATAATGTTCAAATATGGCCAGTTTACTTCGATCTATCCGATGAAAATCAGATTAAAAATGCGGTGAAAGAAATAAAAAAGCAACATCTGCAAATAGACGCTTTAGTAAATTGTGCAGGAGTCATCCCAGAAAGCCACAGTTTCCAAATGATGTCTATTGACAGCCTGATGGCTGTTTTAAATGTGAATTTAATAGGAACTACAATTCTAACTCAATATATTTCTAGGATTATGGTGCGTCAAAAACATGGGAACATAGTCAATATAAGTTCCATAGCAGCATTGGATGGTATTCCAGGACAATATGAGTATGTAACAAGTAAAGCTGCACTAATTGGTTCAACAATTAAACTAGCCAATGAACTCGCAAACGATGGCATAAGAGTCAATGCAATTGCTCCAGGAATAATAGAAACTGAAATGTCTTCTAAAATGTCTGATTTTCTTAAAGAGACTGTTGTCAATCAAACAATGATGAAGCGCTTAGGAAAACCAGAGGAAATAGCAAATGTAATCGCTTTTTTATCCAGCGATTTATCCAGCTATATAACTGGACAAGTAATACGTGTAGATGGCGGTAGGATATAATGAACGATCAGAAGATGATTGATGAGTATAAGACGATCTCAAATAAAATACGGAAGAGTATTATCAGGATGACGTATTCCACAGGAAACGTTGGGGCCCACCTCGGTGGAAGTCTTTCAATGGTAGAGCTGCTAGTCACGTTGTATCTATCAGCGGTAAAATATGATGTTAATAATACAAATTGGGAAAATCGTGATAGAGTTATTTTAAGTAAAGGTCATGGCGCATTAGCATTGTATCCTGTTTTGGCAGAAGCTGGAATAATAGATGGTGATGAACTCAGTACATTCAAAGAGAATGGAAGCAGGCTTGGTGGGCATCCTTCCTTAAATGGATTGCCAGGAATTGAATTTGCTACCGGAAGTTTGGGGCAAGGACTCTCTTATGGAGTAGGAGTTTGTCTTGCACTTTTAAGAAAAAATAACAATGAATCAAGAGTGTTTGTTATTTTAGGAGATGGGGAATGCGATGAGGGATCAATTTGGGAGTCTGCTGCAAGTGCTAGTCATTTTAAATTAAAAAATCTGGTAGTTATTGTCGATAATAACAACATTCAATATGACGGCTATACCAAAGATGTTCTCGATATGTCCCCTATGGAAGACAAATGGAGAAGTTTTGGATGGGACACTGCCTCTATTGATGGCCATGACATAGGGCAGATATTAGATGCGTTTTCTCAATTGCATAATAAGCCTCTGGTCATAATCGCAAACACGATAAAGGGAAAAGGCATATCATTCATGGAAGGTAACTACAGATATCACAATTCGACACTGAACGAAGGTTTGTACAAAAAAGCAATGGATGAATTGGGTGAACATATTGATTGAATTTACTAAAAAAAACGCTAGATCATGGTCATTATTGGGGCCTAGCGGGGCACTAGGAGTTGCATCGTTAGAACTTGCAGAGATGCATCCAGAATCTGTGGTAGTCACATCTGATTTATGTTTTTTTTCAGGTTTAGAAAGATTTAAAAAAAGATATCCAGACCGGTTGTATAATGTTGGAATTGCTGAACAGAATATGATTGGAGTAGCGGCAGGTCTTGCAAAAGAAGGGTATGTACCTATAGCAACAACATATGCAAGTTTCTGTGCATCCCGTTGTGCCGATCAGGTCAGAACCTGCATGTCATACATGAAATTGCCAATTAAATTGATTGGGTTGACTGCAGGTTTTGGAGCTGGCATCTTAGGTGCCACACACATGGCTGTTGAGGATATTTCGGTAATGCGTGCTCTTCCTAATATCACAGTAATTTCACCCGCTGATTGTACAGAAATAATAAAAGCTCTTATCGATTCGTTTTCGATTTCAAGTCCAGTGTACATTCGTTTAACAGGTCCGATCAATACGCCTATTGTCTATCATGACGACTACGATTTCAAGATAGGTAAAGCGATAGAGTTAGAACAGGGCGATGACATCTGCTTAATAGCTACAGGATCAATGGTGTCAATCGCATTAAAAACGTCTGAATTATTGAGAAATGAGAAAATTAGCACTACCGTTATTAATGTTCATACGATAAAACCGATAGATAGGGAAGTTATTGTAAAAGCAAGTCTTAAACATCAGTTAATGGTAACCATCGAAGAGCATAACACTATAGGCGGTTTATATAGTGCAGTATCAGAATGTCTCGCATCGATGAAAAATCACGCTCCAACAATATCTGCAGGCATACCTGATATTTTTATCAGTGCAGGCAGGTATGATTATCAGATTGAAAAAAGTAACTTGACACCATCATTATTAAGGGACCGGATCATTAAATTATTCAAACAAATCGCATCATGATATTTCCGAGGGCATTGCAATTGATACCTAGTAGTACAAAAATAATAACGCATTTCAATTGTATTGTATAATGTAATTGTTGTCCAACATGTAATTTATTAAAAATAAATGTCCAGGTGTGTGTATGAATTTTGAAGATGTATGCCAGTACCCCTTATACCAACTATCAAAAAAAGAAAAAGATCAAATACTGTTCAGTCGTCTTAAAGAACTAACTGCTTTACATTACAGTAAATGCGAGGATTATAGAAAAATACTCGATAGTATCAATTATTCAGAGGCTTCTGTCGAAAAAACGGTGGATCTGCCTTTTCTTCCTGTACGTATTTTTAAAGAGATGGATTTAAAAAGTATTCCTGACAGTCAAATTACTAAAACAATGACTTCTTCTGGAACTACCGGTCAAAGAGTTTCTCGTATTTATCTCGATAGAAATACAACATCGAATCAACAAAAAGCTATGGTTAAAATTGTTTCTGATTATTTGGGTAAGAAAAGGCTACCGATGATAATCGTGGATTCACAAAATGTTCTGAAAAACCGCAACTTTTTTTCAGCTCGCGGGGCTGGAATCCTGGGTTTTTCAATATTCGGAACCGACAAGATATATGCGTTAGACAATGAAATGAATCTAGATATAGATGGCATTATTTCTTTTTTGAACAAACACGCTGGTGAAGATATATTTCTATTCGGTTTTACATTTATGATATGGCAACATTTTTATCGTGAATTGTTGAAATACAATAAGCAAGGTAAAAAGATAGATTTGTCCAAAGGAATAATGATCCATGGTGGTGGTTGGAAAAAGCTTATTAATGAATCTGTCAGCCCTAAAATCTTTAATCAATCTATAAAGGAGGTTTGCGGCATTTCCAGAATTTATGATTATTACGGCATGGTGGAGCAGACCGGTTGCATATATATGGAATGCGAATATGGGCATTTGCATGCAAGTATTTTTTCAGATGTTATAATGCGCAGACCAATAGATTTTTCTGAATGTGAGATCGGAGAGGAGGGGATAATACAGGTTTGTTCAACAATCCCTGAATCCTATCCAGGCCATCTACTTTTAACTGAGGACATGGGGACTATATTGGGTATTGATGATTGCCCATGTGGAAGAAAAGGCAAATACTTCAAAGTATCAGGCAGAATTAAAGACGCTGAATTAAGGGGATGCAGTGATACATATGCTTCCAATTACAGATGAGGGTGATGTGACAATCATGGAAGGCATCGAGTATATTATTGGCGACAGATCATTCTTGGAAAACTGTACTACTACGCCTGTTAAGCCTATATTTGACAACGCAATAATAGATTGTCTTGATAGTGTTTCAAAGATATTGATGAATAATCCTGAGTCAAAAAAATATCCTGACGTTGTAACATTTGCATTTTGGATTAGAAGATCCTCTCTAACGAAGTTAAAAAACAATACCAACAATAGTTGTGATGTATACCAATGCGGTCGCGGAGTGGCCTTTCATATTGCACCATCAAATGTCGCTCTTAATTATGCATATTCTTTGGTAGTAAGTTTACTCGCGGGCAATATAAACATAGTTCGTTTGCCGTCTAGACATTTTATACAAACGGACATTGTCAATGAAGCGTTCATTAAAGCTTTGAAAGAGCATAATAGGGTAAGTGAGTATGTTTGTATTATAAGATATGAAAGAGACAAAACTATTAATGACTACCTGTCGTCAATAGCAGATCTGAGGGTTATATGGGGCGGTGATGAAACAATCGCCAGTATCAGAGAATCCCGTATAGGCCCTAGAACAGTAGAGATATTATTCTCAGATAGATTTTCAATCTCCGTAATCGACAGCGATTATTATTTAAGTCAAAATAATAAAAAAATAATTGAGAATTTTTATAATGACACATACTACACAGATCAGAACGCTTGTTCAAGTCCAAAATTAGTTGTATGGACAGGAACTAAAATTGAGGAAGCAAGCGAATTATTCTGGTCAGATTTGCATGACCTGGTTATTTCCAAGTATTCTTTTCAGGCTAAACAGGGAGTGGATAAACTACTTTTGGGAGATATCGCAGCCACAAAAATCTGTGGTATTGAGAAAACTAGAGGAAATGATAACCTGATAACAAGGTTCAAAATACAAAATGTTGAAAGTACATTATTCAATTATTTCGGAAATTCGGGGTTTTTTTACGAGTACGAATGTTCTAATATTAAGGAATTAAGTGCTCTCTGTAATAATATAAAATGTCAAACAATTACATACGTTGGTAATCGTGAAATGTTTAGAGAATTGCTACAATGCGGTCTGAAGGGAATTGATCGTATTGTTCCAGTGGGATCTTCCATGGATTTTGAATTAATATGGGACGGATATGATCTTTTATCTAATATGTGTCGCAATATAAGAATAAAGTGAGCAATATGTATCGGTCTGGTGTAGGGATAGATATTGTTGAAAATAAACGTATCAAAAAAATGGTAAACGATACTTTTATTTCACACATTTTATCGGAAAGCGAAGAAAAAGAATACTCATAGCTACCAGAATCAAAAAAATTATCATATTTGGCGGGAAGATTTGCTGGCAAGGAAGCTGTAATCAAATGCATTGGAGGCATTAATCTCACCGATATGAAAAAAATTGAAATACGGCATTATCCAAATGGGGCTCCATATGCATTGATAGACGACAATCATATTCAATTATCAATCAGTCATGAAATAAATTATACTGTTGCAATTGCATTATCGCAATAAAAGTGCATACCAATGTGTGTATTTCTATGCAATTAGTTTATGTATTGTCTATTTCGAAATGAATATCGTGATACGAAAATGTCCCTCGATCGTAAGGTAAAAATTCTTTTAGACTCGTCTAAAGTGAACAGAGGCGTAGCATTATTTAGCTTAGATGTTAAAGATGCTAGAAAGATGGCTGAAAAAAATTTCAATAATAATTGCTATCCTAGTAAATGCTCTTTTAAAGATTACTATATCCAGTCTAACGACCGGGTAATAAAAGTTAGGTCGTATTCTCCACAGGCGATGAGTACGGAATCGCCTTGTCTTGTTTATTACCATGGCGGCGGTGGTGTCATTTATTCAATTGAAACTTATGATTCTGTCTGTAGACAGATATGTGATACAACTCATATGGTGGTTGTATCAGTTAACTACTCATTGGCTCCTGAATATAAATACCCAATTCAAATTGAAGATTCGTATAATGCATACGTATGGGTTCACAACAACTCAAAAGAATTAAATGTTAACTCTGAACAGATTGGAGTGATGGGAGATAGTTTTGGGGGTTATTTGGCTACAATAGTGTGTATGATGTCAAGAGATAGAGGTTATGCAATTCCAATTTATCAAATTTTATTATATCCTCGTACAGATTTTATAAATGATTCTTATGAATCTTTTAATATGTATAAGAAAGGATATGGGTTGGATTATGAACTCATGTACTGGTTTTGGAACAATTATGTTGACGATTTCGATAGGGGCGATCCATATTTGTGCCCAATAAGGAGTGATAACCTCTCTCTAATGCCTAGGTCTTTAATTATCACTGCAGAAAACGATCCATTGCGTGATGAAGGTGAATCCTATGCTCGTAAGTTGAAACAATATGGTGTTGATGTCGACATCATCAGAGTAAATGGGTATATCCACGGTTTTATCTTGTTATGGAAATACTTGGATAAATCTCGTAAAATAATTCATTATATTTCAAATTGGGTTAATGATTCAATTGACAACTTTATTTTCAATGATAATTCCTGAGTTTGATATGGCGACTGCTGAACAAAACGGGAATAGACCTGATTTGGCAGTTAATCTCGACTCTTCAATGGAGAGTTTGAAGCTCTATTTTCTGTCCTGTATTTTGACCTCGCCACTTTGTAACGGCTGAATGAAGTTAGGCCTATTTGCCACTTACAGATTTTCGTAGTTCCCGCCAGTAAGCACTCGATTATTGTTGTTTCTCCAGACCTCGCCACATCATTCGTTGCAAGTGTTCGATTACACGCTTACGGTTAAACCTGACTTTGACATGCGAGATTGAGAAAGACGCCGTCTCTGAAGCGGCCTGGACAATGGATTAAAAGGGGCGTTCTCTTGACGATTATATGTCCAGTAAAAAAGCCATGGGAACGTGGTGTGTCAAGCCTAACGATAATAAATCAGTTACCATCGGGAACGTCCTCCTGTCGGAGGCCTTCTTCAAGAAATACAGGCTCGACAGGGAGATCTCGTCCCTGAAGTCTGAAGGGGTCGACCTCGCGAAGCTGGCGGAATTGCTGGTGGCCTACAAGCTCGGAGACAACTACGGCATCCTTAGGGATCATGAATTCCTCATGGAGCCGTCGATACGGACCGGTTCGGGCTCCAGGAGTTCACGCGAAGACACTCTACCGCGCCGTGGAACGCCTAGGCCAAAACAGGGAGAGGATAGTCTCCGTGTTCAGGCGCAGGGTCATGGGCATGCGCGCGGGAATTTTCAAACTGGAATCCTCAGAGCAATTGACATCGTTGGGAGCCTTGGAGAAGTACCGCGCAAGGGCCACGGTCGAGCATCTGATCCATTCTCTGAATAGGGTGACGGGGTTCAAATCTCTGAGGGTATGGAGAGAATCATCGATCGCGGATCGATGATGCTGGCCCTTCTTTCCGAGGCGACTATGGCGATGGCGATATATGAGATGAAAGGAAGAACGAAGGCTGCGGAGAAAAGGGGAAGAAGGAAGGTTGTGGTGGAGAAACCCAACACCGAATCCATCGTCTGGTCGTTGGGTCATTTGACACCGAAATTCTGCGCATGTAAGTAATTCAGTCCTTGGAGATCGCAAGGCGCCTGAGATCGCATACCTCGACGCCCGAGATCGGCTATTTCGGGACATCGACCCCGAACAGCCCGAAGATGCTCCTGCAGTTCTTCGAGATCTCGGACAATGCCGACGACGACCCGTAGCTCAGGCAGCTGATGGTGTTGAGGTATCCGATGGCCTGGCCTACGGACAACTCCCTCCTCCCCGATTCCCTTATCTCCGCACAGAGCTCGCATTTCAGGATGAGGGCCACGAACCTGATCAGCGAGCGCCCTATCATCGTGTGCTTGTCCGGGGTGCGATGCCTCCTGTCCTCCGATTTGCTGAAGTCGAAAGCCTGCTCTGTCAGCCTCCTGGCGTCGTACGCGGTCATCACCG
>JAEEGL011502436.1_pt1 | contig 14628 bp, 12 predicted proteins | sample 9134231 | NCBI WGS metagenome assembly JAEEGL01 (sample SAMN16246548, study PRJNA631951) | gut metagenome | biome: gut microbiome; feature: rumen; material: fiber-attached | host: Bos | place: Iran: Karaj | collected 2018-10 | reverse complement strand
GGAGTTCAGTTTGTTCAGAGTGACGTTCGCGTCATCCTTGCCGGAGATGTACGGACTCACCATATCGAGGCTGGTGACCGGCACGTACAGCATGTCTCCGCCGCGGTAGCGGAGCGTTATGTAATCCGCCACGTACCCGTGGTGGTCTATCCTCTTTATTCCGTCAAAGACTCCTATGCCGTGATTCCTGTGAACGACATAGTCTCCCTTGTTGAGGTCTTCAAGGCTTCCGAAAGCGTCGGACGGTCTGCGGTTCTCCCTCCTCGGTGCAGATCTGCGCTCTTCGTTGGAAGAGGTTATGACCGCAAGTTTCAGAGGGCTGAATTCGAACCCGGACGACAGGGAACCTCCTGTCACTGCGACATGTCCCTCAGCGGACAGCGAGGCTCTCGTGACCTCGGTCTCGAAGCCCTCATCCTCCAGGTCTCCTCTGACCGCGTCCGCAGCTCTTTCGGTGCCTGTAAATATGACGCAGCTGAATCCTATGTTCCTGTATGCGCGCAGGTCGTCAGCCAGGACCGCGATCTCTCCGCTCCATCTCGGCACTGTATTGGAGTTTATATTGACTATCGCCGAGAGCACCCTCTCACCGACAGCTCTCGTGAAGGTCTCGCACAGCACTCTGTCATGCTGTCTGAATATTTCCTGCATGTCGGCATAGAAACTGCCGAGCTGTCTCGTGTAGAGGCCTTTCTGGGAGTAATCCTCAATGTCGAAGGTGTGGCGCTGCATGAGGTTCTTGTATCTCTCTTCCAGCTCCACAGGCTCGGACAGGAACAGTACCGCGTCCTCCATATAATCTGAGAGCGTCTCAGGCTTCTCATAGCATATGTTGAGATACCTGTCCGCGCATGCGGGCAGGATCCCTTCCTTCAGTTCCTGCAGGTCAGAACTCACTGTATCCTTTAGTGTGCCTTCTTTGAGGGACTCGAGGAATCTCTCCGCTCTTTCCATATCTTCATCACGGAAGGATATCTCCCTGGCAGGAGAGACTGTCATCTCTTCTCTGTCTGCAGTGCGGCGCTGATTCTCCGGTGAGAATTCCGATATGCGGTCGACCTCGTCTCCGAACAGTTCTATCCTCAGCGGAACGTCGCTGTCTGTCGGAAAGATGTCTGTGATATCTCCTCTTACAGCATACTGGCCTCTGCCTTCCACCCTCTCCGTCCGGGTGTATCCCGCGTCCAGCAGGAACATGCCGAGCTCTCTCTGGTCCACTCTGTCTCCTCTGGAGATCTTTCTCAGTCTGGAGAGATACACGCTCTTGGGCATCGTGAGAAGACAGAGCGCTTCCACAGAACAGCAGATGACGTCCAGTTCCCCTTTTGCAGCCCTTCCCAGCACGGAGAGCCTCGCGGTCTCCTCCTCTCTGGAAGCTCCTTCAACATCAAGAAGGGTTATCTCCCTGGAGCCGAGAGCTTCCGCTCTGGCGAAGCCCAGAGTCCTTATGTCCTGTGCGGAGCGGAAAGCATCCGCATCGCTGGCAAAAACAGCGATGACCTGCCTGCCGGTGTTCATAGCGAACGCAGCAGCGCATACCGCACGGTGTATCCTGTGCGCACCGAAAAGCGCCGATGCTCTCTTCCTGCCTTTGAGAGAACCGGCCAGTTCCTTTATCTGATCGCTCGCAGCGATCGCTTCGAGGATTGTCATCTGCTCACTTTCCCCTGTTGTATCTGCTCTGGGCAAGTTCCAGCCTGCCCTCCTTTATCAGGTCCTGAGACGCCATGATCTCATCCATTCTGGACATGATCGCTTCCATGTCCTCCTTTGAAGGGCTGGACAGCACGAAATCCACCAGCTCGTCGCCGGAAGGAGTATTGTTGCCGACTCCGATCTTTATCCTCGGGAACTCGCTGCTTCCCAGCTGCGAGATGATGCTCTTGAGCCCGTTATGTCCTCCGGCTTCCCCTTTTGCCCTGATCCTTATGGTCCCGGCAGGAAGCGTGATATCGTCGCACATGACGATCACATGGTCGGCAGGGATCTTGTAGAATCTTGCCGCCTCTCCGATGGCGTCGCCTGAACGGTTCATATATGTCAGAGGTTTCATGTAGAGGACCTGTCCGGCTTCCTCCCTGTGCAGGCATGTGAGAGCCTGGAACTTGACTCTGTTTACGCTGAAGCCTTTTTTCTTCGCGATATAGTCCATGGCAATGAATCCCATGTTGTGACGGCTTCCGTCATACTTAGCGTCGGGATTTCCGAGTCCCGCCACTATCCACTGGGCTCCGCCGCCCTTTCCGAACAGTTTTCCGAACATTTCTCTGATTCTCCGTTGCACACCGCATTGGCCGGCAGATGTCATCTGCCGGCTGTGCTTATTTGTTTTGATATCCGTCTGAGTGTCAGTCATCAAGCTTGAGCACTGCTGTGAATGCCTCGCTGGGCACTTCCACGGATCCCAGCTTGCGCATCTTCTTCTTGCCTTCCTTCTGCTTCTCCAGCAGTTTTTTCTTTCTGGAGATATCACCGCCGTAGCACTTTGCGAGAACGTCTTTTCTCAGCGCCTTGACGGTCTCTCTGGCGATGATTCTTCCGCCGACTGCCGCCTGGATCGCCACCTCGAACAGCTGTCTCGGTATGACTTCCTTCAGTCTCTCTGCCGTCTTCCTGCCTCTGGCATATGCGTCATCCGCAAAGATTATGAAGGACAGGGCATCTACCTGTTCTCCTGCGATAAGGAAGTCGAGCTTGACCAGTTTGCTCTCTTTGTATCCCTTGATCTCGTAGTCCAGGGAAGCATATCCTCTGGTCCTGCTCTTGAGAGCGTCGAAGAAGTCATAGATTATCTCTGCCAGCGGCAGCTCATAATGCAGGTCTACCCTGGTCTTGTCTATATACTGCATATCGACGAACGTGCCTCTCCTGCGCTGGCAGAGGTCCATTATCGCTCCGACATAATCAGTAGGTGTGAATATGTGGGCATCCACGATCGGCTCTTCCGTCTTGGCGATAGTGGCAGGGTCGGGATATGATGTCGGGTTGTCTATCTCTATGACTTCACCGCTGTTGAGCGTGATCCTGTATACGACGCTTGGCACAGTAGTGACCAGATCCAGATCGAATTCCCTTTCCAGTCTTTCGGTGATGACTTCCAGGTGCAGAAGGCCCAGGAATCCGCAGCGGAATCCGAATCCCAACGCTCCGGATGTCTCCGGTTCGTATGAGAGCGATGCGTCGTTGAGCGACAGCTTGGCAAGAGCATCTCTGAGTGAATCATAATCCGCTCCGTCCGCGGGGTAGATGCCGCAGTAGACCATCGGCATGACCTTGCGGTATCCGGGAAGCGGCGTATCGCAGGGTCTGTCAGCTGATGTCACGGTGTCACCCACACGGGTGTCCGATACCCTCTTTATGCTGGCGGTGAGGTATCCGACCTCTCCTGCAGACAGCTTCTCGCAGGGCTCGTGGCTGAGAGCCCGCATCCTGCCGACTTCCACGACCTGGAACTCGGCTCCGGTATCCATCATCCTGATCCTGTCTCCGGCTCTTACAGTACCGTCAAAGACTCTCATATACACGATGACGCCTTTATAGCTGTCATATGCTGAGTCAAAGATCAGGCATTTGAGAGGAGCATTCTCATCTCCTCCCGGAGCCGGGAAATCAGTATGTATCCTTTCCAGGACCTCCTCGACATTCGTTCCGAGCTTTGCCGAGATGAGCGGAGCATCATCCGCGGGTATTCCCACATAGTCCTCCAGCTCCTGTTTGCATCTCTCGGGATCGGCGGAGATAAGGTCGATCTTATTGATGACCGGCAGTATCTCAAGATCGCTGTCGACGGCAAGATATGCGTTCGCCAGCGTCTGCGCCTCCACTCCCTGAGTGGCGTCGACTATAAGTATCGCACCTTCGCAGGCTGCCAGACTTCTGGATACCTCATAGTTGAAGTCCACATGCCCGGGAGTATCGATGAGATTGTATTCGTATGTCTTGCCGTCCTTGGCTTTGTATTCGATCGTGACGGCGCTCGCCTTTATAGTGATGCCCCTCTCCTGCTCCAGCTCCATGCCGTCCAGTATCTGGCCTCTCATGTCTCTGGAATCCACGGATCCTGTCATCTCAAGAATGCGGTCAGCCAGCGTGGACTTACCGTGATCTATATGAGCTATTATGGAAAAATTCCTGATGTGGTCGTTCATTGATGTCTCCTTAAAACTCCACCAATTATAACAGGAACTGCCGTGGCCTGTATAGAAGAAACGGGGTCTGACGAATCAGTCTGCAAAGGTGATCTCGTTGCCCTTTCTCGGAGTAGGCTGCCTGTTGGGCATTCCGTCTTCTGTGTCGGGATATCCTATCACAACGCCTCCGTATACCCTCTCTCCCTCCTTGAGACCGAGAGAGCTCAGATACACATTGATGTCGGCATCCTCATTCAGCCATTTGAGCTGATTGACCCAGCAGCTGCCCAGATCCAGCGCATTTGCGGCGATCATCATATTCTCCAGCGTGCAGGCGCAGTCGGCGATATTGTTGCTGTAGTCATACCTGTTGGCGACCAGGATCAGCACCGGCGCGTTGTAGTGGAATACATATCCGCCTCTTTTTGAAGCGTTGATGGCATTTCTGAGACTTGAATAAGTATTCTCATCAGGCTCCATCGCAGCGAAAGCCTTCTCCGCCATCGAAGCCAGTCTGTCTTTGATCTCTTTGCTCCTTATGACCAGAAAATGACTGGTCTGGTTGTTTCCCCCGCTCGGGGCCTGTACGGCGGCTCTGAGGATCAGGTCGAGCTTCTCACCCTCCACCGCGTCCGCTCTGAATCTTCTCGTGCTTCTTCTTGTCAGCAAAGCTTCCAGTGCTTCCATAACTTACCTCCGGGTCTGCCAAGTCTGTCCTTTATTCTTCTGATACAATCCTACCTCAGCAGCGCTTTGCGGACAAGCGTGCACGACGCTCCTCACCGCTATAGACAAAACCTTTTCGGTTATTTTAGAATTAGACAAACCAAGGACGACTTTTCCACTCTGATCTGCAGGGAGGTTGAAAATGAATACAAAACAGATTACACTGCTTCACTCCAACGACATGCACGGAGATTTCCTGGTCGACACTGTCGATGAGAAGCTCACCGGCGGAGTCTCCATGCTGTCAGGATATCTGACACAATGCCGCAACGAGGATCCCAATGTCATATATGCCATAGCGGGCGATATGTTCCGCGGATCTGTTCTGGACAGCGAATATCTCGGTCTTTCCACCATCCAGATCATGAACCTGCTCGCCCCGGACGTGGTGACTCTCGGAAACCATGAGACCGACTACGGCGTAGCTCATCTTCTCTTCCTGGAAAAGATGGCGCAGTTCCCGATAATCAACGCCAATCTATATATCAGGCAGACCGACACGAGGCTCTTTGAACCGTGCTACGTCATGGAGATAGACGGCATGAAGATCCTGTTCATCGGGGTCATCACAGATGAGGTCATCTCCCAGACCAAGGGTGAGCGCATCATTGGCTCCTTTATAGGCATAGAGGACGCTGCCAAGGAGGTCGGCAAGATCTGCAACGCATACAATTCACTTGACATCGACCTCACTGTCCTTCTTACCCATATCGGATTCGAGGAGGACAAGAAGCTCGCTGCCATACTGGATCCTGACTGGGGCGTCGACATCATAGTCGGCGGGCACTCCCACACCTTCATCGAGCAGCCCGCGCTGGTTAACGACATCCTCATCGTCCAGGCAGGCACCGGAACTGACCAGATAGGCCGTTTCGATCTTGTGATAGACACAGACGAGAACCAGGTAGCATCCTGGAAATGGTCTGCAGTCCCTATCAATGAGTTCACCTGCCCGAGAGATCCGAGGATGGAAGAACTGATCAACTCCATCAAGGCCAAGACAGACCTCAAGTACGCAAAAGTCGTAGCCAACTTCGACTATGAGCTGGAACACCACAACAGATGGATACAGACGGAGCTTGGAGGCGTATTTGCCGACGCCATGAAGGACAGTCTGGCCGTAGATCTTTTCTTCATGGGATCGGGATCGGTCAGGAAGAGGCACATGGGACCTATCGTCACTCTGCAGGACTTCACTGAATGCTACCCGTACGACGGAAAGTCCTACGGCGTGAAGCTTACCGGAGCGCAGCTCAAGAAGGCTCTGCTCTTCATCTACCGCGACGAAGCATGGCTCGGCGACCACACTGAGTTCTACCAGCTGTCAAAGGGCATGCATGTCATCTACTCCAAATCCAGACATGAACTGCTCAAGTGCGAACTTGACGGAGAAGAGATCGACGACGGGAAGATCTATACTGTGGGCATCCAGGAATTCCATTACAACAACCTCCCGGATTTCTTCAACCTGACATACGATGAAGTCAAAGCCAACGGAGAAGTTGCGGTGCTCACCACCAGCGATGTCCAGACCCTTCTGGAATACTTCGACAAGAACAAACATCTCGGCTTCGGTCTTGAAGGAAGGCTGGAAGTAGTTGACTGATCTTCACTCTGTCCCGCGCGCCTTGCACGGGACTTTTTTATAATTCTTCTTTAAATACCTCTGCTCTGTTTTGTTGATTTGTTCATATCAAAAGGCTAATATTTAGGTATGGAAAACGATAATAATAAAAACATATTTACATTCGATCCCGGCGAACCTCCTGAAGAGGTAACGCTCGACGATATCTTCCCGGAAGGAACAGACGAATTTCTTCCGGAGAATGCTCCTGACTTCGATCCGGATGATGACGGCGAATACTACGAGTATGAGACTGACAGCCCGGAAGACGATGAGGAGGAAGGTCCTTCGTTCTTTGAGCGTCTGAAAGCCAGACTCTCTTCTGTCAAGTTCAAAAAGCCGGAGATAAACATTCCCAAACCGGAAGGCGGGATAAAGCTTCCCCAGATCAAGATGACCATGAAGACGAAATATCTGATCAGAAGGATCGTGGCTCTTGCTGTGCTTCTTGTGCTCATTCTCTTCCCGGTCATCAAGCTGATACAGGGAGGCCGGGGAAGCAAGAAGATAGTGACATCCAAGAATGTCGGGCCTCTTCCTTCTGAAGAAGTAGTCGTCCATAAAGTCCCCGTCTACTATGATTACAGCAAGCCTGTTCCGGAATCCGATGAGAACAACGCTCACTTCACAGACGCACTGATCGCCGGTGATACGAGACTCATCCAGCTGCTGTCCACATTCGGCATAGGATCCTTCCAGACAGAACTGTACGGTACAGCCATCAACGTTTCCAATGCTCTGTCGTATGACAGTGTCGACGGAGACGGGACTGCGCGCACTCTGGGGGATGCTCTCAATTCAGCGACTTACGGCAAGATATATCTTCTTCTCGGTGTCAATGAACTTGGCTGGTCCTATCCCGACGTGTTCGAAAGCGATTACAGGGATCTCCTCGCGGAGATAAAGAGGATGCAGCCTGCCGCGAAGATCTATCTGCTGCTTCTCGTACCGGTCAACGAGACCGAATACCAGAACGATTACGTGAACAATACCCGGATCAAGGAATACAATGATATGATCCGCAAGATAGCAACAGAGAACCAGTTCTATTTCGTAGACTGTTACGCCGGAATGTCCGACGCCTCCGGAAACCTTGACAGCTCATACACATCGAACGGTTTCTATATCAACGAAGACGGTGCCAGAGCATGGTGGAAATACCTTGCGACACACACCGTGAACCCGGAGGAGTTTGCCAATTGAAGAAGATCCTGACCATTGCCGCGATCATAGCGCTGCTCTCGCTCACCCTGACCTCCTGCGGAAAGGCATTCGAGCTCGACACAAACGCTCTTATAAGCGATATCATCGATGCAGATCTTTTCCTTGACTCTCTGGAGCCTGTATCCGAGAGCGTCGTAAAGAAGGTTGTGGGCCTGTCCACAGAGCTTATCAAGGATTTCCATTACGAGATAGGCACAGGAGCCACAGGCGAGGAATTCGCCGTGATCACCTGTGACAGCGAAGAAAGCGCGAAGAAAGTAAAGGAAGAGATCATCAAGAGACAGGACTCCCTCTATAACACCTATGAATCATACAGTCCTGAATCACTGCCGCGCATCAGCAATGCAGTGGTCGAGCAGAAAGGCATCTATGTCATCTTCATCTCGTGTGATAAAGATGATGATGCTCAGAAACTCGTAGACAAATATCTGTAAAGACACATCAAAAAACATCAGGCTCAGGCGGAACTGCCGCTCTGAGCCTGTTCTTTTTGGTATAATCATGCAGAACAGTTTTGCATGACATGATTAATAGAGGTCACCGAATGGATCATTATTACAACGGCATCATAGATACACATGCTCATTATCTGGAACATGCCTTTGAAGAGGACAGGGATCAGGTGCTGGAGCTCCAGCGTGAGAACGGCATCATCAGGATAATAGAGAACGCAGTGGATCTTCCCTCCTGCGCTTCCGCCATTGCTCTGGCTGAGCGTTTTGACCACGTATCCGCAGCTGTGGGCATACACCCGGAGGATGTAGTGGGACTGCCGGAAGACTGGCTGGATCAGATCGCCCGGTTCGCCGGACATCCCGGGGTCGTCGCAATCGGCGAGATAGGCCTGGACAATTACTGGGATACCCCCAGGGATCTGCAGAACGACGTTTTCACCAGGCTGCTTGAACTGGCTGCAGACCTCGGCATGCCGGTGGAGATCCACGACCGTGAAGCTCATGAAGAGGTCATGGAAGCCGTCCGCAGGTATAAGCCTTCCGGATGTCTGCACAGGTTCTCCGGATCCGTTGAGATGGCTAAGGAAGCCGTAGCCTCGGGCCTCGTTCTGGGAATAGGCGGAGCTCTGACATACAAGAAATCAGTAGACGAGAAAGCCGTCGTTCAGGAACTACCTCTGGACTGCTTCATTCTTGAGACCGACTGTCCGTATCTCAGTCCGACAGGATACAGAGGCAAAAGATGCACTTCCGACATGATCTCTATCGTGGTGGATGAGATAGCCTCCCTCAAAGGGGAGACTCCGGAAAAGATCATCGAAGTCACGAGCGAGACAGCAAAACGGGTATTCCGTCTGCCCTAAATTTACCTTATACAGAACAGCAGCCTCTCCTTCATGGAGAGGCTGCTTCTTTGAACAATTATTAGTGGATCTCACTTCCTGCAGGTACGTCGGAGTCGACGAACACCACTCTCGGCACTCCGTCGATCTCGCTGGCGAGGAGCATTCCCTCGCTGTCTATCCCGCGGGAGTTGTGAGGAGCGAGGTTGACCACGCAGATGACCTTCTTGCCCTTCATGTCATCGGGGCCGTATGCTTTCGCGATACCGGAGACTATCGTCCTCTCCCTTTCGCCGTCAAACAGCGTCAGTTTAAGGAGCTTGTCTGCTTTCGGGACCTTCTCGCAGTCCAGGACTTCACAGACTCTGAGCTCGGTCTTTCCGAAGTCATCTATGGAGATGGTGTCCTTATGCTCGAGCTTAGGAACTTCCGGAGCCGCATAGGACTTCTGGATCTCCTCCACCTTCTTCTCGATCTCTGCAGGATCAAGACGGGCAAAGAGTATCTCGGGAGACTCAGTGACCTTGTTGCCGGACGGATAAAGCCCGAAGGTCTCCATCTGCTCCAGCGAACGGTGCTCGGTGTTCAGCTGGCTGAGTATCTTCTCGGAAGTCGAAGGCATGAAGCTGCTGAGCAGGGATGCCCCGATCGTGATGCCTTCTGTGAGGTTGTAAAGGACGGTCTTGAGCCTGTCAGCCTGATCCGGTTCCTTGGCCAGCTTCCATGGCTCTGTCTCGTCGATGTACTTGTTGCAGCGGCGGAATATCTCAAAGATCGCCGTGATGGCATCTGCCACTCTGAGCAGATCCATTCTCTCCTGAACTCTCTTCACAGCGTCCAGAATCGTCTGCTTGAACTCTGCATCCGGTTCAAGCTCCGCTCCGGCATTCTCAACAAGCCCGCCGAAATACCGATTGGTCATGGCAATGGTCCTGTTGACCAGGTTGCCCAGTATGTTCGCAAGATCTGTATTTACTCTCTCTGTAACGAGATCCCAGGTGATCGTTCCGTCGCTCTCGAAAGGTGTCTCGTGCAGAACGAAGTACCTTACCGCGTCCACTCCGAAGAGATTCACCATGTCATCGGCATACATCACGTTACCTGTGGATTTGGACATCTTTCCTCCGGACATGAGCAGCCAGGGATGTCCGAATACCTGCTTGGGCAGCGGAACATCGAGGCTCATCAGGAAGATCGGCCAGTATATGGTATGGAATCTCACGATGTCCTTGCCGATCAGATGAAGATCAGCAGGCCAGAATCTGTTGTAGAGTTCTCCGTTGTTTCCGTCCACATCATATCCGAGTCCGGTGATATAGTTGCTGAGCGCGTCGAGCCATACGTATACTACATGTCCTTCATCGAAGTCCACCGGTATGCCCCACTTGAAGGAGCTTCTGGACACGCAGAGATCCTGCAGCCCGGGAAGCAGGAAGTTGTTCATCATCTCGTTCTTCCTGGATACCGGCTGGATGAACTCCGGATGGGTATTGATGTGCTCGATGAGCCTGTCGGCGTATTTGCTCATACGGAAGAAATAGGCTTCCTCCTTGGCCCTTACGACAGGACGTCCGCATTCCGGGCACTTTCCGTCCACTACCTGGGAGTCAGTCCAGAAAGCTTCGTCAGGTGTGCAGTACCATCCTTCGTAGTAACCTTTGTAGATGTCGCCCTTCTCATACATCTTGCGGAACATCTTCTTGACCTGTTCCTCATGATCCTCATCGGTAGTGCGTATGAACTTGTCATAGGTCGTGTCCATGAGATCCCAGATGTCCTTGATGACAGCTGCGACTTTATCCACGTATTCCTTGGGGCTCATTCCGGCATCAATCGCCTTCTGCTCGATCTTGATCCCATGCTCGTCTGTTCCTGTCTGGAACCTGACATCGTATCCCTGCTCTCTGCGGAATCTCGCAATAGCATCGGCCAGCACTATCTCATAAGTGTTTCCGATATGGGGTTTTCCGGAAGCATAGGCGATAGCCGTTGTGATGTAATAGGGCTTTTTCTCCATTTTTTCTTCCTCTGTATCTGTTATTGGCTTTTATATCATATATCGTGAGGAGCCGTTTGACAACCTGACAGCTGTCTGCATCCCCTCTTTTTGCAGATATGCCGGAGCTGAAAAGCTCCGGCATTCGTCATTTTCGGTCCATTTCAGAAAACATCAGTTTTCCACAGCATATCTCACAGAATAGATGTGGTATTCATTGCCTTCCTTAAGAAGGACGTATTCCATCTTCTTGTATACCTCGGCTTCTGTATTCTCACCGGGAACCAGTATGGATGTCGGGTCCGGATATCTGATGTATTCGACAGTAAGTATCTTCGTGCTTCCGCTCGAACTGATATCCTGTATCCTGGGAGAATAAGCTCCGCTGAAGCTCACTATCGGTATCACATAGGAATCCGTCTCCTCGCTGTACTCAAAGGTCAGCGTGCCTTCGGAGAAAGTAGCATGTTCCGGAAGTGTTCCGGATCCGAACATCTTCTTGAAGTAGCGGTCAACGTCAACTGTCGGAATGAGGAGCTGATCAGTTTCGTTTCTGGCGTATTTACTGGTGTCTTCGTTATAGATGACACCCCATATGGAAGCTTCTTCAAGGAGTTCCGGTTTCGCCTTTTCTATGCTCTCAAACGGTACCGGGTCAAGAGAGACCATCGGAGCGATGAGCTTGGCAAATTCAAGCTTCTGATCGTCATCGTTAGAAACTGTACGTACTTTTCCGATAACGAATGAGACGACAGAGATCAGACCGATCACTGCAAACACAAGGAATATCGCTCCGCGTATCTGTCTGAGTCTTCTTCTCCTTATTCTGGCTCTCTGTGCCTTTGTGTATTTGACTTTTGCCATTATTTCACCTCTTCGTCAGAGTGTTCTTCCGATACCGCAGACTCATCCGAGATCTCCTGCAAAGTGGCAGTGACCACTTCCGGGACTGCCGCTGCGTTATCTTTAGACTCCGGTGCTGCAGGAATCTCAGTCTCCGCTTTTGCGTCACGGTCAGAAGAAACGGGAAGATTCACGCTGTAAACGACCTCTGTATCAGCAAGTCTGTCATGAAGCGGCAGATGCTTCTTCCCGAATACCATAAGGCTGCCGACCACCGATATGATAGAAAGGAACTTGCCGAAAGTCTCACGGAAGAATACTGTCCACAGATCAGGTTTTCCGTAGGTCTCGCTGCTGACCAGAGTCAGCCTGAGGGCTCGCTTCCCAAGAGTCCGTCCGAATTTCCACTGGGACAGAATATAATAAAACTTTTCCGCAATGTAGAACAGTACTGTGATCAGTTTTACGCTGAAGAAGAACGGCTCGTCCATGCGGTCTGTAAATATCGATACCACAAGGTAAAGGATGAGCCACAGTACAGCAGATATCAGTAAGTCTATGATCACAGCAGTCAGTCTCGGCCAGAAACCTGCACGGTCACCAACGGGATTGCCCTGAGGATCCTCTCTTTTCTCCGGCTGCACCTGAGCCTCATAAGCTCTGAACGGAGACGAATATGTGACCGGTACGCTCTCATGAACCTCTCTCGGGATCTGAACCGGTACCGTAAACGGAGCCTGCGGGAATACAGGCTGTTTCTCTGCCGGCGATCCTTCCGTTGCAGCATCCTGCTCTTCAGAGGCGCCGAGTTTTTCCAGATCTCTGTCAGTCATGATACATAGCCCTGCCGTTGCGTTTCTCAAGAAGTTCTTCCAGCTTCTCGACTTCGCTCTTTCCGAAAAGACCAAGCGGAAGCCTGCGCAGGATGGCGCTTATGATATCTTCTTCTGCCACTTCAGGTGCCAGAAGGGTGTATACACCGAGTTCATCCTCGAACTGAACAAGAGCATCGTCATATTCGATTATGCCGTCGATAAGTCCGTTCTCCAGTCCCTGTGTAGCTGTGTATGCTCTTCCGTCAGCGATCTTTCTCAGTGTCTCCCTGTCATATCCTCTTGCTTTCTGAACGATATCCAGGAATCTCTCATAATGCTCGTCCACGACGCTCTGGAATATTGCCCGCTGCTCTTCCGTCATCGCGTTGTACATGTTGCCCATAGCCTTGTTGTCTGAGGACCTTATATAGTCAACCTTGACGCCGAGCTTGCCGATGAGTTCCGAGACATCCATCATCTCGATATACACGCCTATAGAACCTACATCCGCTGTTCTCTCTGCATAGATCTTATCAGCGGCGCATGCTATGTAGTATGCACCGGAGCACATGGAGCTGAGACAGGACGCAACGACCGGCCTTCCGGTCTTCTCTTTGTACTCCATGATAGCCTGATAGATCTTGTCGCTGTCGTAAACAGATCCTCCGGGAGAGTCGATCTCAATGAACAGTCCCTTGTTATGCCTGTCAGCTGCGATCTGGTCCATATAATCGCAGATCGCGAACGTGGAGAGAGATGTCTCGTTTCCGAATATGTCATACGATGTCTCTCCGATAGTCCCGCTGATCCAGATCACAGAGATATATGATCCCACATACGCTTCTTTCTTTCCGAAAAATCCGGAAGAACTGACACCGGCAAGTCCGATGACCAGTATCAGTATGCAGGAGATTATTATTGATACGAGCTGTTTTGTCTTCATAAAAATACTGAGAACTCCTAAATTTCGATTGAATCACCGATTATTATACTATCCATATGTTAAAAAACCAAATACAGCAGTGAAACTGCATATTCGCAGCAGTCCTGGCTATCAGAAAAGGCGTGAACTGTGCATTCACGCCTTTATCAATGATCCGAAACCGGCTTTTCAAAGCCTGATACCGTTTAAACTATCCTCTGCGCCAAAGCTTCGCATTTCGTTATGCTTTCCTCGATTCTGATACCGCTGTTATAGCCAGATGCCGCCTGTGCCAAAGCGACCATGTCTACCGTACTGCCGGTCACTTCATTCTCTTTGACGAACAGCTGCACAGCCCAGTGGCTTCTCATAAGGTCCTTGTTCTTCCCGTAAACGACGACAGCAATATCATACTGCTCGCTGTATTTCTCAAGCGGATCATCTTCGATCTTGTCGATCTCAGCCTCATTCTCCGCAGCGAACCGTTTGATCTCGTCTGCTATCTCCTGAGCAGATTTTGCGCTTTGTATTCTCCGCTGCTCATTGGGGTGCTTCTTCATAGAGCGAACGAGCATCACGATAAGCCAGACAAGAACTGCAAAAAGTATCAGAACAAGTATCATCGTTTTAACCCTCCAACATCTTCTTTTCCTTAGATAATATCACATCTTCAGTATTCCCAAATATACTGTACTGTCTTGAGACAGAAGAAAGACGGGTCTCCCCGTCTTTCTGTTGTTATCAATATGTTCCGATAGGAGGCTTGACGTAGTCTGGAAGAGGACAGGTGTATTTTCCACCGTTTTTCCTGAGAAGCTCCTGTCTTGCCTTTTCTATAAGTTCATGATCATCCATAGTGTACACTGCCGCCAGAGCCATGACCTCTGCTGCCTTCAGCATGCCTTTGATACCAATGGGAGAATTTGCCAGCGCTGTGTTCTGCCAGGAGTGTCCGACGTTTCCGAGTCCGGCTGTTGCGACATGCAGCGTTACTGTAGGAGTTGCGTATCCGACATCGCCGACATCAGTGGAACCGGATTCATATCTGGTC
>JAEEGL011204621.1_pt1 | contig 14628 bp, 8 predicted proteins | sample 9134231 | NCBI WGS metagenome assembly JAEEGL01 (sample SAMN16246548, study PRJNA631951) | gut metagenome | biome: gut microbiome; feature: rumen; material: fiber-attached | host: Bos | place: Iran: Karaj | collected 2018-10 | reverse complement strand
CTGCGTCTTAATTCGCATATCGGAATCGGTATTCCGTGGGATCTTGACCGAAATATCGGTGGAGTTTCCATACTGCCTCCTTATGAAAAGAGCGCAAACAGTGAGTGGTACACAGGTACGGCTAATGCTATTTTCCAGAACCTGGAGTACATGGACAATTACCATCCTGACTATGTGCTCATCCTTTCGGGTGACCATATTTACAAGATGGATTATGAGACTATGCTTGATTTCCACAAGGCTAACGGAGCAGATGTTACTATCGCTGTTATGCCTGTACCGATTGAGGAAGCAAGCAGATTCGGTATCATGATTACAGATGAGGACAGAAAGATTGTGGACTTCGAGGAGAAGCCTGAGAAGCCGCGTTCAAATCTTGCTTCCATGGGTATCTATATCTTCTCATGGGAGGCACTTAAGGAAGCCCTCATAACTAATCAGGATCAGCCTGGGCTCGATTTTGGTAAGCATATTATTCCTTACTGCAAGGAGAAGGGACAGTCCCTTTATGCTTATGAGTTCGATGGCTACTGGAAGGATGTAGGAACACTGACATCCTATTGGGAAGCTAACATGGAGCTCATCGATATCGTTCCTGAGTTCAATCTCTATGAAGAGTATTGGAAGATATACACAAGGAATGAGGTTCAGCCTCCGCAGTACCTTGGACCTGAGAGTTCTACTTCAAGAAGTATTATCGGTGAGGGTTCTGAGATCTACGGCGAGGTACACAATTCCGTAATCGGATGTGGAGTTAAGATTGGCAAGGGCACAGTAGTAAGCCATTCAATCATTATGAACGGAACCGAGATCGGTGAGAACTGTAATGTTGAGAAGGCAGTCATAGCCGAGCAGGTTAAGATTGGAAATAATGTAAAACTTGGTGAGGGTGATGAAGTTCAGAATGAGACCAAGCCGGGAATTTACAGAGATGGAATCGTAACTATCGGAGAAAAATCAGTTGTACCTGATGGTGTAAGTGTTGGTAAGAACACGATGATCTCCGGTGTAACTACCGAAAAGGACTATCCGGACAGAGTGCTGGCTAGCGGAAGAACATTAGATAAGGCAGGTGATAGGTAGTGAGAGCGATTGGAATTATTCTTGCCGGAGGCGGCAGCAACCGTATGCACGAGCTTTCTAAAAACAGAGCAGTATGTGCTATGCCGATTGCCGGATTTTACAGAAGTATTGATTTTGCATTAAGTAATATGACGAACTCCCATATTCAGACAGTAGCGGTTTTCACGCAGTATAATGCAGGAAGCCTGAACACACATCTGTCTTCATCAAAGTGGTGGGATTTCGGGCGTAAGCAGGGCGGACTTTATGTCTTCACTCCTGCTGCCAAGGCTAACGGCAACCTGTGGTATAGGGGAACAGCCGATGCCATTGCACAGAACCTCAGCTTTTTAAAGAGCTGTCATGAGCCTTATGTGGTTATTACATCAGGTGACTGTGTTTATAAGATGGATTATAACAAGCTTCTCGAGTATCACATTGAAAAGCAGGCAGACATTACAGTTGTATGTAAGGATGTTGCGGCAGATATCGATACTGAGAGATTCGGAACACTTCGTATGAACGAGGAGAGCCGTATCGAGGAGTTTGAGGAGAAGCCTGTAGTTGCAAGATCCAACACGGTTTCATGCGGTGTGTATGTTATCAGACGCCGCCAGCTTATAGAGCTTATTGAAAAAGCACAGACAGAAGAGAGATTCGACTTCGTTAGGGATATCCTCGTAAGATACAAGGATATGAAGAGAATCTACGGTTACAAGCTTAAGACCTATTGGAATAACATCGCTTCTGTTGAGGATTATTTCCGTACAAACATGGATTTCCTTAAGCCGGAAGTAAGAAATTATTTCTTCAACGAGTATCCGGGTGTTTATACAAAGGTTATTGATCTTCCGCCTGCTAAGTACAATGTAGGAGTTAAGGTTTCAAACAGCCTTATCTCAAGCGGATGTATCATAAATGGTATGGTTGAGGATTCGGTTATTTTCAAGGGTGCATTCATTGGTAATAACTGCTACATTAAGAACTCAATCATTTTGAATGATGTTTACATCGGAGACAATACTCACATTGAGAACTGCATCGTGGAGAGTCACGGTACAATTCAGGCTAACTCCTATTACAAGGGAGAGAACGATATCAAGATCGTAGTCGAAAATAATGAGAGGTATGTAATCTGAATGATGTTTTCAATTTCAAATCTTTCTATGCTGGCACAAAGAGAGATTTGTTATTGAGAATTAAACAAACATGATTATTCATGTATAGTAACAAGCATCAAAAAGGGGGATTAACAGGATGAATATTACAGATGTTCGTGTCAGAAAAGTAGCAAAGCAGGGGAAAATGCGTGCCATCGTTTCAATCACACTTGATAATGAATTTGTAGTTCATGACATCAAGGTAATTGAAGGTGACAAGGGTCTTTTCATAGCAATGCCCAGCAAAAAATCAGTTGATGGAGAGTATCGTGATATTGCACATCCAATCAACTCCGATACCAGAAGGTTACTTCAGGATACCATTCTTAAGGCTTATGACGAGGCTTCAGATGAGGTCATCGATTCAAGACCGGTAGCTGAGGAAGCGGTTCCGAGCGGAGTTGGAAGTTTATATTAAAAAGGTTATTATACTTATAAATTTAATTTTGTGCTAATATATGGGGAGTGACGATTCGGTCGCTTCCCATTTTTATTCACGCGATGGCACGAGCCAGGCGGACATGAATCAAACGAGGATTAATATGTACTTAATAGCAGGACTCGGTAATCCCGAGAAGAAATACAACGCAACCAGGCATAATGTTGGATTTGGCGTTATAGATGTTTTGTCTGAAAAATATGATATAGATCTGACGGAAATGAAGTTCAAGGGAATGTATGGAAAAGGCAGGATTGGAAATGAAAAGGTTATCCTGCTTAAGCCGCTTACCTACATGAATCTCAGTGGCGAATCCATAAGACCTGTGGCGGATTACTTTAAGATTGATACGAAATCAGAGCTGATTGTTATATCTGATGACATAGATTTAGATCCGGGTAGAATCAGGATTCGCCCCGGTGGAAGTGCTGGTGGACACAACGGGCTTAAGAATATAATCGCCCAGCTAGGACATGACGAGTTCTCTAGAGTAAGAGTTGGGGTCGGCAAAAAGCCCCCGAGGATAGACCTTGCAGACTGGGTACTCGGACATTTTGATAAAGAAGATGCGCAGTATGTCATGGAGGCAATGGATCACGCGGCTGACGCCGTAAGACTCATTATGGAAGAGGATGTAAATGCAGCCATGAACAAGTGGAACGGAGTCAAACATTAATTTCAAGCCTTCCTCCTTTGGGGCGCTCGACGTCCGGTGGACGTCGGTTTAGCGCGGACCGAAGCGGAGCGAAGACAGGTGTCTGCGAAGCAGACGGATGAGGGCAATATGCGAGCCATAGAAGCACCCCTCCAGGAACTGGAGGCATTTACAAAACTGAATAAGTATCTTGAAAAACCTTTCGCCTGTGCAGAGGTTTCAGGCTGCATGGATTCTCAGAAGCTTCACCTAATCGGCGGTCTCGCTCAGGATTTTAAGTATCGGATCATCGTGACCTATAGCGATATCAGGGTTAAGGAAATTGTTGAGGACTATAGGTTCTACGATCGTAACGTGACTGTTTATCCCGCGAAGGATCTGATTTTTTACCAGGCGGATATTCATTCCAACGAGATTGTGCGAGAGCGAATAAGATGTTTGAGACGCCTCATCGAAGGACGCCCAGTCACTGTCGTTACAACTTTTTCCAGTCTTATGACACCGCAGATCCCTGTTGATGTCATTAAACAAAACATATTAAAAATCGACAAGAGAAAGCCGGTTGATGAAAGAAAAATAGCAAAGACTCTCACGCAGATAGGTTATTCAAGAGTATATCAGGTTGGTGCGCCGGGTGAGTTTTCGGTAAGGGGTGACATCATTGATGTATTTGACCTGACTGAGGAGAACCCGTATCGTATAGAGCTTTGGGGTGATGAGGTCGAAAACATCAGAAGCTTCGACATCATGACACAGCGTTCCATCGACAAGCTTGAATCCATTGAGATTTATCCTGCAGCAGAAATCATCCTTACGGATGATGAAAAACAGCAGGGACTAAAGAAAATGGAGAGCGAAGCGAAGATGGTATACCAGAAGCTTCGCGATGAGTTTAAGACAGAGGCAGCTCACAGAATAAAAACTTCCTTTGAAGAATTAAAGGAAGAGCTGACAGAGCTGGAGCTGGAGGTTAACCTCGAGAGCTACATCAGATATTTTTATGAAAAGACGGTGACCTTCTTAGAGCTTTTTCCTGCAGGCAAATCCTGCATTTTCATAGATGAACCTCTGCATGTGTTAGAGCATGCCTCCGCTGTGGAGACAGAGTTCAGGGAGAGCATGATCCACAGGTCAGAGAACGGATATGCGCTGCCGTCACAGATGGACCTTCTGTATTCTGCGGAGGAGTGTATTGCAAGAATGCAGAGCACAAGACGCGTTATGGTTTCTGCGCTTCAGGCTCCTAAGGGGCTTAATAAGTTTGAGCCTGAGGAGCATTACGAGGTACACGCAAGGAGTATTGCACCTTATAACAACAGCTTCGAATCTCTGGTACATGACCTTAAGGGCTTTGTGAAAAACGGCTATAAGGTCCTCATACTTTCCGGCTCACGAACAAGGGCCAAGAGAATTGTTGAAGATTTGCGCGATCAGAGCGTGACAGCTTTTTACAGTGAGAACCCAATGAGAGAGCTGCAGCCAGGTGAGATAATGACCTACTATGGCAGAATACTTAAGGGCTTTGAGTATACGGATCTTAAGTTTGCGGTAATCTCTGAGAGTGATATTTTCACAGAGCATAAAAAAAAGAAGAGGAAAAGCTCGAAATCCAAGTACAGCGGAGCGAAGATTTCGGGATTTTCTGATCTGACCGTGGGCGATTATGTGGTTCATGAGGACCACGGCCTTGGTATTTATAAAGGTATTGAGAAGATTGAAACTGACCATGTTGTCAGGGATTATATAAAAATCAGTTATGCAGATGGCGGAAATCTCTATGTTCTTGCGACGGGACTTAATGTCATTCAGAAGTATGCAAGCGGTGATGCCGGTGCTGATGGTAAGGCAAGAAAACCTAAGCTGAACAAGCTTGGAACGGGAGACTGGAAGCGCACTAAGAACAAGGTAAGGACTGCGGTTGAAGAGATTGCAGATGATCTTGTGGAGCTTTATGCAAAGAGACAGAACAGCAATGGATATCAGTTTAGCAGAGACACTGTCTGGCAGCAGGAGTTTGAGGATGCATTTCCGTTTGACGAGACTGATGATCAGCTGGTCGCTATATCGGACACCAAAAGTGACATGGAATCATCCCGGATTATGGACAGACTTATCTGCGGAGATGTTGGTTTTGGAAAAACAGAAATAGCAATTCGCGCAGCCTTCAAAGCGGTTCAGGATGGAAAACAGGTGGCTATTCTGGTGCCTACCACTATCCTTGCGCAGCAGCACTACAACACCTTTACAGAGAGAATGAAGGATTTTCCTGTAAGAGTAGATATGATGTCCAGATTCAGAACAGCTTCTGAACAGAAGAAAACTGTGGAGGATCTAAAAAAAGGTCTCGTGGACGTTGTAATCGGAACTCACAGACTTTTGTCCAAGGATGTTGTTTATAAAGACCTGGGACTCCTTGTAGTTGATGAGGAGCAGAGATTCGGCGTAACTCACAAGGAAAAGATAAAGAAGATGAAGGAAAATGTGGACGTTCTGACTTTGTCCGCTACTCCTATTCCCAGAACACTTCACATGTCACTTGTGGGTATAAGGGACATGAGCATCCTTGAGGAAGCACCCATGGACAGACAGCCTATCCAGACCTTTGTGTGCGAGTATAATGACGAGATGGTTCGCGAAGCGATTTCACGTGAGGTTGCAAGAGGCGGACAGGTTTACTATGTTTACAACAGGGTAAATGATATTGCAGATGTGGCTGCAAGAATCCAGAAGCTGGTGCCTGAGGTGAACGTATCCTTTGCACACGGTCAGATGAAAGAGTCTGAGCTTGAGCGTATCATGTACGATTTCATAGACGGCGAGATTAACGTGCTGGTGTCAACAACTATCATAGAGACCGGACTTGATATCTCGAATGCAAATACGATGATAATCCATGACTCAGACCAGATGGGGCTCTCGCAGCTCTATCAGCTAAGAGGACGTGTCGGAAGATCAAACAGAACAGCCTATGCTTTTCTTATGTACAAGAGAAACAAGATGCTCAGAGAGGTTGCTGAGAAGAGACTCTCCGCAATACGTGAGTTTACGGACTTGGGATCAGGTTTTAAGATAGCGATGAGAGATCTGGAAATCAGAGGTGCGGGTAATCTTCTTGGAAAAAGCCAGTCCGGACACATGGCATCTGTCGGATATGATCTCTACTGCAAGATGCTCGGAGAGGCAGTGCGAAGGAAAAAGGGCGAGGAGACGGATGCACTTCTGGAAGATTTTTCAACAAGTGTAGATATAGATGTAGACGCATTTATTCCAAACGATTATATTGTTAACGAGGAGCAGAAGCTTGAGATTTACAAGCGAATCGCCGGAATTGAGAATGAGGGCGACCGCGATGATATGAGAGATGAGCTCCGTGACCGCTTTGGTGAAATACCTGAGTCGGTTGACAATCTGATAAGAATATCACTTCTCAGAGAAAAGGCACATAAGCTATACATTCTTGAAATTAAGGGTGGCAACGGTGAGGTTGCCATCAAGATGAACAACAATGCAAGACTAAAGGCAGAGAATATCCCTGTTTTCATAGCTGCCTGCGATGAGAAGATTGTTTTCAGACCGGCTTCATATCCTTTGTTCCTATATAAATATACGAAGGACAACAATCCGGCTAAGGCAGAAAAACAGCTCCTTCTGGATGTGGAGGAGATTGTGGAGAAGATGGAAGTTTTGGCGGAGAAGTAACATGGAAGAAATACAGATAATCAACGAAAAATACATAACCCAGCTTCGCGAGCGTGTGGAGCGAAAGCTCGGAGAGAGCCACGGTGCCTGCGAGCCATTGGACAAGGCCCTTAAAAATGTGCGGGAACCTATTACGAATCCCAAGGTGGTCTATCAGGGAGAACCCGGTGCTTACAGCGAAATGGCGGCTATAGATTTCTTTGGGAAAGGCGTTAATACAGAAGGGCTTTTGCATTTTGAGGACACCTTCGAAGCGATAAAGAGCGGGGCAGCAGACTATGCGGTTCTTCCGATTGAGAATTCTTCGACAGGTGCAATCCGTCAGGTGTACGACCTTCTTGCTCAGTACGAGTGCTATATGGTTGGAGAAACAACCGTCAGAGTAAAGCACAATCTGATGGTTCTTCCGGATGCTGATATGTCTGATATCAAGACCGTTTTTTCACATGAGCAGGGAATTTTCCAGTGCGAGCAGTTTTTAAACGAGCATCGCGAATGGGTGAGAGTACCCCAGGCCGATACTGCAGGTAGTGCGAGAATGGTTGCAGAACTCGGAGACAAGAGCAAGGCTGCAATCTGTTCTTCAAGAGCTGCCGAAATCTATGGTCTTAAGATAATAAAAGAAGGAATCAATACAAACAGAAGTAACACCACGAGATTCGTCGTGGTATCTCCCATGATGGAGCTCAGAGAGGGCAGGGACAAGATCTGCATAAGCTTCAGAACTGAACACAAAGCAGGTGCACTTCACGAAGCGCTCACGGTTTTCAGAATCTATGGACTCAATCTTGTAAGACTGGAATCACGTCCTATTCCTGAGCAGAAGTGGCAGTATATGTTCTTTGCGGAGTTCACCGGAGATTTGACGGTTGAAGGAATGAACAGAGTTATTGAAGCTCTTCAATGCACTGTGAGCGATATCAGAATATTTGGAAACTTTGTAGAAAATCTGGAATGATATTTAGAAAAAGGCAGTGGGTCGTTATAATGATCCACTGCCTAAATTTTTACAAATAAGACTTCCGGAGTACTAAAGCAGAAATGTACATAAGAATCCGGGGCGCAGGCTACAGTCTTTGAACATCAGGCTTTTGGTTTTCGCCATGCCTGATCTCATTTTTCCTGCACCTGAAGACCTTACAATTGTTTAATTGAATTACGTTTCCGCCATTTGCGGCCAGAGCGAGTAACATCTTTTTATAAAATTCATTGTAATCAGTATCGGACATGGGCATTACAAAGTCATGGTGCTGATGGTCTGTTGAAATGACACAGGATTTATATCTGTTGTCATAATGAATTCCGTAAAATTCACAAATCTCATACTGTAAATCATTGGTAGCATTGATACAGTGCATTGCAATATACATGGCGACCTCCCTCAAAGAAAATAACGAATATATATCATATATAATATTAGACTATTGATTGATAAAAAACCACTATGACATAATATAGTATTCATATGACTGGAATCAGTATATTATGGGGTTCCGTATCTAGTCCCTATATAATCTGGGTTATGTAAGATTGGGAATTTGAGAGCATATTTTGTGATTTGGTATCCTTTTATGGCATTATTTTAATCTTTTAATCATTATATATTTCCATTTAAATTGTTATGCTCAGATGAAAGTAAGTGACTAAAAATATAGTATAGGGTATGATACAACAAGGGGATGGTGTGAAAAATTTTTGATCTGGGAGTTAGACTTTACATGGATTTACTAAAAAAATTTATACCTTATTACAAACCTTATATTGGGGTGTTTTTGCTGGACCTTTTGGCGGCATCGATTCTGTCGCTCATAGATCTGGTGTTTCCACAGCTGCTTAGAATTTTGAGGCAGACTCTTTTTCTTGAATCTCCCGAAAAGATTGTCGCAGGAGTGATGAAACTGGCGGTAGTACTGCTCATCATGTACATTGTGAGATTTTTGTGTAAGCATTATGTGACTTATCAGGGGCACATGATGGGAGCCCGCATGGAGTCGGGAATGAGAAGCGATCTTTTCGAGCAATTCGAGAGATTTTCTTTTTCATACTATGATAAGAACAACACAGGCGAGATGATGAGTAAGCTTGTGTCAGATCTTTTTGATATATCGGAGCTTGCTCACCATGGTCCTGAAAACATCTTCATATCTACAGTGAAGCTTATAGGTTCGTTTGCCATTCTTATGACTATGAATGTCCCGATGACCCTGATTCTTGTTGTGATTGTGTTATGTATGGCGATTTTTTCATACAGACAAAACGGGATCATGCGCAAGACCTTTTTTGATAACAGGAAAAAGATAGCCGGAATAAATTCTTCTCTTCAGGATACTCTTGGAGGAATCCGTGTGGTGAAATCCTTCACCGGAGAAGATATTGAAAAAGCGAAGTTTGATAAGAGCAATGAAGCCTTTCTGGAATCAAAAGAGGCAAATTATAAGACTATGGCAATGTTCTTTGCGGGAAACAATTTCTTTGAAGGACTTATGTATATCGCAGTAATTGTTTTTGGCGGACTTTTCATTGCAAAGGGAAGTCTTTCGGTGGAGGACCTGGCTGTTTATGCGCTATACATAAATGTGTTCATAGGGCCGGTGATGATACTTATAGAGTTCACAGAGCAGCTTCAAAAGGGCGCTGCGGGATTCCAAAGATTCAGGGATGTTATGGATGTGGTACCTGAGATTGTGGATGCGCCTGATGCTGCAGAGCTGACCTCCTGTAAGGGAGATGTGGATTATGAAAATGTCTCATTTGCTTATGATGACGAGGAGGAGAGGGTTCTCGACAATATTAATCTTCATGTCGATGCAGGAAAAAAAGTTGCGATTGTTGGTCCCTCCGGCGGAGGAAAATCCACGCTTTGCTCGCTTCTTCCAAGATTTTACGATGTATCCAAGGGTGCAGTTAAGATAGATGGAAAAGATGTAAGGACACTGACTCAAAAATCTTTGAGAGGTGTCATTGGTATCGTACAGCAAGAGGTGTATCTTTTTAATGGAACCATCAGGGAAAACATAGCCTATGGCAGACAGGGAGCAACTCTTGAAGAAATCAAGGATGCTGCTAAAAAGGCAGACCTTGACGAATTTATCTCATCTCTTCCAAACGGCTACGATACCCTGGTGGGGGAGCGTGGAGCAAGGCTTTCCGGAGGACAGAAGCAGCGCATTGCGATAGCGAGAGTTTTCCTTAAGAATCCTCCGATACTGATTCTTGATGAGGCCACCAGCGCACTTGATAATGAATCAGAGAGATATATACAGGAGAGTCTGGACAGACTTGCAGTAGGCAGAACAACTATCACTATTGCACACAGACTTTCTACTATCAGAAATGCAGACGAGATTATTGTTCTGGATTCCGATGGAATTCAGGAGACGGGTAATCATAAGCAGCTGCTTGAAAAGGGCGGAATCTATGCGAAGTACTACCGTATGCAGGTAGGTACTATGTAGTCCCCGCGAGCAACGCGATATTGCAGATCATCTGGCAAAGTATTTTGAGTTTGGTGAGAGGTCATACAGAGTAGACCGGAACTTCATTATTAACGAGGTAACACACATGTCATTTGCACATTTACACGTCCATACAGGATATTCCCTGTTGGACGGATCAAATAAAGTAGCAGACTATGTAAAGAGAATTAAGGAACTTGGACAGACGGCCGGAGCCATAACGGATCACGGTGTCATGTACGGAGTTATCGATTTTTACAAGCTTGCCAAGAAGGAAGGAATAAAACCCATCATCGGGTGTGAGGTGTATGTTGCACCGGGCTCCCGCTTTGAGAAGGAAGCAGGTGTTAATGAGAACAGATATTATCACCTTGTTCTTCTTGCGGAAAATAATAAGGGCTACGAGAACCTTTCGCATATTGTCAGCCGCGGTTTCACAGAAGGATATTACTATAAACCCCGTGTTGATCTGGAGCTTCTTCAGGAGTTTCATGAGGGAATAATATGTCTGTCAGCGTGCCTTGCAGGTGAGGTGCCTAAGGCGATAACAAAGGGAGACCTCGAGGAGGCTAAGGCAGCAGCTTTAAGATATGATCAGATTTTCGGACATGGGAACTTTTTCCTTGAGATGCAGGATCATGGAATTCCGGAACAGGCAAGAGTCAACTCCGCACTTTTGACCTTATCAAAGGAACTGGATATACCGCTTGTTGTGACCAATGACTGCCACTATACCTATGCAGAGGACGCTGAGCCCCATGATCTTCTTCTGTGCATTCAGACCGGTAAAAAGGTAACCGACGAAGACAGAATGAGATATGAGGGCGGTCAGTATTACGTTAAGAGTGAGGACGAGATGCGTCTTCTTTTCCCGTATGCCCAGGAGGCGGTGGAGAATACACAGAAGATTGCAGACAGATGTAATGTTGAGATTGAGTTCGGCGTTACAAAGCTCCCTCACTTCGAGGTGCCGCCGGGATATGATTCCTGGACTTATCTTAATAAGCTGTGCGATGACGGATTAAAGGAGAGATACCCTGATGATGACGGTACTATAAAAAAGCAGCTTGATTATGAGCTCTCTGTTATCAGGAAAATGGGATATGTGGATTACTTCCTTATAGTCTGGGATTACATAAATTTCTGCAGGGAAAACGGAATAGCAGTAGGCCCCGGGCGTGGATCGGCAGCAGGTTCTGTAGTTTCGTACTGTACACATATAACTAATATCGATCCTGTTAAGTATGATCTTCTTTTTGAACGTTTCCTGAATCCGGAACGTGTGTCCATGCCCGATATCGACGTGGACTTCGAGTACGAGAGACGACAGGAAGTCATTGATTATGTTACAAGAAAATATGGTGCGGACAAGGTTGTTCAGATTATAACCTTTGGTACACTTCAGGCAAAGGGCGTTATAAGAGATGTGGCAAGAGTCCTTGATCTTCCTTACAGTTTCGGTGACAACCTTGCAAAGATGATACCTAATGAACTTAACATTACTCTTTCAAAAGCCCTGGATATGAATTCAGAGCTGCGAGGATTGTATGAGTCGGATCCACAGGTTAAGCATCTGATAGACATGTGTAAAAAGCTCGAGGGATTGCCCAGACACACCTCTATTCATGCTGCAGGTGTCGTTATCTGCCAGAAGCCCGCGGAGGACCTGGTTCCTCTTTCCAGATCCGCGGAAGGTAACCTGACTACACAGTTTACAATGACCACAATAGAAGAGCTGGGACTTTTGAAAATGGATTTCCTTGGTCTTCGTACGCTTACGGTAATTAAGGATGCAGCGCGATTTGCAAATGAGTCAATCGGAGCAAAGCCCGGAGATCCCAATTACATAGATATGGATAAAATTGATTATGATGATCCTCAGGTTCTTGCCGCAATCGGAAGCGGACATGCGGAGGGCGTGTTCCAGCTGGAAAGTGCGGGAATGCAGTCCTTTATGAAGGAGCTTAAACCGCAGTCCCTGGAAGATATCATAGCCGGAATTTCTCTGTATCGTCCGGGACCGATGGACTTTATTCCTAAATATATAGCAGGAAAAAAGGACGCTCAGAATATTACCTACGAGGCTCCGCAGCTTGAGTCCATCCTTGCTCCTACCTATGGATGTATAGTCTACCAGGAGCAGGTTATGCAGATAGTTCAGCAGATGGGCGGATATACGCTTGGTCGTGCAGACGAAGTAAGGCGTGCCATGAGTAAAAAGAAACAGCATGTCATGGAGGTCGAGAGGGAAAACTTCGTAAACGGAAATGTGGAGGAAGGAGTTCCCGGATGTAAGGCTATCGGAGTATCTGCAGATGTTGCAAACAGAATCTACGATTCCATGATGGATTTTGCAAAGTACGCTTTTAATAAATCCCACGCTGCCTGCTATGCGGTTGTCTCGATGCAGACGGCATGGCTTAAATACTATTATCCGGTTGAGTTCATGGCGGCACTTATGACCTCTGTTATCGACAATCAGGGAAAGGTTTCTTCCTATATAATGACCTGTCGAAATATGGGAATTGATATTATGCCACCTGACATAAATGAGGGATTTTCCGGATTCTCAGTTGCAAGACTTGATACTGACGCGCAAAAGAGAGAAGAAGATCATGCTAATAAAGCTGTAGTGGATAACAGAACTGCCGGAAAAGCAATCCGTTATGCGCTGACATCCATAAAAGGTGTGGGACGACCTGTCATAGAAGCTATAGTGAAGGAAAGGGAAATCGGTGGTAAGTTCAGGAATATCAATGATTTCCTTACAAGGATGGAGCCCTATGGCGAAATCAATAAGCGCGCAGTAGAGAATTTTATAAAAGCGGGAGCACTTGACTGCCTTGGCGGAACAAGAAAGCAGATGATGTGCGTGTACGGAAGAATGCTGGATCAGCTTCATGACAAGAACAAAAACAGCTTTGCCGGACAGATGTCTCTGTTTGATTTTGCACCACAGGAAGTGAAGGAACAGTTTGAGATAAAGCTCCCCGATGTAGGAGAGTATCCTAAGGATATGCGCCTGGAGTTTGAGAAGGAGGTTCTGGATGTTTATATTTCAGGGCATCCTCTTGAGGAATACGAGGGACTTTGGAAAAAACACATAACAGCAAAGACAACGGATTTTTATCTTGATGAAGAGACGGATGCTACTGTTGTTCAGGATAATGCAACAGTTACGGTCGGAGGCATCATTACAGATAAGAAGACCAAATATACAAAGACAGACCAGCTTATGGCATTCATTACTCTTGAGGATCTGGTTGGAAGTATAGAGGTTATAGTTTTTCCCAAGACCTACGAGTCAAATGTGGGAAGACTTAACGATGATGCCAAGGTGTTTATACAGGGAAGAGTAAGTGCCGAAGAGGACAAGGATGCCAAACTCATTGCTTCGAAGATACAGCTGTTTGATGAGGTTCCGAGAACACTCTGGGTTCAGTTTGATAACAAGGAAGAATATGAGAAAAAGGCAAAGGATCTGGAAGAGACACTTCTTTCCACTGTGACAGGTCCGGGAGCGAAGGATAAGGTTGCGGTTTATCTAAGGGATCAGAAGCTTATAAAAATGCTTCCATCATCTTTTAAGGTATCGGCAAATGAGGATACTATATCCCTTCTTGCAGGTAAATTCGGAGAAGAGAATATAAGAGTGGTGTGAGTTTTTTATCGCAAGATTTGGGAAAGAATAAAAAGATGCTAAATTTCTGAATGATATAATTGCAGATTGTGGAATTTTGCGCTAATATATTAGCGTAAAAAGTGACAAATTATTATCAATAACGAGGTATTACCTGACATGGCAAAAGAGATAAAAACTATCGGAGTACTTACAAGTGGTGGCGATGCACCCGGAATGAATGCTGCTATCCGTGCAGTTGTTCGTAAGGCTCTTGCAAACGGACTTAAGGTTAAGGGTGTTAAGAAGGGCTATATGGGTCTTCTTAATGAAGAGATTATTGACATGGAGCGCCGAAGCGTTGCTGATATTATTCAGCGAGGTGGTACAGTTCTCGGAACTGCAAGATGTATGGAGTTCACAACTGAAGAAGGCCAGAAGAAGGGTGCTGAGATCTGCAGAAAGCACGGCATTGACGGAATGGTTGTTATCGGTGGTGACGGATCTTACAGAGGTGCTCAGAAGCTTTCAGCACAGGG
>JAEEGL015469444.1_pt1 | contig 14629 bp, 15 predicted proteins | sample 9134231 | NCBI WGS metagenome assembly JAEEGL01 (sample SAMN16246548, study PRJNA631951) | gut metagenome | biome: gut microbiome; feature: rumen; material: fiber-attached | host: Bos | place: Iran: Karaj | collected 2018-10 | reverse complement strand
CATATCCCATTGAAACAAATAAATCTTCAAATTCTTCTTGAATTCTTGTCATTGGGTGTTTAGAACCTGTCCTTACCTTTTTACTTGGTAATGTTATATCAATTTTTTCACTTTCTAATTTTTTATTTAATTCTAATGTTTCTAATTCTTCTAATTTAGCACTATATAGTTCATCAAAAGTATTTCTAACTTTATTTAAATTCATACCATATGTTTTTTTATCTTCTGCGTCTTTAATACCATTTTGATATTCTGTAATAATACCTTTTTTGCCCATATATTCTTGTTTTAAATCATTTAACTTATTTAAAGTATCAACACCTTCAAATTTAGTTTTTATCTCCTCACATAGGCTTAAAACAACTTTTTCATCCATAATATCCCTCCTAAATTAAAAAAATACCTATAATGTAAGGACGCATTACCGTGGTACCACCTTACTTTATAGATATTCTATCTCTTTTCTTAACGCGAATTAAACGGGTCTAACCAGCTCATATATTGAAATTCATTATATATTACTTCTAAGTAACTCACACCTAATGTTACTTTCTCTTTTAGCATCATATATAACTACTAGATATAATCATTGCCATTACAAAAATATTAACACTATTTTAGTATATTGTCAATTATAAATCCATAATATCTTTCCAATTATCAGGGAAACCTACTTTATGCAAGATATCAGATAATGGAACGGTATCTACATGATGATCTAAAACTTCAATTGCATAACTTATCTCATATACCATATTTCTAAAATCTTCAGTAGCAAGTAATGTTTTTAACATAATCATAAGTGCGAATAAATCATTTTTACCATAGATATATCCTTCATCATCCCTTTTGATATCTAAAGCAGAATGAATAGGTGTATCAGGTATAGATCTCTGAGTTCTATAATCATATAAAATTTCTTCATGAGCACATAAGTTTCTGAAATTAGCTACTATCGATAAATATAATCCTAACACATCAGGTGATGTCATATATACATCAGCAATAGCCCTTTGGTCTTCATATCTTAGTATAGCGTATAATTCAGATACAATACCAAATGATAATACCTTAACTAAGATCCACATTGGAATATATCCATACTTACTTAAGTAGTGCATAGTAGCTGTATGCTTATCACCATTAACTCTAATTTGTCTTTTCATCTTATTGATAACATCATTAACTTGTCTTCTTCTTAGAGGATCTGGATTAAAGTTATCTGGATTTAAATATTCTTTTTCTTTATAACCATATTTTTTAGATAATTGATAACTAATAATTGATTTAATATTATTTTCTACTACTAATATATATCTAAAAAATATATTTCTTATCTTTCTATCAAATGAAAATGCAGCATATAATTCTTCAAACGTTGTACCATCTAAGAAAATATCAGTACCAGGTTCTTTAGCAAATAGATGTCTATAACCATTTATAAAGAAATAATTTTCTCTTAAAAGTATATTTTTAGCCACTGTTTCATTAGGGATTACTAAACCACGATTTTTTAATATTTCGATTTGCTCATTTAAGTTTTTAAATACTTTGTTTGCCATATCATCACCTATAATAATTATAGCATATAATGAAAAAAAGATGAATTACTTTTCATCTTTCTCCATTAAATCTAAATGTTCTAAAATAAATTTAGCCATTTTTTCATCTTCTACTATTTCGATTGAAGTTGCATCTTTACCTTTTACTTCTTTAAATAGATAGAAGGTTTCATTTAAATCATTATCAGGTTCAACACCACAGCATACATAGTAATTTTGACCTTCATATATAGCTTGATGTAATATCATAAATTTATTACCTTCACTTGTAGTAATAATTTGATTAATTCTATTTTCCATTTTTATTCTCCTATCTAATTAATTATATCCTTCTTCCGCCTTCACTTAATGAATTAGCTTCATCTTGATAAGCAGCAATAGCATCTAGTTCATCTGATGATAATCCTTGTAATTCATCAGGGATTACTTCTTCTTCAGTTTCAGTAACGTCAACACTTGTAGCACCAGGTTGAATATTGAATGTTTCAGTTTCACCATCTGAGTTTACATAACTTACACTAATATCATCTGGGCTAACAGAAACATGAGTTGTATAAGTATCAGTATTAGTTACATCGCCTGTTGAAGGTTGGTCTGCTGGAGCAGTAGGAGTAGTAGATGTAACGCCTTCTGGTGTAACTTCATGATTCTCAACTACAGTTTCAGTAGTTCCTGTATATTCACCACCAGTAATTGTAGTATTTTGGCTTAATACTGTTTGACCTGTTCCAGGTACTTGCTGGCCTACTTGAAGGTTACCAGAAGCTATAGCAGCTTGTGCTTGAGCTATTTCTTCTGCAGTATGATAATGAGTTGTATCAACTTCTGTAATACCTGTAACTCCTCCACCTGCAGTTACTGTAGAAGGTTGTACTGGAGTAACTGGTTCTACTGGTTCAGTAACTGGTGTTGGTTGTACTGATGTTGTAGAAGGCACATTTTGATCTTTTTCATCATCTTTATCTTTATTTTCTCTATCAAAATCACCTAATTCCTTATCATCACCAGGAATTTTATTAGTATCTTCGATTTCATTACTAATTTCATCCTTAATTTCGTCATCAGTAGTATTTTCTATATTATATTCATCATTATTGTCAGTATCTTTATCTCTGTTTAATAATGCATTTCCACCAATAACTACTGCTATAGCTGTAACACCAACTAATAATGCAGTTTTTAATGCCTTTAATCTATCTTTAGATTGTTGCTTTTGTGTATCAGTAGATTCAGTATATCCATCAACTGTTTGCTTTTTATCATTACCTTTTGCCATTTCATCCATCTCACTTTCTACTTTTTCTTCTGGATTTGATTGTTCTTTTGCAGATTCATCTGCAACTTTTTCTTCTTTATTTGCATCTATTTCGTTTGCGGCCATTGCTTCCATTTCAACTTCAGGATTTTTTACCTTTGGTAATGGAATTAATAATTCTTTTGCAGGTTCAACTTCTTCAACTACTTCAGCTGGTTTATATCCACCTGGCATATAAACGCCATATTTTTCTAAATCATCTAATGCTGTACCATCCATGAATTTTTCATCTTCACCTGTCTTGCCATATTTAGCTAACCATCTTTTGCTTCTATCAAGTTTTAATTTTAACGCTGCTGCCATGTTTTTCTTTTGTTCTTGTTTTGCTGCAGCTTTCTCTTCTCTAGCTTTTATTTCTTCACTAGCATCTTTTGATAACTCACCTGTTGCTTTAAGTTCAGATAATGGAACAATCACAGTTTTACCATCTTGTGTTTTAATTCCTACAGTACCATCTTTATATGTAATATTTGACATACCAACTACTTTACCGTATTTAGGATGTTCAAAGTATTCGCCCCTAACTTGTCTATCTTGGAATTCAAGTTCTGACATTGTATTAGTATCTGCATCTTTTGCTGTATCAACTTTAGGAGCATTTATATCTGCATCCTCACCAAATAATTTATCATACATATCATTTGCTATATCTGTCTCATCCATTGGTGTTGGTTGTACAGATTCATTAGCTCTAGAACCAAAATCAAGATTGCTAACTCCCATAGAACTTATCATATTTTCTAATAAGCCTAATGGTGTATTAGCATAAGCTTCTTTGGCCTTAGCTAATTTCTTTTCGTCACTTATCATATTGTATAAGTTAACATTAACAACTGGTCTACCATTTCTATCTAGATATGCATTACCATTCTCATCTTTCGCTTCTAATGTAGCAGCTCTACTCATAAAATCTTCATGATCAGCAATCTCTTCACTTCTATCAGACATTAATCTATTGTATTCTGCTTGATCTTCTAGTTTAATATTTTGACTTAATAAATCTCTATTATTTTCTAATACTCCATTAGCAGCTGTGATTAATCTACTAGCTTCATCAGTGTTCTTATCACTAATAGCTACCCTTGCTTGTTCAATATTTGTATTAACATCATTTAGCACATTGTTCAATTGTTCTAAAGATTCAGGATTTGTATTGTTTAATCTAAGTTCTTCTACACTATTATTAAGTAAATCTCTTATAGATTCAATAGTAGAAATAATGTGTGAACTATAGTTATTAAATTCTCTACCGAAATCTCCAGTTTGCGCAGGTGTACCATCTGCCTTATTAGGGGTTCTATAATAATCTATATTTGATAATCTATTTTCTAGTTCTTCTATTTCATTTCTCAATCCAGTTGTTTCTGAATCTCTTGATAATCTCTCAATAAGTTCTTGATAATTTCTCATTGCTTGCTCATTCATTGTCCCACTTCCTTACTTTCTATTCCTATATTTAACAATAACATTATATCTTATATTATCATTTTTATCGATATCTTTTAAACCGCTAACCTTATAGCCCAATTCTTTAAAGCTGCTTATAAGTTCTTTTTTATTCATATCTGCAGCTCCAATTGACACCCATTCTGGTTTGCTTGTCTCGCTTGGTACTAATTTGAAATACTGATATGCTGTTGCCTCAGTAATTTCATCTTTACTAGCACCTGCAATTGGTGTAGAAATATAATATGTATTTTCCTCTTCTACTTTAGTAGAATTGCTAGGATAATATCTTTTTGCATCAACCATTCTATACCATTTATAAACTTCATCTTGTACTGAATAACCACTAGCCTTAACGCATGTGTATCCATCCCATAAATTTCTAGTATAATCATAACCATCTGTAGTTTTACCACTTACAGTTTGATTATCATTAGCACACGAATTAGTTGTCCAATTACCACGTGCCTTACAAAGGACACCTTTTTCTGCTTCGTTTTTACCATCACATGTGTAATACATCTTCACAGTTGTACCAAACGAACCAGTATTTCTTTTTTCACATAAAGTAGCAGAAGTAATAGTCTCACGATATCGTGCATCTTTACAATCATACTTATATGGATATGCTGCATATTCAACTGCATACATTGTAGTACTATTTATTGTTCTATATGAAGCTTCATTAGGTCTAGATAATGTTAAATATGTTTTAGTTTTTGCATCTTCTTTCAACGAATATAAATCAGGTGCTTCAGCAACATACTCTCCATTATTGTAATATTCCTTTTCTTCAGCTTCAGTATACCATTTATACGCAACTTGTGGATTAACCTTATAAATGTATCCTTCAGCAGGTGTACTTATATAATACTCTGATACTTTTGATAAATTAGTTTCATTATTTGGATAATATGTTCTATCTCCATTTTCTAAAACTTCCCCATCAAAGTAAATCTTCACATCTGAATTATTTGCGATTATATCATCTAGAGTTCCTGTCTTCCAATCTCCAAATGTAGTTTTTTGCTTTTTACATGATAACACTGGAGTGTATTGATATTCATCTGCACCAAGATTACATACTTTTACATAAGTCTTAGTATCATCACATTTAGCAAACATTTTTTTAATATCAGTATTTTGATTGGTAATCATATCCTTTAATGTATATGTATTACATTCTCCAATACTCTTAGGTTTTTTATCTTCACTTATATAGCCGTTTGCCATATCAGTAAGTTTCGGATATAAATCTGGTCCCTTACTGAACGCTTTTGTAAATAGTAAAATTACTAATATTACAGCAAAAATTATAAGAAAAATAATAACAATTCTAAGTATAGGTGAACGTTTCTTTTCAGGGTCATAATAATTACTGTATTCCTCGTTCATAATTCCACCACACCTTATAATAATATTTTACCATTTTTACAATTACTTTTCAATATTTTTTAAAATAATTTTTTATACCCCTAACAAGCGAGCGCGCAATTAAATATTGATAATTCTCCGTTTTTAGTTTCTCTCGTTCATATGGATTACTTAAAAATCCCATTTCGACTAATACACCAGGTATTTTTACCCTACGATATATGTATCCGTTAGTTACTTCTTTGTACTTTCTATTAGTCTTTAAATCAGCTTTCAATTGACTTTGCAATATCGCGGCCAATTTGATATTTTTATCATTAATATCATCATAAAATACTTGAGCACCATGCCATGATGTAGATTTAGTTGCGTTTAAATGCAGTGATAAATACATATCACATCCAGAATTATTGATTAATTTTACCCTTTTATATAAATCATTTCTTTTTCTATCAACGGCATTATTAGATAAATCATAATCCCCATCTCTTGTTAAATATACAGTTGCTCCAATCTTTTCTAGTTCTTCCCTTAATTTAAAAGCGATATCTAAATTTATGTCTTCTTCTTTAACTCCTCCATAATAAGCCCCTGGATCTACTCCACCATGGCCAGGATCTAGATAAATGCATTTGCCATATAACGAATTATCCGCTTTAACTGTACCAAATATAATTAATATAGTAACAAATATAGTAAGCATAACTATTTTATATTTCATAGTATCACCTAATAATTTTATGAAATATCAAAATAAAAAATACCCCTAGAATATATTCCAAGGATATTTATTTGGTTTATCTAATTCAAATTCCATCTTTTCTTTTGTTACTGGATGTTCAAAAGATAAATAGTATGCAAATAAAGCAATTTGTTCACCAACTTTAGCGTTTTTATTATATCTTTGATCTCCATATAAAGGATGATTTCTAGATGAAAATTGTACTCTTATTTGATGAGACCTTCCTGTTTCTAAATGTATATCAACCAGCGATAATCCATCTTTGTAAGTAATATTTTTGAAAGATAATACTGATTCTTTTCCTAAATCACTTACTATTGTATTATTAGTTTTAGTATCTTTAAGCAATTTATCTTTTAATATTCCTTCTTCTAATTTACCTTCAATTACTGCATAATATCTCTTATCTAGTTTATGAGTTCTAACTTGATCAGATAATCTTGATGCAGCCTTAGATGTCTTAGCAAACACCATAACGCCACCTACTGGTCTATCTAATCTATGAACTAAGCCTAAATATACATTACCTGGTTTATTATATTTTTCCTTAATATATTTTTTTAATTCATTTAATAAATCAGGGTCTTTACTATCATCTTCTTGTGTAGGCATATTTATTGGTTTTTCTACTACAAGTAAATGATTATCCTCATATATAACCTTAATCATTTGAAACCCATCTTCCATATATACCACATGGTAATACTAAATTATCTCTTTTAATAGGTAGTCCTACTTCACCACTTTCAATCTTTCCATTAGAATAAATTGGTAATAATGTAGTTTTTAAAATATTATCTAATACAATATTAGATATACCAGTAGTATATGAATTAATTAAGAAAAATAATGGTTTATCACTTAATATTTTAGTACAAGCTACTATTAGATTATATAAATTTTCTTCAAATTTCCATGTTTCACCATTAGGGCCTCTTCCGTAACTTGGAGGGTCCATTATAATGGCATCATACTTATTACCACGTCTTGCCTCTCTTTCAACAAATTTAAGGCAATCATCTACTATGAATCTAATTACATTATTTTCTAAACCTGATAATCTCATGTTTTCTTTAGCCCATTCAATCATACCTTTAGAAGCATCTACATGTACCACATCAGCGCCTGCATAACTAGCTGCCATAGTAGCTCCACCAGTATACGCAAATAAGTTTAATACTTTAATCTTTCTACCACTATTTTGAATTTTATCAATTATGAAATCCCAGTTAGTAGCTTGTTCAGGAAATAAACCTGTATGCTTAAAATTAGTTGGACTTACTTTAAACTTTAAATCTCTATAATTAATAGTCCAATATTCATCTAACTTTTTGTTAAAATCCCAGTAGCCCCCACCTTTATTACTTCTATGATAGAATCCATCTGGTTTTTTCCATAAATCTGTATAGTCTACTTTCCACATAGCTTGAGGATCTGGTCTTCTTAATATTACATTGCCCCAACGCTCTAACTTTTCACCGTTACCTGCATCAAGGCATTCATAATCTTCCCAATTATCACTTATTTTTAACATATTATCACCTACCTATAATATTTTTTTAATCTCTTAACAGCTTTTTTAAATGCTGGCTTATTATCAAGGCATTCATTTAATTCAGAGTCATTATACCAGCCATCATATTCTTTATTAAGAATGTTTATAAATTTCTTAAATAATTTTTCTTTTTCTTCCTTAGAGTAAAATAACCAATGTTCTACTTCTTGTAATCTATATAACAAATGAATTGTAAATATTGATTTATATTGCTTATCATATCCTTTTGGCATATGTCCTTTTAATTTATCCAATGATTTAAATATATCATCAATATTTTTAACAACTCTAAATTGATCAAGTACAGAAGTACTTAAATTAAATCTATAATTATATAAAGCTTCATTCATAAAATAAACTTTGCCTGATTTAGCTAATACAGCAGGTACAAAAGCTAAATCTTCCCATTTAATACCTTCACCAAAATTCATATCTTTAAGTAAATCTCTTCGTATTAATTTATTACCAATACCTGCAGTTTCTTTAACGATATAATTTTTATCTTTAGTAGTATCTATAATGCCATTTCTTCTTTTGTAGTAATTATGGAAATCGCCCAATTTAAATGGTCCTATAATGGTTCTATAACTACATCTTACTATACCTGCATTATTTTCTTTAGCCTTATTATACATAAGTTCTAAGGCATTATGCTCAATATAATCATCACTATCAACAAATTTAATATATTCACCTTTAGCTAAACTTATACCTTTATTTCTTGCTTTACCAACACTACCACGATTCATTTGAATAGCAGTGACATTATCATAATTATTATCATAATATTTCATAATCTCAAAAGTTTTATCAGTAGAGCCGTCATCAATCAATATTATTTCTATATCTTTTAAAGTTTGATTAAGTATACTATCAATACATTTTTTAATATACTTTTCTTCATTAAAAGCTGGTATTATAACACTAACTTTAGCCATAAAATCACCACTTAAATTATAACATTTTTTATAAGATAATAAAAGAAAAACCCTTGAATTATATCAAGAGTATACATTAAGTATATATGTCTGAAATTTTAATATCTAAATTTTTATAATTAATTATTTAAATATTTTATTAACTAATACTAATTCCATAAAGCCTCCAATTATTACTTATATAATTACATCACAAAAAAAGCCAGTATAAACTGACTTTTGAAACACAATATTATCTCTTTGAGAATTGAGGTGCACGACGTGCTGCTTTAAGTCCTGGTTTCTTTCTTTCTTTCATTCTAGGATCTCTAGTTATGAAACCAGCTCTTTTTAATGTTGTTCTATAGCTATCTTCATTACCTTCATTAGCTTCATCATATTGTAATAAAGCTCTTGTAATACCTAAACGAATAGCTCCAGTAGCTCCTGTAAAACCACCACCTGTAACATTTGCTTCAATATCAAATGTTTTTTCGTTATTAGTTGCAACTAATGGTTGCATTAAATCCATAACGTTAGTTTCGTAAGGGAAGAATTCTCTAACATCTCTACCATTAACAGTAATTTTTCCTGTACCAGGAACCATTTTTACTCTTGCAACAGTAGATTTTCTACGACCTGTTCCAGTATAAACCTTTTTCATTTAACCCTCCTACTTAACTTCCATAGCTTTTGGCTTTTGAGCTGCATGTGGATGTTCTTCTGAAGCGTATACAAATAATTTTTTAATCATTTGTCTACCTAATCTTCCTTTTGGAAGCATTCCTTTAACTGCTCTTTCAACCATTTCTACAGGATAATTTTCTTTCATTTCACGTGCTGTTCTTTCTCTTAAACCACCAGTGTAACCACTGTGATTGTAATAAATTTTGTCATCTAATTTGTTTCCAGTTAAATTAACTTTAGAAGCATTGATAACAATTACATTATCTCCGCAATCAACATGTGGAGTATATGTAGGTTTGTGTTTTCCACGAAGTACATGAGCACATTTAGTAGCTAAACGACCTAAGTTAACATCTGTAGCGTCGATAACATACCAATTTCTCACTACTTCTTCTTTCTTTTGCATATATGTATCTTTCATGCTTAATTTTCCTTTCTCCATTATATTAAGTGGATGTCCCAAGTCCACTTATATGGGATTAAAAATGTACCAGTATTAATTATATGTGAAAAACCAAATAAAGTCAACAAAAATATAGTAATTTTACACATAAAATGCATTATTTTACAAATAAAAAGATAGAAATATGAATTTCTATCAATAATTAACATTTTTTAGATATAATCCACATGCTGAAGCTGTTTTACCAGATGCTTTTCTATCTTCTTTTTCTAGTATTGTTAAAACATCACTAGGGTTTCTTTTACCTTCACCTATTTCAATAAGTAATCCAACCATATTTCTAACCATATATCTTAGAAATCCAGTACCAACAAATGAAATAGTCATAATATCATCTACTACATTTATATTAGCAGATATAATTTCTCTATCATAATTATCTCTTACATCATCAGCTGCAACTAATGATTTAAAATTATGCATGCCTATAAAATACTTTATAGCTTCTTCCATGGCTTTAATATCTAATGATTTACCATATTGATATATATAATCTTTTTCAATAGGATTATATTCACCTAAATTAATCTTATAAATATACTCTTTAGATTTAACATTAAATCTCGCATGGAAATCACTATCTACTTCCTTACAATCCTTAACATATATATCATTAGGGATTAAACTATTTAATGCCATTTTAAGCTTATCAGGTGTAATATTTATATCTAAATCAAAATGAGCTTTTTGATTAATAGCATGTACACCTCTATCAGTTCTACCAGAGGCCACAATAGAAGTTTCTTTATTATTTAATTTAGTTAATGCTTCCTCTAATTCAGATTGTATAGTATTAATATCTAATTGTTTTTGATATCCGCCATACTTAGATCCATCATAGGAAAAAGTAATTAAATATCTCATAATACCATGAAACTCCTAACTATTAATGTAAGCATTAAAACTACATGAATAGATACTAAATATGTATCATAGAATCCCCATTTATTTTGTCTAAAGTTAGTTCTTTTTCTATAGATACTAAATAGTCTAACTTCCATAGCGTCAGCTAATTCATCAGCTCTTTTAATAGTTAAAACAAACATAGGAACAATTAACGCCTTAATAGCTACTAATTTATCTTTAATATTTGAACTATTATAATCAATACCTCTACATGCTTGAGATTTAAGGATTTTGTTACCTTCATCGATGATAGTTGGGATAAATCTTAAAGCAATTGAAATTGATAATGCCATTCTATTAACTGGAAGTTTTAAAACTTTTAATGGAGATAAGAATTTTTCTAATCCATATGTAATCTCAGTAGGTGGCGTAGTTAATGTTAATATACTAGTATATAAAACTAATAATATTAATCTTGATAACATAATTAATGTTGTTTCAAAATATATATTTAATATCATATTAAATATAATTGTAAATAGTAATATAAATCTTAAAGACCTAATTGTCTTAAAGAAATACTTAACTGGAATATGTGAATTTATAATCATTAAAATTACTAATATAAATAGCATAGCATTCATAAGCATACTATTCGCGAATAGACACATTAATACAAATGTAATTGTACAAATTATTTTAGATAATGGATTCATTAAATGGACACGACTTCTTACAGGGTAATATTTACCAATAGTTATATTATTTAGCATATCTATATATATCCTTTAATAAATCATTAACATCGTCCCTGTATCCCATTTTAATTCCTTTATCTTTAAGTGCCTTATATGAAAATTCCACTATCTTTGGCATTGGTATATTATAATGTTTTAATGCTTCTGGATTAGCTAATATATCATATTTATTACCAGTTATTATTAAATTACCATTATCAAGTAATATTACATAATCTGATATAGCATGTATAAAATCTATATCATGTGAAATAATTATTACTGTTTTATTATATCTATTTTTTAACATTCTAATTAGTTTAACTAAATTTTTCTTACTATCATAATCCAAACCAATAGTAGGTTCATCAAAAACTATTACTTTTGGATTGAATACTAGAATAGATGCAATAGCTACTTTTCTTTGTTCACCATTTGAAAGTTTAAATGGATCCCTTTCAAGATAACTATCATCTAATCCTACCATTTTAAGTGCATCACTAACTCTTTTATCAAGTTCATTAGTTCTATAATTAAAACTAAGTAAACCAAATTCTATTTCTTTTTTAACTGTTAAATTGAAAAATTGTTCTTCAGGAAATTGAAATACTATTCCTACTTTTCTTCTTAAAGCATTTATATTTTTAATACGACTTTTAGGTCCTATTAAATCTTCATCTACTTTTACCTTTCCTTTTGTTGGTATTAAAAGTGAATTGATTAGTTGAATTAATGTTGTTTTACCTGAACCAGAAGTTCCTATTAAAGCATTAACTTTACCTTCTTGTATAACTAAATTAATATCTCTTAAAGCAACTTTCTTTAAAGGTGTCTTTGCATTATAAGTATAACTTACATCATCAAATTTTATTTCCATATTAAATTCACCAACTCATCTATATCTAAAACAATATCATCAACTAAACCATAGTATTTTAATTTATATGATAAATCTACAACAAAAGGTAATTCTAAACCATTATTCTTAAATAATTTTTCATTTCTTAATAATTCTTTTGTCTCACCTTGATCCATAACTTTACCATCATTCATAACAACAATATCAGTACCATATAATAATTCTTCGGAATTATGTGTGATGTTTATAATAGTTAAACCTTTTTTATTTAAATCAGTTAATACTTTTAAGACATCATCTCTTCTATTGTTATCAATCATATCAAGAGCTTCATCTAAAACTAATATTTTAGGATGTGTAGCAAAAGCACTAGCTAAGGCAACTAATTCCTTTTGACCACCACTTAGACTATGTGGTTCTTTTTCCATAATAGATTCAATATCAAGAAGTTGACCTACTTCTTTTACTCTTTCTCTAATTAGTTTTTTATCATAATTCATATTTTCTAACGCAAAAGCAATTTCATCCATAACTGTTTCAGCTACAAATTGATTATCTGGATTTTCAAATACGAATCCTATTTTACTTCTAACTTCTTTATATGTTTCTTCAGATATTTTAATTCCATCTACTTCTATTGTACCTTCAGCTTTATATAATCCAACAATCAATTTCATTAGTGTTGATTTACCTGATCCATTTGGTCCAATTATAGAAGTGAAGCTTCCTTTTCTAATATTTAGATTAAACTTATCAAATATTTTTTTATCTTCATAACTAAATTTAACGTTTTTTAATTTAATAATGTTTTCCATATTATCACCACTATAATCATTATACTATAATTACATTTACTTTAAAAGAAAAAAGTTCTAATAAGAACTTTGTACTGCATCCTCTATTATAGGTAATACAGGTATTTTATCAAATTCATTGGAAGTAGTTCTATAAGATGATCTAGAAGTACTCTTAACTTTTACTTTAGAAACTTTCCTTTCTACAGGTATTTCTTTTAATAATGCGGGTTTCATATTAAATATCTTAACTAAATTATAAGCATTAGTATAGATATCAGGTAATATATCTTTGCTTTCTAATATATCTTCTTTATAATTTTGATACTCTCTTATTTTTTCTTCCATTTCTTCTTCGAATGTTTTAATTTTTTCTGTAGGTTCTTCATCTATTTCAGGTTCTATAGATTCTACTTTTTCTTCTGGTAAATCTACTGATACTTTTTCAGCCATATATCTTTTCATTATATTTATCTGATTTACCTTATTTGTATATTCTAATTGAAGGGCGGCCCTAGTAGTGCCATCAGCAACTTCAGATATCATTTTTTCAATACGGTCTAAGTAACTTTTGTCACTATCGACACCAATATAAGAAATATAACTTCTTATTTGACCAACCATTTCAATCACTTCCTTTTCTGATTATTATAAGAGATTTTAGCTAATAAATTATCTGGAACTAACTTAGATAATGTTTTAGCTAACCTCATACCAAATCCTGGTACAATTATTTTTTTATTTTTAAACATTTTTTTAATTGCATATTTAGCAACATATTCACTATCTAATTTCTTAGCTTTGAATTCCACATGTGCGACACTTTCAAATTCAGTTTTAATAGGTCCTGGACATAACGCCCCAACATAAACTGGAATACCTTCTACCTTAAGTTCATAGTTTATTGCCTGAGTAAGTCTTAATAAATATGCTTTAGTAGCATAATATGTAGCCATCATAGGTCCTGGCATAAAAGCCGCCATAGACGCGACATTTAAAATATAACCATATCCACGTTTTTTAAAATCTTTTAGATAAAGTTTAGTTAATACATGAGCAGCTTTAATATTTAAGTCTATCATATCTAATTCTTTATCGATATTAGTTTTAGTAAATTCACCAAATAAACCAAATCCAGCATTATTGATAACTACTTCAATATCTTCATCTTTTGTTTTTTCATATAGCTTCATACAATTATATGTACTACATAAATCCATAGGAATAATAGTCACATTAGTATGTAAAGACTCTTTTAATTCCTCTAATTTATTTTTTCTTCTAGCTACTAGAATAAGATCATAACCCATTTCACTTAAAATACGAGCCATT
>JAEEGL012580803.1_pt1 | contig 14629 bp, 16 predicted proteins | sample 9134231 | NCBI WGS metagenome assembly JAEEGL01 (sample SAMN16246548, study PRJNA631951) | gut metagenome | biome: gut microbiome; feature: rumen; material: fiber-attached | host: Bos | place: Iran: Karaj | collected 2018-10 | reverse complement strand
CGCTGGGAGCACAAAGTATATGGGCTGAAACCCACCTGCTTGAGACGCAGGTTATGAACAGCTCCGGCGGATGTGCGGATTTAAAAAAGAGCAACCAGACGGTTGCTCTTTTTATTATGTATTATTCACCCTTCATATCAAGGAGCTGCTGCTTACCTTCAAACGCAGCCTTTGAAAGTGCAATACTGTCAAAGATAGCGGCTTCAATATCATCGGGAGTACAGCCAAGCTCTTTGGTATCGTCAGTAGGAATAAAGAGGTTCATACCCATAATATCGGCAAGACCTACAGGGTCAATTCCGCTTTCAATTCCCCTCTTCTTATAATCCTTACGCATAAGAAGACCGAAGGACTGGAACATAAACTTGGGAACGTCAACAATCTTTCTGTCCTCAATACCGTCCATAGCTCTGTAAACAATCTTAAGGAACTGACGCCATGTAAGATTATAACAGGAAATACCGTAAGCTCTTGCGCCCTTAACCTGTTCTGCAGCGCCTACAATAGCCTCGCCAACCTGACGAACGGTAAGCATTGCTGTACCGCCTGCAGGATAGAAGGTGGCGGGCATTTTTTCAAAACGCTGAAGCTGCTCAATAAGGATAACCCAAACGGGCTTTCTGCCGGGCTGGGTACCGAAGATATAAGGAAGCTCAAGAACGGCAACACCCATATCGTCGTCAGCATATTTGAAGGCAACCTCTTCCTGGTCAATTCTTGAACGGATATAGGGGTGCTTTTCGGTAAGTCTCATATCCGGTCTTTCCTTTGCAAGCCATGCAAAGTATGAGCCAAGAACAACGCAGCGCTTAACACCGCATTTTTTAGCTATTCTTAAGCAACGGTCAACGGGGTCAATATTGAACTTTTTATATGCATCGTAAACGGGAGCCGGGAATTCAACACGCTCGTCAACGCCGGCAGCATAAACAAAAGCATCAATACCGGTAAATCTTTTTTCAATATCCTCATCGCTTAACTCGTTAAAGTTAACAAATTCTATTTCCATTTCTTCGGGAATAGGAGCTCCTTCCGGAAGAGGAGGAAGAGCAACGGTTTTAACGCTATGTCCCCTGTCAATGAATATCTGCGCTGCTGCAGAACCTAAAAGACCTGTTCCGCCGAAAATAAATACATTCATAAATATACCTCCAAAACACGGCAAAGCCGCAAAATTTTACTAAATAATTATACCACTATTATTTATTATCGTCAACAATAATTAAAGATAATAGTTATATCATATGAATTTTACCTACGATGTTGTCATGACGGTCAAGGTTGTACTTTTTATCACGTCTTTTTTCAAAGAAATTCACAGCTACTCTGTCAAACTGCGCGTAGGAAAGAACATCCTCGTCGCTTGGTTCAAATTCAAGGATTTCGTTTTTGAAATCCTCAAGCTTATCCGAAAGCAAATCTGCAGGACGGCAGGTAATTATTTCACCGTCGCCAACAATTTTCTTTTGGAATTCAGGGTCAATATCACACGGCGTTTTTCCGTATTTACCCGCAACAAGGTCCCTGAACTCTTTTGCAACCATCTTATATCTTTCGCCTGAAATAATATTAAATACAGCCTGGGTTCCGACAATCTGCGAGGTTGGAGTTACGAGCGGCGGATATCCGGCGTCCTTACGAACGCGCGGTACCTCTGCAAGCACTTCTTCAAGCTTATCCTCTTTGCCTGCCTGTTTAAGCTGACTGTTAAGGTTTGAGAGCATACCACCCGGAACCTGATATAAAAGAGTATTTGCATCAACGCCGAGCATCTTCGGGTCAAGGAGCCCCGAATCAAGATACTTTTGACGGAGCTTACTGAAGAAATCACGTACTTCACTTAACGCTTTAAGGTCGAGCCCTGTATCATACGGCGTTCCCTGAAGCGCAGCCACCATACTTTCAGTTGCGGGATGCGAAGTTCCCATTGCAAGCGGAGACATAGCTGTATCAATAATGTCAACGCCCGCTTCAATGCCCTTTAAGGCTACCATTGAGGCAAGGCCCGAGGTGTAATGGGAATGAAGCTGAATCGGAATACTTACCGTTTCTTTAAGCGCTTTTACAAGCTCAAAAGTTGCATAAGGCGTCAGAAGCCCTGCCATATCCTTAATACATATTGAAGAAGCTCCTGCTTCCTCAAGCTGTTTTGCATAATTACAGTAGTATTCATTATTAAAGACAGGACCCGTAGTATATGAAATTGCAGCCTGAACGTGGCCGCCGTATTTATTAGCCGAATTAATAGCGGTCTGAAGATTCCGAACGTCGTTAAGTGCGTCAAATATCCTTAGAATATCTATACCGTTATCTATACTTTTTTTAACGAAGAAATCTACTACCTCATCGCTGTAATGACGGTAGCCAAGCATATTCTGCCCTCTGAAAAGCATTTGAAGCTTTGTATTTGGGCAGGCTTTGCGGATAATTCTGAGCCTGTCCCACGGGTCCTCGTTAAGAAATCTTAAACAGGAGTCAAAGGTTGCCCCGCCCCAGCATTCAAGGGAATAAAAGCCAATCTTATCAAGTGCGGGAAGAATATCAACAAATTCCTCCGTTTTCATTCGTGTTGCAATAAGCGACTGATGTGCATCACGAAGTATTGTTTCAGTAATTTTTACCTGTGCCATATTTTCACCGTCAGTTTAAAGTAATCAAAAGCTGTCCCGCTTCAACAGAGTCGCCCTTGTTAACGTTAACGGAAGCTATTGTACCGTCAGAAGGAGACACAATTTCATTTTCCATTTTCATTGCTTCAAGAATAAGAACCGAATCACCGGAAGAAACAGTATCGCCGACTTTAACCTTAATATCAAGAACGTTACCCGGCATAGGCGCTTCAATAGTTACGCTTCCCGCTGATTTTGCAGGCTCTGCCTTGGGCGTAGACTGATGAACGGGTACAGGCTGAGGCGCGGGAGTTGAAGCACCCTCCTCAACAGTAACATTATAAGCAACACCGTTTACGGTTACAGTATAATTTTTCATATATATTCCTCCGTTATTTAACAGTATGTTTACGCGGTATGGTAGTTTCACGCTTTGAAAGAAGCATTTCAAGATTTGAAATAAGCTCGCTTCGTAAATTCTTTTCCATAATAACAGAATCAACAGCAGCGCTTTCGGCGGCGGATTTTGCAGAGCCTTCAGTTAAAGCATATTCCTTTTTAAGCTCTTCCCTGTTTTCGCCCTTTGCAAGCCTTTCACCGTACAGAAAAGCAACGGCTGAATCAACCGAAAGAGGCGAAACAACAGCGTTTTCAACAGCAAGTGTTAAATCTGCATTCGCACCTTTTCCCGCAAGAATTACAAACGCGCCGCCGACAGACTGTTTGCAGACAACGCTGATTTTAGGGCAGGTTGCGTTTGAATACGCGGAAGCAAGCTTTGTAAGCGCAATAATAAGCTGTGAATCGTTTTTATTTGAAAATCCTTCGCTGTCTGCAAAGGTAATAAGCGGAAGATTATAAGCGTCACAAAGCTTTATAAACGCCTCGGCTTTATAACTGCATTTCGGACAAAGCGAATTGCCGTTAAACTTAACAACGCCAACGGGTACGCCGCTTAACGTTGCAAAAAACGTACTGACATTATCGGCATATTCCTTTTTAAGCTCTAATACCGAGCCTTCGTCAAAGCAGCCTTCTGCAGGCTCGGAAAAGTCAAATACCGGCAGAAGCGCAAGATTATTCTGCGGAAGGTATGAAAGAGCCTGTCTTGCGCTGTTAACTGCGTTTTCCAAACTGTCACAAAGAACATCTATTATTCCCTGTTCGTATGCTGAATCTGTAGTGAGCTGTGAGTCAGATGAAACATAAAAATCATTATTTGAAACACCAATTACAACATCGGCAGTATTGCACATAATTGTGTTTACTCCAAGCGTGTTGCCTGCAATAACGGAAACCTGCGGAACAACGCCTGAAACGGAAAACGCTTTATTCAGCAGCCTGCTGTATGCGGAATAAGCCCTGAAGCCCTCACTGAGGTCAACGCCGTCGGAAGAATAAACTCCGATTACGGGAGAGCCGGTTTTTGCTGCAAGCTCATAAACCTTAATAAGCTTATTACATTGCTGTTCGTTAAACGCACCGTTATTCTGGCAAAAAGCATATGCTTTTACTCCGTTTACAGAACCGAAAGCCGCCTTAGCCTCACAGCCTGACAGCTGTGGATTTATTTCGGTAAACTCTGCGCCGTCAAAAAGCAATTCAAATATATTTACATTGTTCATAGATAAACTCCTTATAATACAAATTTACCTTTTTTAGATTTTAACACTAATTTTTATTAATATCAATAATAATATTACATATTTATAAAGTTTTGCTTACAAAATTGACAAAGCAGAACAATGGTTATATTATTTAGAAAAGGAGAATTGCCATGGATAATAATAAAATGCTTTTAGTAATAAATCCCGTTTCAGGAAAAAACAAGGCAAAGGAATTTGCACCGGATATTATTAAACGCTTTTAAGAAGCGGGATATGAAGTCAATACGATATATACTCTTAAAGAAAAAAACGCATATAAAATAGTTATTGAAAGCGGACACGACGCCGACTTAATTGTTTGCGTTGGCGGTGACGGAACTCTTAAAGAAACCGTAGGCGGAGTAATGGACGCTTCGCTAAATAAGCCTATCGGATACATTCCCATGGGCTCAACCAACGACTTTGCACGTTCAATTGGAATTCCGAGAAACGACGTAATGGCAGCAGTTGACAACATAATTGAAGGAAAGCCCTATCCCGTTGATATCGGCAGATTTGAAAATGAGAAATTCATATACGTTGCTGCCTTCGGTAACTTTACCGCAATATCGTACAACACAAGCCAGAAGCTTAAAAACGCACTCGGTCATTCGGCATATTACATACCTGCAGTTAAAGACTTCTTTAAAATGAAGCCGTATCATGCAAAAGTAGTTGCAGACGACGAGGTGTTTGAGGGAGATTACTTTTACGGAGCTACCTCAAATTCATACAGCATAGGCGGTATGCCCGTTCTTTACAACATAGGAGTAAAATTTGACGACGGTATGCACGAGCTTATACTCATTAAGATGTTTAAAAACCCGAAGCAGATGGCTCAAATTATCAGCGCTATGCTAAGGCGCGATGCAAGAGATAACGATATGATAATCTACCGTCATGCAAAAACAATTAAATTTGTTTTTGATAAGCCTACGCCTTTCACACTTGACGGAGAGTTCGGCGGCGACAGACTTGTTGCAAGCACTTCAACGCTTAAGCACGCAGTAAGCATAATTTTAAAGGAAGATTTCAACCTTCACTGTAAATAAAACAAAAGGCAGTCATTGACTGCCTTTTAATTATCTTTATGTCCTGCGGAGCGCAGAAGCTTTTTTACTTCCTGTTCCGAAAGCTCGCGGTACTTGCCCTGACCGAGCATACCGAGCTTAAGTGAACCGATAGCGGTTCTTTTAAGCCTTGCTACCTCGAGTCCCTGACTTTCGCACATGCGGCGGATTTCACGGTTTCTTCCTTCATGAATAATAAATTCAAGAACCACCCTGCCTTCCTCCTGAGTTAATACGGTAACCTCGGCAGGAGCGGTTTTCTTTCCGTCAAGAACTATTCCCGTTCTTAAGTTGTTCAGTATTTCATCATTGACAGCAGGTCTTACGGTAACACGGTAAACCTTTGAATACTCATGTGAAGGATGAGTCATACAATTAGTAAACACACCGTCGTTGGTCAGGATTAAAAGACCTTCGCTGTCACGGTCAAGCCTGCCAACGGGATAAACGCGTTCCTTAATATCGGGAATTAAATCCATAACGGTTTTTCTTCCCCTGTCGTCAGAAACGGTTGTAACATATCCCCTTGGTTTATGAAGCATAATATAAACCATTTTACGCTTTTTGACGTGCGTTACCTTTTCGCCCTTAACCGTAACCAAATCCTTATATGGATTAATTTTATCGCCAAGGCTTGCGGGATGACCGTTTACTTTAACTTTGCCCTGGGCAATAAGTTCCTCGCTTTTACGCCTTGAGGCAATGCCCTGCTCCGCCATAAACTTCTGAAGCCTTACGCTGTTTTTATCAGCCATAACTTAAATCCTCTTGTGAATAAATATTTACTGTTTTAATGAGCGTTTCTCCTGAATACAGCTCTGCTTTTCCTATTACTTCACCCGCTTTTAAAGGCGCATAAACAAACGGATAGTAGTAAAGCTTTGCAGTTACTGTTCCGATTGTTTTAAGCCTATAACTGTAACAGCATTTAACGCTTTTCTGTTGTGAGCCTACGGAATTAACCGTAAGGCTTATTTTATTTTCAGCGGTATTATAACTCTTTTTTGCAAATCTTACAAGTTTAAAATGGTCGTTCCAATCGTCGGGTGCATTAAGAGTAACTATGATAAGCTTGCTTCCGCCGTATTCAAAAGCGCTTACAAGGCATCTTCCCGACTTTTTTGTGAAGCCTGTTTTAAAACCTTTGAAATGCTTTGATTTCTGCAATAGCTTATTGTGGTTATAAAGAATACGGTTAGTGTTATTAACAGTTATTGTATCGCTTACCTTTGACGCAATGTCGTATAAAGCTTTGTTATTACAGCAATATGCGCCGAGAATTGCCATATCGTAAGCGCTTGAATAGTGAAGCCTTGCGTCAAGACCGGAAGGCGTAACGAAATTTGTATTATACATACCTGTTTCCTTTGCCTTTTTATTCATTAGTGCGCAAAATGAATTAATATCTCCGCTTATATAAAACGCAATGGCGTTTGCAGCGTCATTCCCCGATTCAAGCATTGCGCCCTTTACCAAATCAAGTAAAGTAATTCTGTCACCCGCCTTAAGGTAAAGCGATGTCCCTTCAGCAGAATTAAGCATATCTCCGCTGATAGTAACAGTTTCATTAAGCTTACCGCTTTCACAGGCTATAAGACAGGTCATAAGCTTTGTTGTTGAAGCCATAGAATGCTTTAAATAGGCGTTTTTTTCAAAAAGCACCTTATGACTTGCCGCGTCAATAACAACTGCGCATTCCGCGCTTATACTCTCATTTTCAAACGCAAAAGCATTAACAGGTAAAAGCAAAAAAATACAAATAAGAATTAATACCCTTTTAAACAAAATAATCACCCACACAATAATATGCAGGTGATTAAATTAATTATTATATTATTCCGTTGCTTCAGCTTCCTCTTCGTCGCTGCCCTTTGCTCCGATAAGTTCGGTAAGCTTATCAACAAGCTCGGGAATCATAGCGATTGCACGGTCTGCAGAAGAGGTGTAATTATTAATCTGCATCATTCTGCACTTGCCGTTTTCAACAACGATAAACGCAATGGGAGTAATTGAAACTCCGCCGCCGCCTGCGCCGCCGAAAAGCTCGCTACCCTGCTTTGAGGGAAGGTCTGTTCCGCCGGAGGTAAAGCCGTACTGTACCTTTGAAACGGGGATAAGAGTAGTATTACCGGTAACCATCGGTTCGCCGATAATTGTTGAAACGTCAACCATTTCCTTCATTCTTTGAAGTGTGTTTTCCATTAATGCATTTACAGGAGTTTCTTTCATAATAATAACCTCTTCCTTTATCTGTTCTTTATAAAATTAACAAGGAATACCTTGCCTGCTTTTAAACCTACTTTAACCAGTAAGCCAACGCTTATACTGCCTATAAACTGAAATTCATATTCGCTGCGCGGTGCAATGAAATCGGGGATAATTAAATCATCGTAATTATCAACCTTCATCTGATTCATAATTAAACCTTTTAAAGGAAAATACCAGCTGCAGATTGAACCGTATTTATCACCGATTGAAGCGGCATCACCGCCGCCGATTATCATTTTAACATATAATGAGTAAATATGCAAACCTTTAATTAAAGTTGTAATTGCCGAATTTGCCGTTTGAATTAAATTTGAAACCAGAAGCAGGATTCCCACTACACCGTCTTCATTAAGAATTTTCTGAATAGGGTTCGGTTTTGCGGGCTTTTCCTTTTTGGCTTCTTTGGGAACAGGAAGCTCTTTAGTTACAGTTTCTTCAGATGTTTCCTCAACAGTTTCTTCAATAACGGGCTGCTCATCTGCGGGCTGTTCAGCTTCTTCAACGGGAGAAGCTTCTTTATCCTTTTTCTTTTTCTTTGATTTTTCAGCAGCTTCCTTACCTGCTTTATCGGGAGCGATAATGAAAGACAGAAGCTTTGAAAGCTGAATATCTTTTTCTATAAAAAGAACGCGGATTTTAGTTGACCAGCCGTTATCAAAGATAATTGTAAATTCAGCCGATATTGCAAGAATTAAAGCTGTAATTAAAACAATAACCGCTAAAACAATTAAAAATACTTTCATGTACTCGTCATCACCCTCCCCTTCAAGGACTTCGGTATTGAGTAGCGTTGCTTCCTTTTCATCATCGAAAAGTGAAGTCTGGCCTTCGTTGCCGAGGTTTTCGATTTCCTCGGTTTTAGGAAGGTCCGGCAAATCTTCAAGCGAATTGAGCGAGAAGCATCTTAAAAACCTGTCCGTAGTACCGTAAATCAGCGGACGTCCGGGTAAATCAAGTCTGCCCTTTTCCTCAATCAAACCCTTCTGAACAAGCGAAGAAATGGGGCCGGAGCAGTCAACTCCCCTGACTTGTTCAATAAAAGACCTTGTAACCGTTTTATTATAGGCAACAATTGCAAGCACCTCAAAAGCAGCATTGGAAAGCGGAGTGTTTTTCTTTATTTCAAGCAGCTTTCTTACGGATTCGCTATGCTCTTCACGCGTACAGAGCTGATACTTATTATCAACCTTGATAAGCATTAAACCCGATTCGCGCTCATCGTACATAGCGCTTAAATGACCAAGCATTTTTGTTACCGTTTCTATATCAATTTCAAGCACTTCGGCAAGCTTTGAAGATTCAACGGGGTCACCCGCTGCAAAAAGCATTGCTTCAAGAGCCGATAAAACATTATCTGTGTTACTCACTTATATTTACCTCATCAAATATTTCTGCTTCATTAACCTCGTTTACCATTTGCACATCGGGGTTTTTCATATCGCCGTCAATGGTAATCCTTTTGGTTTTTGCAAGTTCAAGCACCGCAAGGAAGGTTGCAACAAGCTCACTTTTTGATTGAGCGCCGTCAAAAAGCTTTAAAAAGCTGACCTTCTTGCCGCTCCAGAGCTTACGCATTACCGTTCTTACCTTGGTAGCAACGTTTACAAAGCGTTTTGCAACGATTACCTTAAAGGTATCAATCGGCGGCGGAAGCCTTCTCATTGCCTTGCCTGCGACGTTTATGTAAGCATTTAGGAGCTCTTCGCCCTCATGAAAACGCTCATAGTCGTAATTTACATAGCCCTTCTGCGGCTCACGGACAAATCTTCCGAAACCATCGGTCTGGTTAGAAAGCTTTTCAGCCATAAGCTTACAGTCGCGGTATTCAATGAGCTCGCCCGTAAGCTCCTTCTTAAGCTTTTCAGCCTCCTCATGACGGGGCAGAAGCGAAACTGTTTTTATATATATCAGCCTTGCAGCCATTTCAAGAAAGTCACCCGCTATATCAAAATCGGCTTCCTCCATCTGGCGAACATAATCAAGGTACTGATTAACAAGCTCAACAATAGGAATATCGTTAATATTCAGTTTGTGTTTACTTATGAGGTGCAAAAGCAGGTCCATCGGGCCTTCAAACACCTCAAGCTTATAGGTTAAATTTTCCATAAACTACCTTAAGAAAATATTAAATTCGGAATAATTGAAATAAATCTGAACAGCAATGCGATGATTACATTTAGAACTTTGTCAAGTACGCCGGTAAGAATGAGAACAAATAAACCAATCATTGCATAGCGTTCATATTGCATATATTTGTAATAAACTCTGTCCGGAAGAATACCTGCCATAATCTTTGAGCCGTCAAGCGGAGGAATAGGAAGCAGGTTAAACGCCGCAAGTGAAAGATTAATTATTGTTGAATACAGGAAAAAGGTTTCAAGATAGAAAAACAAACCGCTTTCTCTTGAAGGTAACGCATAATAAACAAAAACGCTGATAAAAGCAAGAACGATATTAGAAGCAGGACCTGCAAGAGCCGTTAACGCCATACCGCTTTTCGGCTTTTTAAAATTATTCATATTAACGGGAACGGGCTTTGCATAACCGAAGCCGAGAATAAGAATCATTAGCATACCGATTAAATCAATATGGGCTATCGGGTTAAAAGTAAGCCTGCCTTCGCGCTTTGCGGTATTATCGCCGAGCTTATATGCTACCCAACCGTGAGAAAGCTCATGGATAGGAGAGCATACAAAAACTACAAAAACACCGGAAAGAATAAAAATAATAGCCTGCTGATAATTCCCGTTCCTTAATAACGAGAGTAAAGTTACCATTTAATCACCTTTTATCGGCAACAACCATTCTGTTGTTACCATAAATATCTTTAATAATTTCTATATTATCAAATTCAGTAAGAATTGATTTAACGTCATTCCCCTGTTCATTACCGATTTCAAGGAAAAGCTTTGCACCTTTCTTCATTTCAGCGCTCCACTTAACATTAATAATACGGTAAAAATCAAGTCCGTCTTTGCCACCGTCAAGAGCCATAACAGGCTCGCTCTGAACCTCGCTTTGAAGCACGCTTATTTCTTCGGTTCTGATATACGGCGGATTTGAAATAATAACATCTGCAGGCGGTATATCAAAGCTGTCTGCAATATCGCCATTAATCAACTTTGCGTTAATAATTCCCTTTGAATTCTTTTCAAGGTATTTAAACGCGTCTGCGCTTTTTTCAATTAGATAAACAGTTCCGTTTGTTTTCTTAGCAAGGCTTAAACCGATACATCCGCTGCCGGCGCACAAATCAACAATAACGGGATTATCAAGCTTTGCAATATGTTTTACCGCAAGGTCAACGAGTTCTTCGGTTTCGGGACGTGGAATTAGAACACCCTCTCCGACATAAAACTCACTTTCGTAAAAATCCCACTTGCCGAGAACATATTGAAGCGGCTCTCCGCTTTTAACGCGCCAAAGCATTTTTGCAACGCGTGAAATAATTATATCGTCGTTTATGTGAGCATGATATTCGCTGTTGTTTATTCCTGCAACAGAGCAGGCTATACAAAGCGCTTTAAAATCCGCTTCATCAACGTTATTCGCTTCCAAAAACTGTACGCCGTAGCTGTACGCCTGTTTTAAATTCATTACTTGATTTCGTCATCCTCCGGATTATCGGTAATTACAGCCTTAAGCGAAGCAATACCTACCTCAATAATATCTTCATCAGGCTCTTTTGTTGTAATTCTCTGCATCCAGAGTCCAGGTGCGGAAAGGATTTTAACGATTACGTTATCGTGCCTGCCCGCATATTTGATAAACTCATAGCCGAGCCCCATAATAATAGGAATCATCGGAAGCTTAATAAGAGTCCAGAGAATTGTATTTGACCTTAATTCCTGCGGCACAAAGCGTGAGAATACAGTTATAACTACAATGCTTAAAATAAGCATAACAAACATAAACGAAGTTCCGCACCTCGGATGAAAACGCGAACAGTTTTTAACATTTTCTACGGTTAAATCAAGCCCCTGTTCGTAACAGCAGATTGATTTATGTTCTGCACCGTGATATTTGAACACGCGTTTTATATCCTTCATTTGCGATACAAGCAGCATATAAAGCACAAAGATAATAATTTTCAGCACGCCTTCAAAGGTTCCCTGAAATGCGGTAAGATTTCCGTGGGCAAGCGTATTTATGCCCTTAAAAGCAAGCACGGGAAGATAGAAGAAAATCAGAAATGCAAGAGCAAATCCGAGAACGGTTCCTATGCCCATAACGACGTTCATAAGCTTATCGCCGAACTTATCGTTAAGCTTCTTTTCAAAGCCTGTAAGCTCCTCTTCCTCAAAGTCCTCCATACCCGAAGCCTCGGCTGAATACATTAAAAGCTTATAGCCGTTGAGCATACTTTCAACAAAGGCAACAACGCCCCTGATAATCGGGATATTAAAAAACTTGTTCTTGTTTCTTAAAGGCGTAAAATCGTGATATTTAGTTATTATTTCACCGCTGTCAATTCTTTTTACAGCGGTTGCCATACCTTTCGGTCCCTGCATCATAATGCCTTCAATAAGCGCCTGACCGCCTACCGAGGTTTTATGCGTTTTTTTAGGCATATTAACTATGACCTTTCCTAATTATTATATATTTCATCAACGGGAAGCAGGATTGTTACAAGAGTTCCCTTGCCCTCAATACTGTCAATATCAAGCGTTCCCTTATGAAGATTTACTATTTCGTTTGTTACTGCAAGACCGATACCCGAGCCTTTTACGCTTACATTTGCCTTGTAAAACTTATCCTTTACGTGGGGCAAATCCTCTGCCGAAATGCCGCAGCCCTGGTCTGCAATAGAGATTTTTATAAAATCGCTTTCTTCCTTTTTAACAAACTCTGCCTTTATAAATATGCTTGAACCGGGACGCGAATATTTAAGCGCGTTATCAAGAATATTCATAAACACCTGCTTAAGCCTGTTGGGGTCTGCATTTGAAACAGACGCAACCTCGGGGATATTGACCTTTACCTTATAACCTTCACGCAAAGCGCGCTCCGTAAAGGTAAACAGAGTTTCCTCAAGCTCGGCAAGAATGTCGGTTTTTGTAAGGCGTAAATTCATTCTTCCGCTCTGAAGACGTGAAAAGTCAAGAAGCTCCTCAACAAAGCCTTCAAGCCTTCCTGCTTCCTTTACAATAACGTTAAGTCCCCTTCTTGTAAGGTCATCCATATTATCCTGGTTGCCGTAGGTAAGAGTTTCGCCCCACCCCTTAATTGATGTAAGCGGAGTTCTTAACTCATGCGATATTGTTGATATGAAATCATTTTTCATTTTATCGGCGGTGGCGATTTCGGCAGCCATAGTGTTGATACTGTCCGAAAGGTCACCGATTTCATCGTTATACTGCTTTTCAATTCTTACGTCAAGATTGCCCTGCGCTATAAGCTTTGTTGCCTCATTAATCTCTTTAACGGGAGTAATAATTGAACGGATAAAAAAGCGGTTTGAGAATACGATAATGCAGATAATAGCAATCAGCGCCAGTCCAATCATAAAACAAAGCGTTCTGATTTGATTATCAAGCTGAACGATATCCGTCATTACTCTTATTGCGCCGATATGCGCGCCGGTTTTATCGGTAATCGCACGGGAAAAAGCCATAATCTTTTCGCCGTTTTCAATTTTGCCGATAAATTCTCCGGTTCCGTTTTCAGAGGTGAGCGCGGTGTTATAATCGGGCATATCCTGTTTTTCAACGGCAAATCCGCTTGAGGAAATAATAACGTTGCCGTCATTATCAAGCACCCAAAGCGTTGTTCTGTTTTTGCCGGAATAGGAATTAACATAATCCGAAGCAGAGCTTTCAAGGGAATTACCGTCGTCAAGATTATTTATAAAATACTGAACGGCGCTTTGGGAAGCACCCGAACTAACAATAGTTCTAACCGTATTATAGTAATAATTTTTAATTCCGAAAGAGCTTACTATAAACACCAGCAGGAACATGAAAGCTATAACGCCGATAATATTAATAAGCCAGCGGCGCGTAAGGCCTTCAATTTTATATTCCTTTATTCCCGATACGGTTTCCTTAACGGCGTCACGGTCAATTCTTTTAAACAGTAAAACTAATTTTTCTTTAATAGTTTTGAACATAGAAAAGAATTCCTTAATTATTGCTGATTAGTAATCCACTTATATCCTAGTCCCCAGATAGTTGTAAGCCTTGTTGGGCTTGACGGGTTATCCTCAATCTTCATACGAAGGCGGCGAATGTTAACGTCAACAATTTTTTCATCGCCGAAATAGTTTTCACCCCATACCTGCTTTAAAATGTCGGTTCTTGAAAGGGCGGCATTCGGGTTTTTAAAGAAATACTCAATAATCTGAAATTCAACCTGAGTAAGCTCAATAATAGTACCGGACTTGGTTAAAGTTCTGTTTCTTAAATTAAGCTCAAATTCGTCAAGAACAATGCTGTCACCGGTGTTTTCACTCTTTCTGATACCTCTTGTCATTTCAACACGGCGGTAAACAGCGTCAACTCTCGCCATAAGCTCGCTTGGTGAAAACGGCTTTGTTACATAATCGTCAGCGCCGAAAAGCAAACCGGTAACCTTATCCATTTCCTGGGTTTTTGCGCTGAGCATAATTATACCCAAATCAGAGGAAACCTTTCTGAGCTCTTTGCAAACTGCAAGACCGTCAACCTCAGGCATCATAATGTCAAGAATAGCAACATCAAAGCCCTGTTCGTCCTCGTGGAACTTTTTAAGAGCTACAGCACCGTTTTCAGCCTGTTCAACGGTGTATCCGCTGCGTGTAAGGTTAATTACAATAAATTCGCGGATGCTTTCTTCGTCTTCAGCAACAAGTACTTTTTTCATAATGTATCTCCTCTCAAACCTTAATCTGTTGATTTAATTAATTTTTGTATTTCTTTTTTAGTAAATGTAATTTCGCTGTCATCACCCTGTTTAACAAGGTAACAGTAACCGGAAGCTTCAAGCACGGTTGAATAACCGCTGTATTTGCCCTCTGAATAAGTTGCTTTAAGCACCGGCATTACAGAAAAAACTTTTT